>OIYP01001265.1_pt1 | contig 12989 bp, 6 predicted proteins | sample 1588261 | NCBI WGS metagenome assembly OIYP01 (sample SAMN03283293) | human gut metagenome | biome: human-associated habitat; material: feces | host: Homo sapiens | place: Peru | collected 2012
CAGCTCCTGCACAAGGTCGCCGATCACGATGGGCTTGGACAAAAAGCCGCTCATGCCGCTTTCCAAGGCGTTGCGGCGATCCTCGTCGAACGCGTTGGCGGTCATGGCAAGGATCGGGATCCCGGCCAGCGCAGGATCATCCAGTGCGCGGATCTGTCGGGTGGCAGTATAGCCGTCCATGATCGGCATCTGCACATCCATCAGCACCAGATCATAACTGCCCGGCGCTGCAGTGCTGACCTTTTCCACCGCAACGGCACCATTTTCAGCCGTATCGACCCGGAAGCCATACTCCCGCAGAATTTCCTGCGCGATCTCGCGGTTCAGTTCGTTATCCTCTACCACCAGGATGTGTCTGCCCTTGAAGTCGGCATCTTTTTCGGGCAGAAGCTCCTGCGCCGCATCCGTCTGTTTCTGGCCGAGGGCATTCATCAGGGTCTCACGCAGGTCGGACATGAACATGGGCTTGGAACAGAAGGCGGTCACACCGGCAGCCTTTGCCTCCACTTCAATATCCGACCAGTCGTAGGCCGTCAGGATGATAATGGGCGTATCATCGTGCAGGCTGCGGATCTGGCGAGTGACCTCAATGCCGTTCATATCCGGCAGGCGCCAGTCGATAATATAGGCCTTGAAGGTATCGCCCATCTCGATGGACTGCCGTGCGCGCAGCACTGCCTCCTTGCCGGAAAGCGTCCACTCGGCACGCATGCCCACCTTGACCAGCATCTTGGTCACACTGTCGCAGGTGTTGAAATCATCATCCACCACCAGCGCCTTCAGGCCCTCCAGCTCGGTGATCTTTACCGTCTTGCGGTGTTCTTCCTGCACGCGCAGCGGCACACGGACAATAAATTCAGAGCCTTTTTCCGGCGCGGTCTGCACCTCAATGGTGCCGCCCATCATATCTACGATGTTTTTGGTAATGGCCATACCCAGCCCGGTACCTTGTATCCTGCTTACCGTGGAGGTGCGCTCGCGCTCAAAGGGTTCAAAGATCTTTTTGGCAAACTCCGGGCTCATACCGATGCCGCTGTCTTTGACGCGGAACTCATACTGCCCGCAGCCGCCGACCTTACCGGCAAGCTGGCGCACCCGCACCGACACCGTGCCGCCTGCGGGGGTGAACTTGATGGCGTTGGACAAAAGGTTCATCAGCACCTGATTCAGCCGGGTCTTATCGCAATAGACGTCCTCATCGGCAACATCCATTGCATCCATATACAATTCCAGCTGCTTTGCGTAAACCTGCCCGCTGACGATGGTTTTTATGTCGTGCAGCACATCGGACAGATTGACCTCGGTTTCATCCAGCTGGATCTTTCCGCTTTCGATGCGGCTCATATCCAAGATATCATTGATGAGCGAAAGCAGGTGGTTGCCGGAGGCCAGTATCTTGGTAAGGTATTCCTTCACGCGGTCCTTGTCGTCCAGATGGCTGACCGCCAGCGTGGTAAAGCCGATGATGGCATTCATGGGGGTGCGGATATCGTGGGACATACTGGAAAGGAAGGTGCTCTTGGCACGGTTGGCGTTTTCGGCGGCGGCAACGGCATCCGAAAGTGCCTGGTTCACCTGCTTGTCGGCGGTGCGGTCAGACAAAACCAGAATGTACTTGGTTCGTTCCTCGACCTCACTGCCCATGGCAACCACATGGAACCAGCGCCGTTCTCCCGTTTTCTGATGGATAAATTCCGTATCCCATTCTCGCTGTTCACCGCCAGCAAGCCCTGTCAGATAGTTTTTGGCAGGTTCGGAGGTATCCTTCGGGTTCAGCATGGCCAGCGTACCGATATTTTCGCACATACTCTCCTGCGTCAGACCCAGCAGCCGTTCCATGTTCGGGCTGATATAATCTGCCTTGTAGGTTTTTGCATCCAGCATCAGGAAAACATCGTCCACGTTCTCGGACAGCTTCCGAAACAGTTCTTCTCGGTACAGAATTTCGGTATTCTTGCGGCGCAGCTTGACATGACCTCTGTTAATAATCAGCAAAATGACCACGAGCGCGAGACCGCTTGCAATGCCCGCTATAATTTGTACCGTGCTCAGCCAAAGCTGATTCATATTGGCATTGACGACATCCACGGGGACAAGCCCCACCAAGATCCATCTCTGGATGCCTGTGCTTTCGTACACCAGATAGTATCTTGTGCCGCCCAGCGTTATCTCACAGTTTCCGCCGGCACCTTTTTCAAAATCATTGGCAAGGTCTTGTATATGCGCCTGGGTAAGGTCGGAATACTCACGCAGTACCGCAAGCAGGTTATAGACGGATTCCTCGCCCTCTGGGATATTTTCAATCACGACCTGCCCGTTCGGATAGATGACATAGGTGCTGGCAGCTCCGCCGAAGGCCGAATCATCCACGGTTTTCATCACAACGTCATTGTAGCGGCTGATGGCAATCGCATTGTAGGCAAAGCCGCGGTAGACACCCTTTGTTTCGGGGCAGATAAACACCAGCATCGGGTCTTGTCCGGGCAAGACTGCATTCATCACAACGTCGTTCCGATTGGCAAGCTTCTCGTCGAGGTTGCTCTGCAAACCAAGATAGCCCGTTTTCCCGCGGGGTGTCATGTAGTTGCCGTCGTAAGAAAGAAAGTAGAATTCGGCAAAGCCGAGCTCCTGCTTTGCGGATTCCAGATACGCTTGAATCCCGTCATCATCGGGGTTACTGTCCAGAAAGCCGTTCCACAGATGCAGATAGGAGATGTTTTTGTTGGCGATCTCGCTCAGCATACTGTTGGATTTATGCAGAACTTCTTCTAAATGCGAGGTACTTTCTTCATAGACGATTCTGGACACAAACGAAAGGTACCGTACGCTAAGGCAGACAAAACACGCTATCGTCAGCAAAACGGCTGCAGCGGTCAGACTTTTGCGTGGCAAGCCCCATTCACTTTTGGTTTTACGCTTTTTTACGTCCATACCGCTTACCCCAACGTAATATAGCTTTCCGGTGGGGCAAGCACCACGCTGCCGTCGGAAAGTGCCTTGCTCCAGAGGTTTTTGACCGTATCCGCCCCGCGCTCAAACGCGCGGGTTTCGTCCTGCAGCAGCGGCGTCATCTGATTTTCGGTCGCCAGGCAGGTCACGGTAATGGTATCATCGTCCTGCAGGGGCTGCCCGTTGCGGATAACGCCGGTCAGCTTGTAGCTGCCGTCGTTCTCTTCTACCTGCACGGCAATGCCGCTGACCACCGGCAGAGAGCCGCGGTTGAACGGAGTAAAGCCGCCCTCACAGCCTTCCACAAAGGTGCGCAGGGTGTCTTTCAACTCGGCGCCCGTCATGGTGCGTTGGTACGACAAAAGCTCGTTGGGCATGATCATAGCCCGCGCCGTTGTTTGCGTATAGTCAGCCCGCAGCACACTGCCGGTAAAGCTGTTGGCGGCTGCCACCAGCACATCGGTGCAGTAAAGGCCACGCAGCGTGTTTGCCATAACCGAGAAGGACGCATTGCCGCCGTTTTTGTGGAACACGTTGGAATAGGCGTTTTCGCTGCTCAGCACAATATCGTCTGTGTCGGGCGTTTCCTCTGCCAAAAGGCGGGCATTGAACATACGGTAGGCTTGCGCGGCATCATATTCGTCCGTGATCATCTTGGAAACCACATCCTGCGAGATGGCAAAGAAATCGTTGGAGGCGATGCGGATATACATATGGTTTTCTTCCACCACCGAGCGCACATCCTTCATGGTGTCGGTCAGGTGGTAGCTGACGTTCTGGCTGTAGCTCAGCAGGTCCTGCCCTTCCGCGAGGATCTGGCTCTGCGCCCCCTCCGACAGCATAACGTGCAGGATCTGCATCGCCTTTTCGCGGCGGTCGGGGTCCTGCTCCAGATCGCGGTTCAATGCCACTTGGAAGTAGGGCGTGGTCATCAGCCACTTTTCCCCGTTCTGGTTGAAGAACGGCAAAAAGGTTGTATCAATGCCCTGGTCTTGGAACATCTTTACACCGGCGGAGCTGCCAAAGTACATGGCAAGCTGCCCGTTGCCGAACATCTCGACCACGGCATCGTAATTCAGCTCCAGATCCGCCGCCGTAAGACCTGTGTCCTGAATGAACTGCTCCATACGCTCGAAGGCGCCCGGCCACACGGTGTTGTCCAGCCCGACACGGTTGTTGTTGGCGGGGTCGCTGTAGGCGGTGCGCCATTTGCGCCCTGCCGTGGTCGTAAGCTCGGCGGCAGAAAGCCCCTGCAGCGTTTCCATGCAGGTGTAGTCGTACAGATAGTCGGCGGTAAAGCCGCGGATGCCCACTTCCTCAAAGGCTTGGCAGGCAGCGGCAAAGCTGGCGTAATCAGTGGGCAGCGGAATGCCGTACTGCTTAAAAAGGCCGCTGTTGACCACAAAGCCGTGGACATCGGCGCATACGGGCAGCCAGTTTACACTGCCGTCCGCATTTTTAAAGCTGTTGAGGTAGGAATTGTAGACGGCGCCTGCCTCATTGGTGGCAGTAAGATCCATCAGGCTGTCCTTTAAGGGGGCAGCGTCGTGCAGGGAGAAACGGCAGCAGGTGATAATGTCCGGCAGACCGCCGTTTTCCTGCAGGAACTTGTAAAAGTCCAGATCGTTGTTGCCTACGATAAACTCAATGTTTACATCCGGCAGCTGCGACTGCACATAGGGAGCGTACTTTTCGTACAGGGCGTTGGTCCACAGATATACCTGAATGGTTTCGGCGTCCTCCTTCGCCTGCACTGCTTCGGTGCTTTTTCCGGCGCACCCGGTCAGCAGGGACAAGCCCAGTACCATGGCTGCAAGCAGAGAAAAAATTTTGTACAGTCGTTTCTTTTTCATCCAATCGTTCCCCTCACAGCCTGAAAACAGCCTGCCCTTATCCGGCAGGCTGCCCGGGCTTTTTAACAATACCATCACGACCTATAAAAATACTGCTGCCATTCTTTGCGGGTTTCCTGGCGGGTTTCCTGTTTCGCCGCATTCTGCAAAGAGCACGGCGCATTGTTAGACAGGATAATTTATTTATTTTATCATGATAACGACAAGATTTCAACATTCTTTCCCTGTTTTTTTATAAAGAGATTCAGAAATCATACAATTGCCAAAGGGTTGACAGCCGCGCCTTGGATTCCTGGATTTTGATGGCACGCCGCCTTATCATACCGGCAGCCTTGTTTTACACAAAAAGAGAAGCGGTTGCACAAAGGCAGTCGCTTCCCTTTTTATTTTAGATTCACTTTTTGATTTCAGCTGTTTCTACGATGAATTTTACGCTGCCGGTGCTGCCGACGGGGAGGCCGGAGAAGGTTTGGTAGTTCTTGCCGGCCTGCTGGACGGCTTTCAGGCGGCGCACTACATTGCGCAGGCCGCTGCCAAGGTCGTCCGAAAAGTCGCCGCTGCTCTTGTCGCTGAACTCCTGCACACCGTCGTGCAGTTCTTGCGCGCCGTCGTGCAGCTCGGCCAGGCCTTCGTACATGGCGCCGCTGGCGTCGTCCAGCTGGGCACTGCCCTCGGCCAAGGCATCAGCCCCCTGGCTGACCTGACCGACCGCCTTTACATACGTATCGGCACCGCGGGCCAGTTCGGCGCTGCCGCTGGCAAGCTGGTCCAGGCCGGTTTGCAGCTGACCGATGCCCTCCCCCATCTGGCCCATGATGGCACCCGAAACCGTGCCTGCTACGCCTTGCACCATAGGGAGCGTATTTTTATCCAGGCTCTTGCCCATGGCTGTTGCCACAGCGTAAAGCACCGCATTTTGGTCATCGCCCGTAATGCCATATGCTGCCAGAGCTGCTTTCAGGTCCTCATCACTCGTCGTTTCTGATACCAGTGTCCCGGCGTACGCCTGCACGATCGGCGCCAACTGGCTTTCCATCGCGGCCATGCTCTCCTCGCTGCTGCCCGCATCGCCGGAGGTCATGTTCCCCACGGCCGAACTTACCGCGCTAAGGCCGTCGCGCAGGGCATTGGCACCGTCTACCAGCGCCGTGCCGCTGCTGTACAGCTGGGTCAGGCCGTCCGCGAGGGCTTCTGCGCCCTCGTTCAGCCCCTGCACGCCGTCCGCGTACTGGTGGAAGCCATCATACAGCGCCTGCACACCGTCGGCCAGCGCCCCGGTGCCGTCGGTCAGGGCATCGGCGGCATCGGTCAGATCGTCCAGCGTGTCGCTCAAATCGTCAAGGTCGGACAGGTCGCCGGTGTCCAGATCATCCAGCGCCGAGGGCGTCAGGATCGTGGCCGTGAAGTCCAGCGAGAAGTCGGTCACATCGGCGCTTACCTCAAAATAGGCGGGGATCTCGGTGTCCTCGAGCGGTTCAAACTCGGTCAGGCGCAGGCTGTCGGCCAGGCCTGGCATCGCCGTGCCCAGCACTGCCGTCTGGCCGTCCAGCTCCATGACCTTGCCGTTGTCGGCTTCGATGTTGGAGAACTTGTCCCCGTCCAGGATCACCGCCGTGATGGCTGTGAACGGCACGCTGACCGTGTACTCCTGCCCGTCCACCGTGACGGTCTCGCGGGTGTGGTTGGTGTAGTCAAAGCGGATGCGCACCCGGCCGCTCTGCCCGGCGAGGTCGTCGGGCGCGGTCTCGACGCCGTTCAGATAGTAAGTCACGCGGGTCGTGACCGGCAGGGCGGCGTCAGACTTGCCCTCGTAGGTGATGGCGCTGCCGCTGTTCTGCCAGGTCAGGGCGTTGTCGGCCCCGGTGGTGTATTTCTCGTCACCCTCTTTGTTGATGATGTCCCGCAGCGCGGCTACATCCGGGATGGTCGCCCCGTCGCGGGCTTTCAGCACGGCTTCGACGGTGGTCTCGGTCACCGTGCCGTCGGCGTTGGCCTTGGCGTAGACTGTCTCTGCTTTATCCACCCCGCCGGGCGTGGTTTTGGGCGCAGCGGTCTGCGCCGCGGTCTCGGTCACTGCGGCGGGGACGTCTGCCGCGGCCGCTGTTTCCGCTGTGCCTGCCGCCTGCCCGCAGGCCGAAAGCAGCAGTGCCGCGGACAAAAGTATTGGTATCGTTTTTTTCATATCCCATCACTCCACATTCTTCAGCGCTTCGTCCATCGGCACATGCAGGATACGGCGGTATTCCAGCGCCGCCACCACCGCGTAAGCCGCAAGCCCCGCCGCCATCATGCGCGGATACAAGGTGGGCGAGACCCACATTTCGATCCAGCCGGTCATGCTTTCCAACATGACAGCGCGGAAAAGGAACTTCATCAAGAACACTTCGATCGGCAGGCTGACAGCCAGGCAAAGCACGACCACCACCGTAGTGGACAGCAGATACAGCCGGGCGATCTCGATGCCGCTGTAGCCGAGGATCTTGGTCATCGAGATCGACTGCGCGTTTTTCTCAATGATCATCTTACTCAAAAGGTAGACGACCACAAAGAAGATCATGACCGCAAAGCCGTTGACCAGCCCCATCGACGCGCCCATCGAAACCATCAGCTGGCGGGTAACAGCCGTCAGCGTATCCAGGTTGATGACCGAGCCGATGTATTCCTCCTTGATCTCGGTCAGCGGTGCGTCGGAGAAGTAGCCGCCGTAATAGCCGCTGCCCAGGTCAAAGGTCTCGTTCAGTTTTTCCCGGGGCATAAAGACGGCCACGGCACCCATGTAGTCATACACGCCGTCGACGGTAAAGGTATAGGTCGTATCTTCGTACTTTTCCCGCAGGGTGATGGTATCCCCCACGCCCAGCTCGTACTTATCGGCGTAGGCCGAGGACAGGTAGACGCCGTCCCCCGGCAGCTGCACATAGCGGCTGTCCGGCTCGACACCGTAAAGCAGTACGCTTTCGCTTTTGGCTGCGCCGCCTTCTTCGGGACTCAGGGTCTGCAAGCTGTAGGCGCTGAATTTTTCGGCATTGTTTTCCTCGGTCTCGGTCTCCGTGCGGAACATCATCATCGAGAGCAGCGCGTTGAGCTTGCGGTCCTCATCCATGGCACTGTAGGGGATCTGCAGCATCGTCTGGGTGTTGCTGAGCATGTTGTCCGCGATGGTATCGCTGTAATGGTTGAGTGCGTCGGGCAGGATCATACCGAAGCTGAGCAGCAGGTTGGCGAACAGCACACCGACAAACAGCACCACATAGCTGCCGAGGTTTTGCAGAATGACGCGGGTGCGGAACCGCCCGAAAAACGGCAGCGCCGACGGCAGCGGCAGCGCATGCTTGCGGTTGGAATGGCGGCTGAGATCATGCCGCAGAAATTGCAGCGGCGAGATACGCAGCGTGCGGGAGAGCACCAGCCAGTTGATGAAGATCATCAGAATGACCGGGATCACCGTCGTCATCCAGAACGCGTCGGCGTTCCAGCGGGTGACGTAGGTGGGCAGGCTGTAGCTGCCGTAGTACATGCTGACGCAGACGTTTTTGAGTACCGTGTAGCCGAGCACATTGCCCACCGCCGCGCTGGCCAGCGTGACCAGCACCGGCATGGCCATGTAATGGCGCACCAGCTCGCCCCGGCTGTAGCCGGAAGCGCGCAGCGTGCCGATGACGCCCGCCTCTTTGGCGATAGTATTGGACGTAGTAACGGCAAATACGAACGCCATAATCGCAATGACGATGTAAAGCAGCACCGCGATCATGGCGCGGTCACTGCCGAGGTCATCGCCCGTAAAGATGATGGCCTGGTTCTCATATTCGGGCACAAAAGCCTGCAAGGACGCCGTTTTGTTGACGAGCTTCATAAAGTCCGTCGCAGCGTCCTTTTCGGCGCGGTCGTCGGCCGGGGCGGTATCGTACTGCCAGGCGTAGTTCCAGATCTGCTGCTCCGCCAGGGCGTCAAATTCCTCGGGCGTGACGATAGCAACACCGAATTTGATGGCATCAAACATCGTATCCGTGTTATCTTTGAACAGGCAGCTGTAGTCCGGCAGGGCCACATAGCCCGTAACGGTCCAGCTTTCGCCGTTTTCATCGGTCAGCGTATCGCCGACGGCAATGCCGTTGTTCTCGGCATACATGCGGTCAATGCCGATCTCGCCGCGCGCGGCGGGCATCGCACCCTGCATCAAGCAGACGGTGTTGACCTGCGTGCGGTCGGGGTAGATGCGCAGCGTGCTGCCGTTGGAGATGGCGGCCTCGCGGTAGTGCAGGTCGTACAGCGTCACGCCCGCGCCGGTCAGCGCCTTGAGCTGGGCGCGGTTGAGCTGCTTTTCCACGCGGAAGTGGCCATCCTCGATGTTGTACTTTTCAAAGCCCTCGTTGTAGGCAGCGATCATGCTGGACCCGGCCACAAGGAAGCCCGAGACAAAGCCGATGGTTGCCACCAGCAAAATGGCAATGACGGCGTACTTGCCCATTTCGCCGCGCAGTTCGCGCAGCATGCGTTTGTTTAAAGGGTTCTTCACACGGAGCCCCCTTTACCATTCCAGGTCCTGCGCGGGGACCTTGACCGCATTGGTCTCGTTGCTGCGGATGGCACCGTCGCGCAGGCGCACCACGCGGTCAGCCATCAGGCGGATGGCATCGTTGTGCGTGACCATGATGACGGTGTTGCCGTACTTCCGGTTGACAGTCTCGATGAGCTTTAAAATTTCCTTGCCGGTCTTGTAGTCCAGCGCGCCGGTCGGCTCATCGCAGAGCAGGATGTCCGGATTTTTGACGATGGCGCGCCCGATCGAGGTGCGCTGCTGCTGGCCGCCCGAAAGCTGGTTGGGCTTGTTTTTCAGCTTATCGCCCAGCCCCACCTGCTCCAGCACCTCGCGGGCCCGGCGGTGGCGCTCGGCGCGGGGGATGCCCGCATAGACCAGCGGGACCTCAACGTTCTCCAGCAGGTTCAGCTTCGGCAGCAGGTTGTACTGCTGGAAGATGAAGCCCAGCATCTCGTTGCGGATGGATGCCAGCTCGTTGCGGTTCATCTTGCCCACATCTTTGCCGTTCAGCCGGTAGGTCCCGTGGGTGGGCACATCCAGACAGCCGATGATGTTCATGCAGGTCGATTTGCCCGAACCCGACTGGCCGACGATGGCAACGAACTCGCCTTTTTCAATTTTCATAGAGATATGATCTGCGGCCTTTACCGTGGTGTCGCCCATCTGGTAATACTTGCAGACCTCCTCAAACTCGATCAGAGCGCTCATTGATTCCTCCCGTGTCAGAAAATCATCATCCCGCTGCCGTTGCTGCCGTCGTCATAGAAGCTGTCGCTGCTGACCGAGCTGGGATCGTAGCCCACGGTGTCGCCTTCCTGAATGCCGCTGACGATCTGGGTGTAGTTGTCATCGCTGACGCCGGTCTTGACGGACACATACACGAAGCCGTCCGGGGCGTCCATGCCCTGCTCGGCGTTGGCGGCGCTGGGCGAATCCTGCGTCACCAGCACATAACCGCCGCGCTGGACCGCCGCATTCGGCACGGCCAGAGCGTTGACGGCCTCGGCCACGACGATCTCGGCGTTGGCGTTCATGCCCGGGCGCAGACCGTCCGTCTCATCGATGCGGATGGTGACGGGGTAAGTCGTCGTGCCGCCGTTGGACGTGCCCTTCATGGAAACGCGGGTCACCACGCCGTCATAGGTCTGGTCCTCGATGGCATCCGCCGTGATCTTGACCCGCTGGCCCACCGAGATGGAGCTGATCTGCAGTTCGTCCACGTTGATGTTCATTTCCAGATAGCTCAGGTCATACAGGGTGCAGAGGGTATCGCCCGATTTCACGGCGTCGCCCGCCTTGGCGTCCCGCTCGATGACCGTGCCGCTGATAGGTGCGGTGATGGTGTAGTTCTCCATGGCGTCCTGCAGGTTCTGCAGCGAGATCTGCGCGCTGCGCAGGGACTCGGACGCTGACTGGATGGATTCGTTCAGGTCGTCGCCCGAAAGCTCGAGGATGATATCATCCTTTGCCACCTCAGAGCCTTCCTGCACGTTGATGGACGTCACCGTGCCGGACGCCTGTGCAGTCAGGGTGCGCTCGGCCTGATAGGCAAAGGTCGCCGAGCCGATGGAGCTGATGCCGTTGATGGTCGCCGATGCGGCCTGTGCGATGGTCAGACCGCCCGCGTTCCGGACCGTGATGACCACGGTGCGGGTCAGCAGGTTGCCGGTGCTCAGCGCATCCGTGCCGGTCACAGAAGTCACCGTGCCGGTCAGCTGCTCAAACGTGCCGTCCAGCGTCACGTCGGCGTTCTGTCCCACCACGAAATTTGCGGCATCTGCGGCCGGAAATTCCAGCGTCAGCAGCATCTTGGAGTTATCGCGGACGATGGCCACTTCCTGTCCGCTGGTCACCTCGTCGCCCTTGGCCACCTTGAGCACGCTGACCGTGCCCGCGACTTCGGCCCGCACATACTGCCGGTCCACGACCTTATCATAGCTGCGCTGGGCCTGCTGCATCGCGATGGCGGCCTTTTCGTAGTTGGTGGAAGCGTCCGAGCTGTCGATGGTGTAGAGGACCGTATTTTCCTCCACCACATCGCCCTCGTTCAGCTCGCCGGTCAGGACCTTGCCCGCCACCAGCGACTTCACCGTGTAGGTATTGGCCGGGTTCAGTGTGCCCGTGCCGCTGAAGGTGTTGGAGACGTCCCGCCGTTCCGGCGCGGCCTCCACATAGCTGGTGTCCACGCTGGCCTGTTTCGCCTGTTTGGGCCACAGCAGGAACGCACCGCCCGCGATGGCGACGCACGCCACCGGGACCAGCCACTTCCAGTTCTTCTTCCAGAACGTGCCCTTTTCCTTGGCGGGCGCTTCGGATGCTTCCGGGGTGTCCTTCTTCTTGTTCCAGTTCATTTTCCAGATTCCTCCCTATGTCGTCCGGGAGCGCACACGCCCTCCCGTCAGGTTCTGTTACCTGTAGTGTATCGCATTTTTTCAGCTTGCACAAGCGTCCAAATTTTATTTCACCAATTTTTTAACAAAAATATTAAATTCCCTCACTTTTTTCCTGCAAAAGACAAAAAAAGCGGCTCCCGGAAAAGCCTCCGGGGGCCGCAGAAACGCTTTGGAAAAAGGAGCTTATGCGTTTGCCTGAGCAGCAGCAACAGCGCAAGCGACGGTAGCACCGACCATGGGGTTGTTGCCCATGCCGATCAGACCCATCATCTCAACGTGTGCGGGCACAGAAGAAGAGCCAGCAAACTGAGCATCGCCGTGCACGCGGCCCAGAGAGTCGGTCAGGCCGTAGCTTGCGGGGCCTGCAGCCACGTTATCGGGGTGCAGGGTACGGCCCGTGCCGCCGCCGGAAGCGACGGAGAAGTACTTCTTGCCGTTCTCGATAGCCCACTTCTTGTAGGTGCCGGCAACCAGATGCTGGAAGCGGACGGGGTTGGTGGAGTTGCCGGTGATGGAGCACTGAACGTCCTCCTTCTTCATGATGGCAACACCCTCCATGACGTCGTTCGCGCCGTAGCACTTGACAGCAGCACGCTCGCCGGTGGAGAAGGGGATCTCCTTCACGACGGTCAGGGTCTGAGAGGGGATATCATACTCGGTCTGCACATAGGTGAAGCCGTTGATACGGGAAATGATGTAAGCAGCATCCTTGCCCAGGCCGTTCAGGATGACGCGCAGGGGGGTCTTGCGGACCTTGTTTGCGGTGCGGGCGATGCCGATAGCACCCTCAGCAGCAGCAAAGGACTCGTGGCCTGCCAGGAAAGCGAAGCAGGTGGTGTCCTCGCTCAGCAGACGAGCGCCCAGATTGCCGTGGCCCAGACCGACCTGACGCTGCTCAGCGACAGAACCGGGGATGGTGAATGCTTCCAGACCTTCGCCGATGGCGGCTGCGCACTCGGCAGCATCGGTCAGGCCGCGCTTGACAGCGATGGCCGTGCCCAGAGTGTAGGCCCAGACAGCGTTATCAAAGCAGATGGGCTGCACACCGCGGACGATCTTGTCGCAGTCGATGCCCTTCGCGAGGAGCATCTCGTTGCAGGCGTCCAGAGACTCGAGGCCGTTGGCCTTCAGGCATGCCTCGATCTTCGGCATGCGGCGATCCATAGATTCAAAAGTTGCCATGAGTTGTTCCTCCTCTCTTATTCCTCACGCGGGTCGATGTACTTGACAGCGCCCTGCTCCTTGCTGAAGCGG
>OIYP01001267.1_pt1 | contig 12968 bp, 8 predicted proteins | sample 1588261 | NCBI WGS metagenome assembly OIYP01 (sample SAMN03283293) | human gut metagenome | biome: human-associated habitat; material: feces | host: Homo sapiens | place: Peru | collected 2012
GCTTCCTTTCAGCATCTCTTGCTTACTCGTCTGCATCGCTTGATTGCTTATTGATATTACCCTATTTCTATCCTTAAAGTCAACAGATTTTTTGAATTTTTAAATTTTTTGTTTTTAATGCTTGTGCGAATTATTTGAAAAATTTTATGCTTGCTTTTTTTGTGATGACGGATTAGCGTGAATTTTATTTTGATTTTTTGTGATGATGACATATCTTGTCATTTTGAGCCTTTTACAAAAAGGCGAAAAATCCAAAGAATTTAAGACACGCTTTGAATTTGTGGATACTTCGCTACGCTCAGTATGACAATATAAAGGGTTTTTGGATACTTCGGCTAACGCCTCAATAAGACAAGGGTTTTGTCGGTATGACAAGAGAATATAGCATTTCAATATGACGAGAAAAAATAAGTCAATATGACAAAATTCAAGGCTTTGAGTTTTGTTTTACGGCAAATATCACTTAAATTTTAAGCGTTAGTTTTTCGCAAAGGGCTGCTTATGGACCCTTATCCCTATTTTTGCAATTTTAAAACCCCAAGCACGCTAGCGTGGGGCAAGGTTGTGCGGACAAGTTTTAGCATTTGCGCTTAAAATGCCCGCACGGATTAGCTTGCTACGCTTTGCAACCTTACCCCAAAAGTGCTTACGGATTACTTGCTACGCTTTACCACCTCACACTCTAAATGTGCTTACGGATTAGCCTGCCACGCTTTGCCACCTCGCTCCAAATGCGCTTTTAGTCCCTGAATTTCATATCAAGGCTTCTTGCCTCTTGCTTTATGTTTAGCTCTATGTCGTCTTTGGCGTTAAAGCCGCCGCCAAAGGCTTTGATGATATCCACTACCGAGCTAAGCAAGCTATAAACGGAGTTTTCGTAGTTTAGCTTAGCGTTAAGGTAGCTTTGACGGGCGTTTAGCAAGTCAGTCAGTGAGCTTGAACCATTGTTGTAGCGGATTTGAGCGAGATTGTAAATTTTTTCTTGACTATCAAGCAAATCCGCATAGTTTTTTTCGTTCATAAAGGCGCTCTCTCTTTGCACGAGCGCGGTTCGCACCTCGCCAAATGCCGTTTTCAGTACGCTTTCGTAGTTTAGATACGCTTCATCTTTCGCAAGTTTCGCTAAATTTACATTGTAAGTAATCTCGCCCCATCTAAAAATAGGCATTAGCGCACTTGCGCCTGCATTCCACGCCACGCTGTTGCCTTGTGCAAGCTTGCTTAACTCCGTGCTTTGAAAGCCAAGCAACCCTGTGAGCGAAATGCTCGGCAAGTAAGCCGTGCGCGCCACGCCTACAAGGTAGTTTTTCTGCTCTAATCTCGCCAAAGCCGCCCTTATGTCAGGTCTTTGAAGCAAAATTTCGCTGCTTATGCCTTGTGGCAACTCTACCTTGAAATTTTCGATTTTGGTGTAAGGCAAGGTGGCGTATAAAATTTCGTTCAAATCCGATGACACAAGTATCATCAAGGCTTGGTTGTTGCTATCTCTTGCGGCTTTGAGCGTGGTGAGCTGGGCGCGCGCGCTTTCAAGCTGGGCTTTGTAGTTGTAAAGCTCATACTCGCTTATCGCGCCTACTCGGTGCTGGGATTGTTTAAGCTCATACGAAGTCGTGTAATCCTCTACCGTTTGGATTAAAACCTCCACTTGGTTGTTTAAATTTATGGCGTTAAAGTAGAGTTTTACCACGCTTGATATGATAGAAAGCCTCGCACTTTCAAAGTCATAAATGCTCGCCTCGTAAGCCTTGCCTGCGGCTGAGTAGCTGTCGCGGTATTTGCCCCACAAATCAAGTTCAAACGACACCGACACATTAGCCGTGCTTTGGCTCTCGCCGGAGCCTAAATTATTTCCGGCGCGGCCCGACTGTCCGGCCGCAGACAAACTGGGCAACTGGTCCGCCGTAGCAATACCTACCGCCGCGCGGGCTTCGTCCACGCGGGCAACTGCCGCTTGCAAGTCCTTGTTGTAGGTCAAGGCGGTGTTTTCCAACTCGTTTAAAGTGGGATCTTCAAACACTTCCCACCATTTGACATTGGTGAAAATGCTGAAATTATCCGCCGCTTCGCCCGTGGGCAAATCTAAATCCGGCTGTTTGTAGTTAGGCCCCATTAAACACCCGGCCAAAAGCAAGGCCAAGGCCAATACTGCCCCTATGTGCTTATAGTTCATAAATTCTCCTTTTTCGTTTCTTCCACGTGGTCCACCACCACACCGATTTGCTCCGGCTCCTTCTTCCACCCTGAAAACAGACAGAAGAACAGCGGGATAAACAACGGTGCAATAACAGTAGCGGCCAACATACCAAAGACCACAGCCGTACCGATAGAGTGGCGGCTGGCCGCCCCCGCGCCTGTGCTGATAGCCAACGGCACGCACCCTAAAATGAACGCCAAAGACGTCATTACAATCGGGCGGAAACGCAGTTCGGCGGCTTGCACCGCGGCTTTGGCGGTTTCTACCCCTTGCTCTTTTAACATTACGGCAAATTCCACAATCAAAATAGCGTTTTTAGCCGCCAAGCCGACCAAGGCCACCAACGCAATTTGGAAGTAAATATCGTTGGCAAGGCCGCGCGCCCAAGTGCCCGCCAAGGCACCAAAAATAGCAAACGGTACCGCCAACAACACAGCCACGGGCAGACTCCATTTTTCGTACTGGGCAGCCAAAATCAGGAACACTACCAACATACCCAGCATCAAGGCCGTGGCAGAGGAACTGCCCGAAATGGTTTCCTGGTAAGTAGTACCCGTCCAGGCGAGCGTAAAGTTGGAATCTAACACCTCTTTGGCGGTTTCTTCCATAGCACGAATAGCATCACCGGAACTATAACCCGCAGCCGGATTCGCCATTACTTTGGCCGCCGGGAACACGTTAAAGCGTTCCACCATATCGGCACCCAACGAAGGAGTAAGCGTGATAAGCGCCGAAAGCGGCACCATCGCACCCGAGTTGGAACGCACATACACTTCCGCAATTTGTTCGGGGCGGGCGCGGTATGAACCTTCGGCCTGCATCATTACCTTAAAACTGCGGCCCGAATAGGTAAAATCGTTTACATATGTAGTACCAAACGTGCCCTGCAAAGTGGCGTATAAGGACGAAAGCGGTACACCCATTGCCTGCGCCTTAATTTCGTCCACCGTCATAGAATACTGAGGCACGGCTGCGGAGAAAGTGGTGCTGACGCTGGAAAGTTCAGGCCGTTTTTGAGCGGCGGCAATAAACTTTTGGGTTTGGGCTTCCAGGTCCCGGCTGTCGCCGGAGCCACGGTTTTGGATATACCCTTCCAAACCGCCCGTGGTGCTCATACCCATAATGGGAGGCGGGTTGAACGGCATCACTATCGCACCCGGAATGGTATTTTTGGCCTGCATATAAAGTGCCCCTACAAGCCCCGCAGAGGACAATGCCTTGGTTTTGCGTTCTTCCCACGGTTTTAATTTGATAAACGAAGCAATACCGCTGCTTTTCATTGTACTGCTTAACATATCAAAACCCGCAAAGGTCAGTTCGTCAGATACGCTGGGTTGGGCCAAAATTAATTTTTCCAATTCGCCGGCAACCTTATCACTGCTGGCCAAAGAGGAGGCCGGGTCCAACTGCGTAGAAACCATAATCATACCCTGGTCTTCGTCGGGCAGCAAACTGCTGGGAACGATTTTAAACATCCCCCACGCGGCCAAGAAGAAGAGTGCAACCACCACCGCAGAGACCGATAATCGGCGGATGAAATAGGCAACCCAAGTGCCGTATTTTTTGGTTAATTTGCCAAAGAATTGGTCAAACTTATAGAAAAATCCGCTCGTAGGCTTTTCTTGCTTTTTAAGCAAAAGGGCACATAAAGCAGGCGTCAGGGTCAGCGCGACCAAGCCGGAAATAACTACGGACACGGCAATCGTAATAGCAAACTGCTGGTACATCACACCCGTCAAGCCACCCATAAATGCTACCGGCACAAACACGGAGCACAGTACGAGTACAATCGCCACCACCGGGCCGGATACTTCGTCCATAGCCTTAATGGTGGCCTCCTTAACAGGCAGGTCGTCCTCGTCCATAATACGTTCCACGTTTTCAATTACCACGATAGCATCGTCCACCACCATACCGATAGCAAGCACAAGGCCGAAAAGCGTAAGCGTATTAATGGAGAAACCAAAAAGTTTCATCCCGGCAAACGCACCGATAATGGACACCGGCACCGCCAAACACGGAATCAACGTGGCGCGCCAGTCTTTTAAGAACAAATAAACCACCAAAAACACCAAAATCATCGCTTCAATTAAGGTATGGATTACTTCTTTAATAGATGCTTTTACGAACAAGGTGGTATCGTAAGCAACTTTGTATTCCATATCCAAATCGGGCGGGAAGTTGGCGGCCAATTCCTGCATACGTTTTTCAACGGCTTGCGCGGTGGCTACGGCGTTGGCTCCCGGGGAGAGATACACCCCAATCGGCACTGCCGGTTTACCGTTGTAGTTACCGCTAAATTCATATGTCTGGCTGCCGAGTTCCACCGTAGCAACGTCTTTTAAGCGCAAGGAAGTACCGTCTTTATTCGCGCGCAAAATAATATCTTCAAATTGTTTAGGGTCGGTCAAACGGCCGGGCGCAATAATGGAATAAGAGCGGTCCACCGCTACCGGCAGCGGAGGCTGGCCGATTTTACCCGCCGCACGCTGTACGTTCTGCGCCTGCACGGCAGAGGCAATATCGCTCACAGACAAGCCGCGCTGGGAAAGGACATCCGGCTTAATCCAAATGCGGATAGAATAGTCGTTGGCGGACATTACCTGCGCGTCGCCCACGCCTTCAATACGTTTTAAGTCATCTACAATGTTAAGAAGCGCATAGTTTCCCACCGTTGTCGTATCGGAACGTCCGCTCGGGGAATAAAGCGCAATCAACTGCAAAATAGCGGAAGATTTTTTATTGACCTGAATACCATAGCGGCGAACGTCCTCCGGCAAGGTAGCCGTGGCTCCCTGCACGCGGTTGTTGACGTTAATCATTGCCTGGTCCGGGTCGGTGCCGACTTTAAAAGAAACAGTCAGTTTCATATCCCCGTTAGAGGAAGAAGTGGAGTTCATATACAGCATATCCTCCACCCCGTTCACCTGCTGTTCCAGCGGAGCCGCCACCGTGTTGGCAATTACTTCCGGGCTGGCCCCCGGATAACTGGCCGACACCTGCACGGTGGGCGGAGTTAAGTCGGGGTATTGTTCAATAGGCAACATCGTAATAGACACGATACCCGCCAAGGAAATCAACAGCGAAATAACCGTAGAAAAAATAGGACGGTTAATAAAGAATTTAGAGAACATAATTATTTCCCCGTCTGCGCGTTATCGGCGGACTGTACTTCTTTGGCTTGGACGGCATCCTGCGGTAAGGCTTGCTCGTCCGGTGCTTCGGCAGATTCAATCGCCGCTTCCAATTTGGCTACATCTCCCTCCGTCGTCGGTTGGGAGGCGGCAGGCGCAGGCTGAACAGGCATAAATTTTTGCATTTGCGCAGTAACCTGCATACCCGGGCGCAAGCGGATAAGTCCGTCCGATACCACTTTTTCGCCGGCCTTTAAACCGTCGCTGACGATATACATATCGTCCTGCAATTCGGCTTGAATCGGGCGGGCCGCAACCATATTGTTGGCATCAATCACATAAGCAATTTTGCCCTGCGCGCTGTTAAGAACGGCAGAGGACGGAATTAAAATAGCGTTTTTATAAATAGCACCCACCAAATGAACGCGGACAAATTGCCCCGGCATTAAAGCACGGCTCTTTTTGGGATTGGCAAACTCCGCCTTGATAGCCAAACTGGACGTTTGGGTATTTTCCGAACTGTCAAAAAAGACAATTTTACCCCTTTCGGAATACAAACTGCCGTTGGGCAAAACAGCCTCTACATACACCGGGGCCTGGGAAGCAGTCAATTTGCGGTATTCCTCGGGCTTTAACAGTTGTTTATCATCACTGCCTAATACAATTTGCCCGGACATAAAACCGGCGGCCAATTTTTCAAACTGGCGGCTGGGCATAGAAAAGTTTACATACAAGGGGTCAATTTGCACCATTGTCGTTAAAAGGCCCGATTCGCCCGCGGCAGAAATCAAACTGCCGACGGATTGCGTTTCTTTCCCGGCAATACCGGAAATCGGCGCCGTAACCTTGGTGTAACCTAAATTAATTTGGGCATCGTTTACCCCCGCCTGCGCCACCTGCACATTGGCTTTGGCGGTGTCATAAGCGGAAAGGGCATTATCATAATCCTGTTGGCTGACGGCATTGTCGGCGCGGAGTTTTTTCATACGCGCATAAGTGCGCTGGGTGCGGCGCTCCTCGGCCTGGGCTTGGGCCAAAGCGCCCTGGGCCTTTTCCAACGCTACCTTATATTGTTTGTCATCAATTTGAAAAAGTTGTTTGCCTTCTTCTACATATTCGCCTTCGTTATATAAGCGGGCTTCCAAAATACCGCCCACTTGCGCACGGATTTGAATTTCCAACGACCCCGCCACTTGGGCCGGGTATTCAATGTCCCAAGGCAAATCCTGTTGTACCACCTCTACCGCATTAACCATAGTCGGTGCGGCCGCACCGCCGGCGGTAGATTTTTTGCAACCGGAAACAAAAACTGTTGCCAAGCCCAAAGCCATTACGGCCGCGGGCAAAAAGTATGTTTTCTTCACAAGGTTTCTCCCAATCTAATAAGGTTAATGTCTTTCCAAAGATTATATAAAAATTTTTCCTGTGGCAACGCTTTTATATAATTAGTTAAAAGAGGGTACTGGCAATTTTTACACAAATACTTATAATAAGGGAGTACCCTGGGGAAATATATGAACGAAAAAAATTTTACACAGTTGGAACAAACCATTGGGCATACGCCCTTACTGGAACTGAAAAGAATTAACACCGCACCCGCGCACATTTGGGCCAAACTGGAAATGTTTAACCCGTACAGCGTAAAGGACCGCGCCGCCTTATATATGTTAAATGCAGCCGAGAACGAAGGAAAACTGCTCCCCGGCGGCACCGTAGTAGAACCCACCAGCGGAAATACGGGGATTGCACTTGCGTTTTTGGCCGCCGCACGCGGTTACAAAATGATTTTGACTATGCCCGAAAGTATGAGCGCAGAGCGCGTGAAACTGGTAAAAGCGTTAGGGGCGCAAATTGTTCTTACCCCCAAGGCAGATGGAATGAAAGGGGCCGTAGAAGCCGCTGTAAAAATAGTACAAGAAACGCCCGGGGCCTTTATGCCCGGTCAGTTTGACAATCCCAATAACCCCCGCGCGCACGAGGAAACCACCGGACCGGAAATTTGGCTTGCCTTAAACGGAAAAGCAGATATTTTTGTAGCCGGAGTGGGCACCGGCGGAACGATTAGCGGGGTAGGTCGTTATTTAAAAAAACAAAACCCGCACATCCAAATCGTAGCCGTGGAACCCGCCGAATCCCCCCTCTTGTCTGCGGGTAAAGCCGGGCCGCACGGCATACAGGGCATTGGGGCCAACTTTGTGCCGGGAAATTTGGACAGGAGTGTACTGGATGAAATCCTCCCTGTCAAAACGGAGGATGCCCGTCAAACCGCACGCGAATTGGGCAAAAAAGAAGGCATTTTGCCCGGTATATCCGGCGGTGCCGCATTATGGGCCGCCTTGGAACTTGCCAAACGGCCCGAAAACAAAGACAAAAATATTGTTGTCTTACTGCCAGACGGGGGAGAACGGTATTTAACCACCGGACTTTTTGATTAGGAGATATTATGAGCAGATGGGTAATTGCAGGCTTTTTAAGTTTCCTCGCATTAGAGGCAACCGCGCAAGCCGCACCCGAACCGGAAATTGTGATTGAAATGCACGGGGAGAGTTCCTCTCCGCGCCAAGGTATTTCCGTTTGGAACAAAAACGCCAGGCAACTCACGCGTCTTTTTCGCGGGAAAGATAAAACTTATGTGCTCTACCAAGTAGAAAACGTGTCGTCCGCCGATAGAATTATCCGCGCCCAAAACGGAAAAAGGTATGCTTATGTCCGTTACGGAAGCGACGACGGCGACTACCGCAAATTTCTGTTTAAAGCCCAAGACCCGCAAACCTTTGTCGCGTGTGCGGCCGACATAGCCGACGTGTTGGCCGTCAATCTAAAATACGGTGTTAATTTAGGGGTCAGCCGGAGCGACTTTTTGCACACTTACGAATCCAGGGCGACACTTACCAATTTGCTGGACAAAGCGACTAATAAAACCTATTCCGTTTATCGCTTAGAATATACAGATGTAAACCACCCAACGCCGGTGCCTACTTATTTTGTGTTTGAAGGAGATTCTTTAAAAGATACTTTATCCGGCGAAAAAGCCTTTACGGAGTACACTACTAAACTCTCCCAAGCCAATAAAGCCCTTGCCAAACAAGAAAAAGAGGCCCAAACCGCACGGGAACAGGCCGGGCAACAAGCCCGCCAAAAGCAACAGCGCCCCACACGCAAAGCCCTTGTATCCGGCGGAACGGTAACCGACCAAGCCTATATGCCCCGCGCCGTAAACGCAACGCCGCTGCCCGCGCTTACACCGAGCAAGATTCCGGCAGGGACGCCGCTTAACTAACCCTTTTAAGGCCCGCCCCGTGGCGGGCTTTTTGTTGCGTGCGTGAACAGATTTCCTATAATAGAAATATGGATACGGTATCTCTTTCATCTTTTAGTATTGCCGGTGCCTTATATATCCTCTTGCAAATTTTTGTAACGGGGCATATTTTGCGCTATAAGGACGACGTAAAAAGTTCTATCGGTTGGATTGGCTTGGTGTGGTTGGCTCCGCTGTTGGGCAGCATTATGTATGTTCTGTTTGGCATTAACCGTATCCGCCGCAAAGCCTTGTCTCTGCGCAACAAAGGCCCAAACCTAATGGCCATAACCGGGAAAACCGAGCAAGAAATCCGCAAAGAAATTCCGCTCCCCTTTTTGCAACTTTTGCGGTTAGGGTACAAAGTTCACCCGCAACTTTTTTCTTTCGGCAACCGGGCAGAAGCCTTGGTAAACGGAGACGAAGCCTATCCGGAAATGTGTCGCCTGATTGCAGAGGCCAAACAAGAAGTATTACTGCAAAGTTATATCTTTGATAACGACCGCGCCGGACAACTTTTTATCCCCGCTTTAAAACAAGCCGTTACAAACGGTGCCAAGGTAAAAGTATTGGTGGACGGAGTGGGGCTGAACTATTCCAAGCCTACGATTGATGCCGCCCTGCGCAAAATAAAGGGGCTTGATTTTGCCGTTTTTTTACCGTCTAAAAGCCCCATTAATTTGCCCTTTGTTAATTTACGCAATCACCGTAAAATTTTAATCGTGGACGGAGAGACTGCCGTTTTCGGCGGGATGAATATTGCCGCAGGGAACCTCGTTAAAACAAACCCCAAAGAACCGATACAGGACATTACCTTTAAAGTTTCCGGCCCGGTGGTGGACCAAATGTCGCGCGTGTTTGAAGAAGATTGGCTCTTTGCGGGCAAGGACCATTTTACCCCCATTTCCTTTAAAGAGTCCAAAAGGCTGCCCGGACATATGCCCGCACGCATTATTCCCGACGGTCCGGATAGCGATTATGGCAAACTGGAACAACTGATTTTGGGCGCGCTGTCCTGCGCACAGCACAGCGTAAGCATTGTTACGCCCTATTTCCTGCCGGAGAGCAATATTTTGTCTGCCTTGGAAATAACTGCTATGCGGGGTGTCCGCGTAGAAATTATTTTGCCTTCCAAAAGCAATATTTTCGGTATGGATTACGCTATGCGCGCCAACTTTGCCAAATTACTTAAAAAGGGTGTAAAAATCTACCGCACCCGCCCGCCCTTTGACCATAGCAAAATTATACTGATGGACAAAGCCTGGATTTTTGTCGGTTCGGCTAACTGGGACGTACGCAGTTTTAAATTAAATTTTGAGTGCAATATGGAATGCACCGACAAACAACTGGCCGGACAGTTGGCCCAAATAATCGCCCGTAAAAAAGCCGGAGCATTTCTTGAAAAATGGGAAAAAGAAAAACCGCCCTTTTGGCACACCTTGCGCAACAATGCGTTTAAATTATTAACCCCCTATTATTAATATGTTCTACAAACAACCCCAAGCCGATAAAATTTTGCTGCAACACGGCCGCCCCACCGCAAGCATACTCCCCAAATGCTTTACCGTGTGCATTTGGAACTGGCAAAAGAGCCAGCAAAAGCCGTGGGGTGAAGAATTTAAAAAAGCAGCCGCCGCCGCGGATTTATTTTTGGCGCAAGAGGTATGCAGTTCCCCCCAAGTGCTTGAAATAATGGAGCAAACGCCCTATCATTGGAGCGGGGCCGTCAGTTTCTTATCCCGCCACAACAGCCCCACAGGGGTGGCCACGGGATGCGTGGCGCGCCCGCTTAAAATTGCTTTTAAAGCAGGAGAGAGAGAACCTTTTTTGCGCGTGCCTAAAATGATGCTGGCCACCCTTATTCCTTTGGGCGGGGAACGAGCCTTGCTTGTTATCAACATCCACGCCATTAATTTCAGGGGTTTAAAACCCTTTTCCAGCAATTTAAAACGCGCCGCCGAACTATTGCTAAATTATAGCGGCCCCGTGCTTTTGGGCGGAGATTTCAATGCGTGGAGTCTCAAACGCCGCAGACTTTTGCACCAAATGGCCCGCGCGGCAGGACTCACCGAAGTACCGTTTGAGCCGGATACACGCACCCGCTGTTTGGGCCGTCCGGTAGATTATCTGTTCGTGCGGGGCTTGCGTGTAAAAGCCGCCGGCGTACGCGTTACACGCGGGTCTGACCATAATATGCTGTTCGCCCGAGTGGAAGCCTAAAAGCCCAATACAAATATGGTAAAATATAAGAATTATGAATATCTCTGACAATAAAGCCGTGTATTTTAAACGCGAAGCCCTTAAAAAAGTGGTTGCCGCGTTTGATAAAGGTACGCTTGAAACCAAAGCGTATGCTATTCCCTTTGAAGTGCTGCCGAAAGATTCCAAATCTACGGTGCGCTGCTGCATTTACAAAGAACGGGCCGTCTTTCGCGCCCGCACGTTAGCCGCGTTGGGCGGAAGCGTAGAACAAGACGACGAAGCCACGTCGCTTAACGAATATGCCAAAGAAGCCCTCTTGCGCAAGGCCGTGCCGGAAACACCGCTGACCGTAATGGATATTGCCTGTAAAGGTTGCGTAAAAGCACGCCACCTGGTAACCGAAGCCTGCCAAGGCTGCTTGGCGCGCCCGTGCCAACAGGCCTGCAAGTTCGGCGCTATTTCGTTTGCCGACGGACGCTCCCATATTGATCCGGATAAATGTAAAAATTGCGGACAATGCAAGGCCGTCTGCCCTTACAACGCTATTACCTATGTACCTGTTCCGTGCGAACAATCCTGCCCGGTAAACGCTATCCACAAGGGCGAAAACGGTTTTGCCGAAATTGACTTTGACAAGTGCATTTCCTGCGGGCACTGTATGGATGCGTGTCCCTTTGGCGCCATTATGGAGCGCAGCCAGTTAATTGATATTTTGAGCCAATTAAAGAGCACCCACAAAGTCTGCGCTATGATTGCGCCGTCTATCGTCGGGCAGTTTGACTGCACCTTACCGCAGTTAATGACCGCTATCAAAAAGGCGGGCTTTGACAAAGTAACCGAAGTGGCCCTGGGCGCGGACATTACCACCGCCAACGAGGCGCGCGAACTGGTAGAACGCTTGGAAAACGGTGCGCGCTTTATGACCACCTCCTGCTGTGCGGCGTGGGTACAAGCCGTCAAAAAGCATTTGCCAGCTTTGAAAGATTTTGTTTCCCACACCAAGACCCCGGCTTCTTACACCGCCGATATTGAAAAGAAAAACGGTTTTATTACCGTTTTTGTCGGTCCGTGCGTGTCCAAACGTGTGGAAGGGATGGACGACCCCAATATTGATTATGTAATGACATACGAAGAATTGGGCGCTATGCTGGAAGCCAAAGGTATTAACCCGGCCGAGTGCGAAGAAATGCCGCTTGACCCGTCTATTTCCGGCGAGGCCCGTTACTATGGCGTAACCGGTGGCGTGGCCCAAGCAGTAGAAAATGCGATTGCGGGCAAACGTCCCTTTAAGAAAATGGCCATTAACGGCTTGGATAAAAAGGCGATGTTAATGCTTAACGCCTTTGCCAAAGGCGCGGGCGATTTCCAACTGTTGGAAGTAATGAGTTGCAAAGGGGGATGTATTGGCGGCCCCTGCACCATGAAAAAACAAGCCCAAGTCATTAAGCCGATTAAAGACTTAGTCGCCGCTAGCCCCAAAGTGCCCTGCGCTTTGGACGATAAAAAAGAAGAAGCGAAATAATAAACGCTTTTAAAAAGCACCCCGGGCTTTTACAACCCGGGGTGCTTTTTATATAGATTCAATCAAAAACCCATACTTTGGCAAAGGCCCGTAATTCTGCTATTGCAAGAGGTTTTGCCGGGATTGGCTGATTGGTCTAACCAAACGGTATAAGTGGCTTGGCTTTGAGAAGAAATTTCAGCCGTAGATTGTTCTCTGCCCCCATTTTCAATTCCATAAGTATCCCAAAAAAGAAGGTTCTTATTGCTTCCCGCAAACATATCCACCGCAAATTTATCGCACCAAAGCATATACCGCCCCGTACCCTCACTACATCCGGGGTAAGTAATATCTAAATCACTCCAAAATACGGGGTAATCCCCGTTTGCCATATAATATAATTCCATTGCCTCTTTGAGTGATTTCCCCGCCGTAATCATTTGCGTATAGCGCGCCTTTGCCACGACTTTTTGGTATTGCGGCAATGCTACCCCCGCCAAAATACCGATAATAAGAACAACAACCAGAAGTTCAATTAAGGTAAATCCACGGTTCACAACCCAAGATGTAGATCCTGAAACAAGTTCAGGATGACCTTCTTTTTTCATAAAGTCGTCATTCCCGAAAGTTGTAGTCGGG
>OIYP01001270.1_pt1 | contig 12911 bp, 11 predicted proteins | sample 1588261 | NCBI WGS metagenome assembly OIYP01 (sample SAMN03283293) | human gut metagenome | biome: human-associated habitat; material: feces | host: Homo sapiens | place: Peru | collected 2012
AGGCCACGTGCGTCATGCCGGGAGCGTAGAGGCCCGTGAGCGTGGCCAGCCCCATCAGCAGGGCGAAAGAGATGATCAGCGCCGGGGCGAAAGCCACGCCGCCCAGGCGGGGTACAACGCCAGTGTGCACCTTGCGCTCGTCGACCGTGTCGAAGAGCTTCTTCTTGAAAGAGATCAGGATGATGCGCGGAATCATGCACGCCGACACCGCGAAACTGAAGGCGAAGCTCAGGAATAGGAATAAATGGTTCATCTGTATATGGGAATTAAGTTCTTGAACATGATTTAAGCGAGACGCTTGCCGTGGGGAAGTGTCAGCCGCCAGCCGTATTGGGCCAGGCGGTAGAACGGGTTGGAGAGCACCTCTAGGGGATAATGCCCCACTTGGCGGAAAGCCGTCCGGGTGAGGGCGAAAAAATTGCCCAAGCCGCGTTGCGCAGGCTGATGGCTTGCATGGGGGCCGTACCGGCCGAAATTCCCACCCAGCAATATCTCGCGCAACAGATATTGCCCGTGGCGGGTGTCGGGTGGAGGCAGGAAGCGCAAGGCCGGGGCGATGCCCTCGCCGAAAGCCACATACAGCACATGGCTCATGGCGGCAGCGAACCCTGAAATGGCCAGCCTGCGCAACTGGTGGGGCAAGTCCGCCCCATCTTTTCCCCGCCAATGCGCCATGTGCCGCAGCAAACAGGCCAGATCCGCCACTTGGCGCAGCCCTATGCCGCCGGATATGACGTGCTTGCGCAAATGGATCAGCTGGAACGCCACGTCAACCGTGGCGGGCAGGCGGCAAATGGTGCCGGCGTTATCCGGCATTGCGGAGACGTTTGCCATGGCAGTCCGCCGCTCTTTGCGGAAAAGGCGCTGAAGGCGGAAATGGTGCAGTGGGCTGTAGAGCATGGTGGGGTAGAAATGAAGCTCCACCTCAACATCCGGGAACAGGGGGATGTCAACATGGTGAAACTGCGGATGGGGAACAGGCGCACCCACAGCGGCGCATTGCCGATAAGCCAGGCGCACCAGGTCGCGCCGGCGCCCCTCCACCCAGATGTCTATGTCGCCGGGCATGCGCAGCAGCGGATCCGGATAGTAGAGCGCGTTGGCCTGTCCCTTCAGGATGCAGGAGCGGTGGCCAAGCGCCCTGAAGTGGGCTGTGGCCTCCGCACTGCGTCTGTTGAGCAGGCGATTCCTGTTTTTGACGCGCTCCGCCAGCCCATACCACCTCAACAACAACTCACGTGGCGGACGAAGGCCGGCAGGCAGGCGGCGGATGCCGTCGAAGGCCACGCCCGCCACGGTCTGGCGCATGGCCTGCCGGTAGACAGCGTCCCAGTCCGCATCGCCCTCAAAGAGGCCGGTCTCCGGGGCCTTGAAGCCAAGGCCGGCGGCAAGCAGCGCCAGCAGCCGGCGATCAGTGTCCGATATCATTTTCCAGCATTTGGCAGAGGCTATCCATGGCCCTGTCCAGATTGAAATGCGCCTCGCAATAGGCCTTGCCGCTTTGTCCCCATCCGACCAGACGGGCCTTGTCGCCCGCAGCGGCCTCGCGGATGATACGCGCCAGCCCGGCGCTGTCACCCGCCGGAACCGAGGCTCCGCAACCGGCCTCCGCGATGATACGGGCACCCTCACCGTTGAGCATGGCGAAAATGGGCTTGCCTGCCGACATATAGGCCTGCAGTTTGGCAGGGGCAGTGAGGTTGAAGATGAGCTCGTCCTTCAGCGACACGAGCATCACGTCGGCCTGGGAAAAGAACGCCGGCATGGCATGAAGCGGGTGGCGCCCGAGGCAGTGCACGGTGCCCTCAAGGCGGTGCGCCCGCACATAGTTCTCCACCCAAGGCCGCTTCCGCCCGTCACCGACGAGCACGAAATGTATGCCGCGCTCGTCTTTCAGCAGCCGGGCAGCCTCCATGACATGGTCGAAGTCCTGCGCCTCGCCGATATTGCCCGCGAACATGGCGATGAAACCTTCAGGCAGCGGCGGCAGCGCACAGGTGACGGCAGTGCGCAAGGCCCTGTCCGCCCAATTGGGGAAATAGACCAGCTTGCCGCCGAAGTCGCCTTTCTGCCGGATAGACTCCGCGAAGCCGCGCGAACTGATGAGAATGCGCCGTGAGTTGCGGTATATCCAGCGGGCCATGGCGGTGAAGAACCCCAGCACATGCCCATTGGTGACCCCGCCTGCCGCCGTCAGGCTCTCCGGCCACAGGTCGAGCACCCAGAAATAGACCGGAACGCCCCGCAGCTTCTTCACCAGCACCGCGGGAATGCCGACGGTGATGGGTGACGTCTCGTGGACAATCACCGCGTCATACCTGTGCCGCAACGCCAGCCAGAGGGCCTTGCATGAGGCCGTAACGGCAAAGCTGAAATAATTGAGCGCCAGCCGCAACGGCGTGCTCTTGCCGCGGGGCACGAGCCAGACGCGGTGAACATCGGCGCCGCTGACACGCTCATGCCGGCGGCGGAACAGCCCGTAGCCATCGAAGAAACGGCCCTTGGGGTAGTTGGGGATGCCGGTCAGCACGGTCACGCCATGCCCGCGATGGACAAGCTCGGCCGCCATGTCGTTGCACTTGAACTGCTCGGGATAGAAGTACTGGCTGATGAGGAGTATTTTCATCGGGATGCCGCTTTGTAATTTGATGCGCATGGGGCGGTTCAGCCCTTGCGCCACACCATTTTGTTGACCACTCCGGTGTAGCTCTGGATGAGTTTCACCACCTTGGTCGACACGTCCTCCTCGACATACGTGGGCACCGGACGGCCATAGTCGCCGGCGCGGTGCAGGGCGATGGCCGTGTCGACAGCCTGCAGGAGGCTGGCCTCGTCGATACCGGCCAGGATGAACCCACCCTTGTCCAGACTCTCAGGGCGCTCGGTGCTCGTGCGGATGCAGACTGCGGGGAACGGGTGCCCCACAGAGGTGAAGAAGCTGGACTCCTCCGGCAGCGTGCCGCTGTCGCTGATCACGGCGGCGGCGTTCATCTGCAGGCAGTTGTAGTCGTGGAATCCGAGAGGCTCGTGGCGGATGACACGGCGGTCGAGCTGGAAGCCGCTTTCTTCCAGGCGCTTGCGGCTGCGCGGGTGGCAACTGTAGAGAATCGGCATGTCGTACTTGCGGGCCAAGGCGTTGATGGCCGTGAAGAGGGAGCGGAAGTTCCTCTCCGTGTCGATGTTCTCCTCGCGGTGGGCAGAGAGCAGGATGTATTGCCCTTTCTCCAGCCCTAGGCGGCAGTGGATGTCGCTGGCCTCGATGTCCTTCAGGTTCCCGTGCAGCACCTCGGCCATCGGCGAGCCCGTGACATAGGTGCGCTGCGGCGCCACGCCGCTGGCGTTCAGGTAGCGGCGGGCATGCTCGCTGTAGCACAGGTTCACGTCGGAGATGATGTCTACGATGCGGCGGTTGGTCTCCTCTGGCAGGCACTCGTCGAAGCACCGGTTGCCAGCCTCCATGTGGAAGATGGGAATGTGCAGCCGCTTGGCGCCGATGACGCTCAGGCACGAGTTCGTGTCGCCGAGCACAAGCACGGCGTCGGGCTGCGTCTGCGTCATGAGTTTGTAAGAGGCGTTGAGAATGTTGCCCATGGTGGCGCCCAGGTCGTCGCCCACGGCGTCCATGTAAACTTCGGGGTCTTTGAGCTTGAGGTCGTGGAAGAACACGCCGTTGAGGTTGTAGTCGTAGTTTTGGCCCGTGTGCGCAAGCAGGCAGTCGAAGTATTGCCGGCACTTGTTGATGACCGCGGCCAGGCGGATTATTTCGGGGCGCGTGCCCACAATGATGAGCAGCTTGAGGCGGCCGTCGTTTTGAAAGCTCACGCCGGAGTAGTCGGTGCGTATGGTTTGCATGATGTGTTTGTTCGGTTTGTCGGAAAATGGATGGGTGGGTGCGGTCACACCGGCTCGGCATAGGTGTCGGGGTGGGCGGGATCGAAGCATTCGTTGCACCAAATGAGGGTGACCATGTCGGTGTCGCCCAGGTTGACGATGCTGTGCGTGTAGCCGGTGGGAGTGTCGACCACCTGGAGCTTGTCGGCGCTCACGGGGCACTCGATGACGGGCGAGCCGGGCTCGCGCATGTCGCGGAACCGAATGACGCCGTGGCCGGCCACCACGAGGAATTTCTCATTTTTGGAGTGGTGCCAGTGCTGCCCCTTGGTGATGCCGGGGCGCGACACGTTGACCGACACCTGACCGCGCTCGGGGGTGCGCAGAAACTCGGTGAACGAGCCGCGCTCGTCGCAGTGCATGGTGAGGGGATAGGCAAAGCTGTCGGCGGGCAGGTAGCTGAGGTAGGTGGAATAGAGCTTCTTTCCGAAAGAGCCTTCGGCCAGGCAGGGCACCTGCAGGGTGGTGCGGCTGTTGCGGAACGATTGGAGCAGCTCCACAATGTGGCCGAGCGAGGCCTCGTGCTCCACGGGCACGCGGCAGAAGTTGCCCTCGCGGTGCTCGCGGCCGGCCAGGGCGGCAATAAGTTCGTCGACCAGGTCGTCGATGTAGACGAGGTGGAGCACCACTTTCGGGTCGTTGACCGTGATGGGCAGGCCGTGGGCAATGTTGTTGCAGAAGGTGGCCACGGCGGAGTTGTAGTTGGGGCGGCACCACTTGCCGAAGAGGTTGGGGAAGCGGTAAACGAGCACCTTGGCCCCCGTTTGGGCGGCGTAGTCGAACATGAGCTGCTCGCCCGCCCGCTTGCTTTCGCCGTAGGGATTGTTGAGCGCGGCCTGTATGCTGCTGCTAATCATGACGGGGCAGCTGTTGCCGTGCTTTCGGAGCGTGTTGAGCAGGGTGGTGGCAAAGCCGAAGTTGCCTTTCATGAACTCCTCCGGGTCTTTGGGCCGGTTCACGCCCGCAAGGTTGAACACGAAGTGGCAGTCGCGGCAGTAGCGGTCGAGCTCCTCGGGGGTGCTGTCCATGTCGTATTCAAAGACCTCATCCACCTTGACGCCCTCATACCAGCGGGCCTTGCCGTCGCGTATGTTCTTGAGCTGGGCGCAGAGGTTGCGGCCCACAAAGCCGCGTGCGCCCGTAACGAGTATATTCATTTTTTCTTGCTTATAAGTTCATCATGTCTTCTGGCGCGGCGGGCGCGTAGGGTCCGTCCTTCACCTCCAGTATCACACATGGCGAGGTGACCTCGACCGTGTGCCACTGCCCCGGAGGAATCTGAAGGCCATAGGGGCCGTGGGCCGCGTCGAGCGGGTGGCGGGACATCTCCACGCCCTGGCCGTCATAGAACACCTCTGTCAGGGCGCCGCGCACGGCCAGCACCGTCTCCGCTGTCGCCGGGTGCCGATGGATGGGGACATTTGTGCCGGGAAGCAAGGCGTTGAGCATACGCTGTGACCCGTCGCCCGGCGTGGTGCGCAGGTCAAGGGCCGCGCGAAGGCGGGGACTCCCGGCGGCACGCACCTCAAGCCCGTCGAGCAGGCTGTCGTCTATCGCCAGCATCATTCCGAGCGTATTTCCTTGGCCTTGGCGCGAGGCTCCAGTCCCAGATCCTCACGCACGAAACGCAGTTTGAGCAGCAGCGCCTTCATGCCCTCCACGTCGAGGCGCCGCGTGTTGTGGGAGTGGTAGTCCTCTATCCTGGTCACATCCTCACTGCCCTCGGTGAAGAACTTGTCATAGTTCAGGTCGCGTGTGTCGCAGGGGATGCGGAAATAGTCGCCCATGTCGATGGCGCGGGCCATCTCTTCGCGCGTCACGAGGGTTTCGTAAAGCTTTTCGCCGTGCCGCGTGCCGATGATTTTCACCTCGGTTTCGCCGTACTTCGGGTCAACCTTCGCATAGGTTTCCTTGAGGGCCTGCGCCAGCGTTTCGAGGGTGGCGGCGGGAGCCTTCTGGACGAAGAGGTCGCCATTGTGCCCGTGCGTGAAGGCGTAGACCACGAGATCCACCGCGTCGTCGAGCGTCATCATGAAGCGCGTCATGTTCGGGTCGGTGACGGTGATGGGCTTCCCTTCCTGCATCTGCTCCACCCACAGGGGGATCACCGAGCCGCGCGAGGCCATCACGTTGCCATAACGCGTGCAGCAGATTGTCGTCCGCGCCCCCTCGCCCAGCTCACGCCCTTTGGCGATGGAAACCTTCTCCATCAGCGCCTTGCTGATGCCCATCGCGTTGATGGGATAGGCTGCCTTGTCCGTCGACAGCACCACCACGTTGCTCACGCCATGCTCTATGGCCGAGGCCAGCACGTTGGCCGTACCCTCCACGTTGGTGTGCGTCGCCTCCAGGGGGAAGAACTCGCATGAGGGCACCTGCTTCAGCGCCGCCGCCGAGAACACGTAGTCCACGCCGCGCATGGCCACGTCGACAGACGCCCGGTCACGCACGTTGCCGATGTAGAACTTCACCTTCGGATTCTGCAGCGCGTGCCGCATGTCGTCCTGCTTCTTCTCATCGCGTGAGAAGATGCGGATCTCGCGGATATCCGAGTCTAGGAAACGTCTGAGCACGGCGTTTCCGAAACTGCCCGTGCCGCCTGTGATTAACAGGACTTTGTCTTTGAATACTGACATGATGTCAAGGATTTTATTTTCTATAAATACAAAAGACGCTAACGTCAATGTCTGTGATTTTCATCTTCGCATATGATTTGAATATATTGGCAACGAGGTGTTTGCACTGTAAAGATTTACCTAGACCGTTACACCCGGCCATCATCACCTTTCGCAGTGTGACCAGTCTCTATGATTGAAATCTCAAATAAAATGTACTGTGCAAAAGCCGTTCACAGCTTCGGCAAAAGGTGCTTTACCTAGGAATGCTCGCCGGTCGTAATACTCAGTCACCATGTCGACGGACTGCATCCTCGAGCATGGCTATCAGCTTGTATGCCCGCTCCGTATAGTTATCATAGGTCTTGAGCTGCCGGTGTCCTGCTGCAATGAGCCGCTGGCGCAACCCCGTGTCTGTCGCCACGGCATAGATAGCCTCAGCGGCAGCGGTGGCCGACAGGGGGGGGTAGTAGCGTGCAGCCTCACCGCAAAGGCTGCGGGCAAAGGCTATGTCTGTCGTCACAATGGGCACGTCCATGCGCATCGCCTCGGGATAGGTGGCCGTGAAACACTCTAACAGCGTGGGTTGAAACATAATGTCGGCCTGACGGTAGAGCGAGGGGCACTCGTCGATGCCCACACGGCCAATCAAACAAAAGTGCGCTTTGAGCTCTTCAGGCACCTGCGGCAGGGCCGCCTCCGTCACCGTCAATACAAAGCGGAAACGAAAATCCGGGTGCAACATGGTCAGGCACCGTGCAACGGCAATGGTGATGGCTAGGTTCTTGTGCGGATAGGACGCGTTGACCGACAGCAGTGTGCAGCCGCCGAAAGGCGGCAACTTGTGTTCACGCTGTCGTGCCGACTCGTCGAACACTTGGTTATAGTAGTTCGTCACCGTGCCCGCCACCGTACTGGGGAACAGCCCATGCAACTGCGCTGTGATATAAGGATTCTCAGTCCAGAACACGTCCACACCGCGCCGGAACAGGTATGCCACCACTATGTTGTGCAACCGCTCCCTTAGCCGTTCGTGCCACGCCATCCTTTTGTAATAGGGTGAGTTGCCCAGCACCAATTGTGCCCGTGCGAAACCGCAGACATGTGGACAGCTGGGCCGCCATCTTGCCGGACCGAAAACGGTCAGCACGGCATCCACACGATCATTCTCCACAAGCCTATCGAGCACTGCGTCGCGGCCCAGCAAGAGCGTTCGCCAGTCATTCCGAATATTGTGACGAACCACGCGTACATTGCGCACGCCGCGTAGCCTTTGTGCTGTTTCGTCCATCCACGATGACAGCACCACCACAAACTGGTGATCGGGAAAATGACTCAACTGGCCACAGACTGAGTCGGCCACCTGAAGTCCTCCGCCCTTCTTCAGATTGGAACAGTTGATGAGGAAGTGCATATTTTGCTAATCAATAAAGGCCTCGACCTGCCGCCGCGCCCGGGCCGCAAAATCGAGCTTCGACACGCCGAGACGCAAGCGGTTGTAGAAACCGGCGTCTGTCATCTTCACAATCGCCGCCTGCAGTGCGTCCACGCTGTCGTACCTGAATACCAGCCCCGTGTCAGCGGTCACTAGGTCGTCCCTGCAGCCCACACGGTCGCTGACAATCACAGGGCAGCCATTGTTCAGGGCTTCCTCCACGACGAGCCCCCAAGTCTCTGACTTAGAGGGGAGTATGAAAGCATCAAGGCCCTGATAATAGGCAGGCAACTTGGCGTTATCCACCGCACCGAGGAAGGTCACGTTCTCCGGCGCCTGTTGTTTCAGCGTCTCCTCCAACGGCCCGAAGCCGATGATGGTCAGCGTCAAGTTGGGCAAAGCGCGGAATGCCTCGAGTAAGAGTTCAAGGTTTTTCTCTGGCGACAGGCGTCCCACATACAGGAACCTCCTCACCTCATTGCGGGGTGCATAGGCCGGCTGTGGCTGGTAATTCAGCAGGCCGCATCCGCCATACTCCACCGTCCGTCCCCTGTAGCCCAACGCCCGCACCAGCTCGCCCTGCACCTTGCCCGAAGGATAGGCGACACTCATATTGCGCAGCACCAGTCGTTTCAGCCATGCCTTCGGCCCGTGGGTACGTGACTCGTAGATGCTGCTCTCCACGATGCATCCGTTCTTCCGTGTCGGTGACACCAGCGCGGCCAGTATCATCTGAGGCCTGTCCCAGCCGCCGATGACGAGACGCTCATACCGTGTATGGCGCAGAAGCGCCGCCAGCTGCCGGCACTGTTCCAGCGCCCCGCCCCTGAGCCACTGCGTGTCGAAGCGCATTTGCCCCTTGAAGAAGTCCGCGTTGCGGTTGTCCTCCGGCTCACCGGTGAACACCGCCAACACTCGCCGCTCCTCAGCAATCGCGTTGAACAGGTTGATCTTGTAGAAGGCGGGAAGGTTGGTCAGGAATATGGTGTGGTAGGGTTGCATCACGATATATTTTTCAAAGCCAAGTCTATCGTTTCCCTATTATTTACAGAGTCATATAATTTCTTTGACCCTAACGAATAGTGTTGATAATCGGATGAAATAGTCTGGATGGCATTTTTTACATCTTCCACATTGTTCTCATCTACGATGATGCCAGCACCATACATCTTCAAGGGATAATACAATCCGGGAATGTCATTGCCTATCATAGGCAGCCCGAAAGCTGAATATTCGAAGATCTTATTGGGAGCGCAAAACAAATGGTTTAGGCTAATGGGATTGTAGCCCAAAATTCCAATATGAGCCATAGACGTAAATAACAAGTATTCAGGAGCTGGAATATAATCTATATGAACAAGACCAGGAGCAAGCTCTTTATAGTGGGACAAAGCTCCGCTGTCCTTTCCCAAAAGAACAAAGGTATATTCATCACCTAGGGCGTTGATAGCCTTAGCATAGGCAGACAAATCCCGATCTGTCCCTATGTATCCCTGATACAAAATGATTTTACGATCTGATAACGGTGCGATCAGGTTCTCATATTTGGAGGCATAATTGTCCAGTGATTTTCTCTCAGGTACAAAATAAGGCTTATTGGGAAGGACTGTAGGCCTTTTCGACAGGTTAAACCATAATTGATATATGGCTGTGCGACTGTATTCGGGCATGAACACGCATTGCGCGTCACTAATGACATTGCCGATTGCTCTCAATTGACGGGATGAATTCTCGTGTAGCTCATGTATTTGCAATACATATTTACGATGCTTATACGTATTGCCCAATGCCATTATGGCCGAAGCCCCCTCAATCCAGAGCAATGTATCCGGGTAGTTGTTTAATATGGAATTAACCTCAACTTTAAAATTGTGGTACTGCCACAGTTTCTCTAAAGGACTGGCTGCACCATAGCAAGATTTGTTCAGCTCGTGTACTTCACACGGTCTTTTACTGAGCATTTTCTTAATGCCATGGCTGATTCCACATGTTATCAATCGTACATGCCATCCTAAATCCAGCAGAATTAGTACGACGCTTAACAAAGGAGGGTCTTCATGGATCTTATCCTTATGAAGTACAATGATTTCTTTATTCATATATTTTGTCTATTTAAAGTATGGTTGTTTTTTACGGAAAAAGAAAATCCCATCATCATCCAAAGAAAGAAACATTTTACGCCAGGCCCAAAAGGTGGATATGCTTCAAATAAGGCGTTTATTAGAAACATGACCAGTAGCAAGAATGTAGTAAGATGCAATGGTGAGATTACGTTCAGTTGCCATATTTTCCTTGTCACACTGAACAAGTAAAGAAACACTATAGAACTGCCCACTAAGCCGTATTGCACAACCATGGCAATAGGCATGCAATCCAAATAGCTGTTGCCGATCCCGAACGCAAGATTATTGGGTATGGTCTTTACAGCTTCGCCTATCAGTTCCACCCTTCCTGAACTCACTGAATTTACGTCAGAAGCATCACGGCTTCCTAATAAGATATTTTCCACCACCACAGAGTAAAATTCGGGATTCAGCATTACATAGGCTACGGATGCCAATGTCACCAGAAACAATCCCACACGAACACGGGTGTCTTTCGCTTTGAATATAGCATAAAGCAAAACGAAGAAGAGCCCTGCTAAAGTGGCTCGTGATTTCATAATAAATATTACATAAACCAATGGTAGAGTAAGAAACAAGGCCAAATAACGGTATGACGTTCTTGATGGTTTATAGTTGACGGCTACAATAACTACAATGCACAAAAGAATCTGCCCCATGCTGTTTTTCGCTTGAAAGGCATAAGTTCTTGCTGCAATATCGTAATTGGCAAAAACATTCTGATATAAATAGGCTGATAGCAGCAAGCCCACAGCCAATATTGTTATGCATATAATATTCATGGATTTCTGATTGCCATATTGCCTCCAATATGCATAGGAGACCATACATACAAAAAATGAAATCATGATATTAATACAATCGGCTCCCATATAGCGTCGAGGCCAGCAAAAGGCCTCACACATGAGGCAAAACAAGGAGAAGGCTATTACAAATAAAGATAATACGGGCAAGTACCCACCAAGTAAATATCGTGGGTTCTTATATAAAAAGTATAGGAACGGAAGTACCCACACCAATTTCAACACCTCATCCATATGAGTTTCAAGTATGAGAGGGTGTTGCGACAAGATACTGCAAAATACAGAAAGTATGAAGAGTATATTTCCTAACATATGCACGAGAAGTATTGATGCTTAGGTTTTACCCGTATTGAGTAAGTCAAAGTCCCTCTGTAATTATCAACGTGTGTGTTTCTCCTGTAGCTATATCTGTACAGGGAGTAGTCTGCGGGTGATTTCAGTACCACAAATTCAATTTTATCAGATGATAATGAACGTCATGGGCAACATGCTGCTGTCGCTCAACAGACAGAACCAATAGATTCTTATAACCATATTCTTGGGGACTATAGGAAGGCTTGTAAGGAAAACGGATACAGCTTTGGATTGAAACGTTGTGTTTACTCCTGCGGGCTATATAGATCTATCCTATCCAACAATGAGATAAACAGCTGGAGCAACCGAGACTATTCAATGATAATTTATTTTTTTACAACTAAATAAATCAGCTGCAATCCCGTATGAACCACATATGCCAGCAACAGCGCCCAAGCTGAGCCAACAACCCCATAGCCTTGGCAAAGAAACAGGTATGCCAGGCCAACGAACAGGATGGCCCAGAACAGATTGAAGAAAAATCCGGCCCAAACCAAGTCGCGGCTGGTTATGGAGTTGCCCACGACAGAGGCCATTGAAGAGAACACAGCTGAAAAGGCAAGTACGGTGACTATCGTTGAGTTGGCGAAGTCCCTGCCGTTCAGAGCCATCAGTTGCCCGCCGAAGCAGAGGACGATGACGGACAGCAGCAGGGTGATGGCGGCATTCATGCCCAGGTTAAACCATATCAGTTTCCAGTAGGTCTTCTTGCTACCCTCTTCCAGAACATTGGTCAGAATGGGCAACAGGATGCCGCAAAGCGATCCGGGGATGAAGAGAATGATGACGCGCCACTGGTCCGCCGCCTCATAAATGCCCAGCTCGCCAAAACCGCAGAACTTGACAATGAGCGTGCGCACTATCCAGTAGGCCGGCATTATCAGCAACGAGGACAAGGCGACGGGAAGGCTGAACCTGTAGAGCAGTGAGGCGTCCTTCCAGCGGATGCTCTTCCAATGCATCACCATCTGATGCGCACGCGATGAGGACCGGATCGAGATGTAATTGCAGATGTAAAGCACCACGTAGCCCAGCCCAAAGCCCAGCAGGGCGCCAAACACGCCATACAAACAGGCGCCGAGAATCATCAGACCGCCTTCCGCGACCGAAGCCAGGAAGGTGTTGACAGCTATCGCCCTGAAATTCTCGAAACCGGACAGGATGCCGTTCTGCGCGCTGTCCATCACCGTGACGAAAAGCAGCAGGGCACCTATCCTTATATCATTGACCAAATAAGGGGCATTCAGTGTCTTTGTCGCTATCACATCTGAGAACAGGAGCACGGCGGAAGTGATCAGAAGGCCGGCGGCCACGGCAAAGAAAGTGGTCAAAGCGCCTATGCGGCCGGCATAGGCCTTGTCCGTATTCTTGTACTGGGCAATGTATTTCGCCGCTGTGGCCCCAAGTCCCACCATGCCAATGGAGATGAACATGCTGATGGTGGAACGGACAATGCCCAGTTCCCCATACTGCTCCTTCCCCAATATGTTGGCGGTGATGATGCCTGAAACCAGTATCAGCAGTTTGGCGCAAGCCACTCCCGTGAATGACCAGAATGCGCCGCCCAGTACACGGCGCTTCAGGTCGCTTGAGAGCAGCATGGCTCTTGCTCTGTCCAGCATGGTCAGTCTAAGTTTTTCTCCATTGTCTCCACGATCCTTCCGCAGGCCTTCCCGTCGCCGTAGGGGTT
>OIYP01001272.1_pt1 | contig 12905 bp, 10 predicted proteins | sample 1588261 | NCBI WGS metagenome assembly OIYP01 (sample SAMN03283293) | human gut metagenome | biome: human-associated habitat; material: feces | host: Homo sapiens | place: Peru | collected 2012
TCCTCTGCTGCAAAGATACGGTTTCCGGGCGCCGAAAGCAAGCAGTGTTAAACTCGAATTTTAGACCGTCATGGGGTCGCGCTGACACTGGGGATAAGTTCCCGTGTGCCTGAAAACCGTCACAAGATCCAATGGGCGGTTTGGGGTTGTTGGATGTGCAATGATGGTGTGTGTGATATGGGTGTTGTGCGATTGATGGTGCACGGCACATGCGCGGCGAAAGCGCTGGGGGCTTCGCGGTGTCCAGATCTGGGGGTACCCCTTCAACAGAGGGCTTAGGGAGAAAATCAACTTCGACACGTCAAAGGACAGGTTCTATGAGAACTTTCCCTAACTTTGCATTTGCAGTTGGACGCTACAATCCATATGCCACGAACAGCGTGCAGCCGTCAATACCCGTACCGTGCAAGATAGCGGAGATATTGAATGTGGATGTGCGAACACTTCTTATACCCAACGAAATAACAAATAAGCTATATGGCGAATACGAATCTAAAAGAGGCCAAGGCGGCAAAGAACGATGAGTTCTACACGCAGTTTCATGACATTGAGGTTGAAATGAACGCGTACCTTGAATATAACCCCGATGTGTTCCGGGGCAAGACGGTTCTGTTGCCTTGCGATGACCCCGAATATAGCAACTTCACCCGATACTTTGCAGCTAAGTTTGAAGAGCTGGGATTGAAAAAACTTGTTTCTACCAGCTATGCGCCGGATAGCAAGAAGTACAAAACGCCTTATCAATTTTCATTTTTAGAACAAGACGCGCCCCAATTCGATCCTGCCAAAACGCAAGTGAAAGGGAAGATATTCATTCTTGACCATGACCACACAGGGGACGGCCGCATTGACATTGAAGACATTAAATGGGAATACATGGAGGGTGACGGAGATTTCCGCAGCAAAGAGGTCACCGATTTGCGTGATGAGGCGGACTTCATTATAACCAATCCGCCTTTTTCCTTGTTCCGCGATTTCTTGGCATGGATAATGGAGGGTGGAAAGATGTTTGCTGTAATAGGTAACATGAATGCCATTACATATAAAGAAGTATTCCCACTGATTAAAGATAACAAAGTATGGCTTGGTGCAACAGGAAACGGAAATGATATGGTATTTGGTGTTCCCGATGGGGCTAAGATTGATGAGAAAGACAGGGCAAAAGCGGCACGATTGGGATACGTAGGCAATTACACTCGATTAGGCAATTCTTGTTGGTTTACAAGTATAGAACATGGTCGTCGTCATGAGCCTATCCCACTAATGACGATGGCTGATAATTTACGCTTCTCTAAGCATAAGGAATTAAAAGGCAAAACTACTTACGACCACTACGATAATTATGATGCCATCGAAGTCCCTTTTACAGATGCAATACCGTCAGATTATAAAGGAGTAATGGGAGTTCCTATTTCTTTTCTGACTAAGTATTGTCCGGAGCAATTGAAATCTTAGGGATACATTGGTTGAAATCTTAGGTGCTACTGAAAGTGAAGGAAAAGGCTTTTCAAATGGTTTGTGGAAATCAAATTGTCATGTCGCACAACCCCTTGTTCATTCAAATAGAATATATAAGCGTATCTTTATCCGTCACGTGATATAAATCTAATGAGCACCCTTGCATATATTTCACGGTCATCAATAGTGAATCGTTTTCCACGATTGGGATTGTCCTCGATATATCTATCTATCCCTAATATTTCAATTTTTTGATCAGAATACGGAAATAAGGTGATATGCCATTTATGACTAAATCCCTATCATCATTCCCTTTTCTAAACCTTAATATTTCAACTAAGGATCAAAAATATGATATCATGACTCAGTATAATTACCCGTATGGAATTGGAAGCAAAAAACAGACAAGGCGGTTATCAGCCCGCTGAGTGCCAAAAGAGGAATTGCTCTTGATTCATCTCTAGAGAGTGAAGAAAAGAAACAGTTACCGTGAAATACTTACTCTATATATGAAGACAACATTACATACCGAATGGACGGTGGCAGACCTCTGCAAGGGGTTTACCTATAATGAGTTGGAGGGAAAAGGCTTGTTCGGGTTGGACGGACGGCTCACCATTCAGCCCGAATATCAACGCCACTACATCTACAATGACGGCAAGCGCGATGTAGCCGTGATTGAATCGCTGCTGAAAGGCTACCCCATCGGGCTAATCTATTTCAATCGTACAGCGGACGGAAGGTTCGAGGTGCTTGACGGACAACAGCGTATCACGTCTTTCGGGCGGTTCGTTACAGGTAAATTCGCCATCAAGGACGAGGCCGACAATGTGCAATATTTTTCAGGATTGCCCGAGGAACTACGGAGGCGCATCCTGCAATCCCCATTGCTTATCTATGAATGTGAGGGAGAAGAGAAAGAGATAAAGGAGTGGTTCAAGACCATCAACATTGTAGGCGTTCCGCTCAAAGAGCAGGAATTGCTCAATGCCATATTTTCGGGTGCGTTTGTCAACGCCGCCAAGCGTGTGTTCAGCAATTCGCAAAATGCAGAAGTCCAGAAATGGAGCCATTATATCAAAGGTGATGTAAAGCGACAGGACTATCTGGCGGAAGCCCTCAAATGGATTTGCGGCAGCAAGGGAATGAGCATAGATGCCTATATGAGCCAGCATCGCCATGACAGCTCTATCGGAGAGCTTGAAAACTATTTCCGTTCTGTAATAGACTGGGTCTCTACCACATTCACCATGGTGGAGCGAGACATGTGCGGTTTGGAATGGGGGCGACTGTATGAAACGTATCATGCCACTCCTTATAGCATTGACCATGTGACGGAACGGGTGAAAGCCTTGCGGGCGGACGAAAGCGTGCGGTGCCCTCGCAACATTTACGAGTATGTATTAGGCGGAGAGACAGACAAAAAGTTGCTTGACATTCGCATTTTTGAAGAATCGACCAAGCGCGCGGCTTACAAACGCCAGACCGAGGCGGCCGAGAAGCGAGGCATTTCCAACTGCCCTCTCTGCGCCTTGGGAGACAACGCCAACAAAACCCGTATCTACAAGTTGTCGGAAATGGATGCGGACCACGTAACGGCATGGAGCAAGGGAGGGGCGACCAACATTGGAAACTGCGAAATGCTTTGCAAAACCCATAACCGTTCGAAGGGTAATAGATAAAAGTGTATTATATTGACAGGGTTACATCAATGAACGCTCTCAATATATGAACAGGAAGAAAACATTTCAAGAGGTCTCCCAGATCTGGTGTGATGCGAAACGTCCGATCGTGAGACATTCCACCCTGTGCGCTTATCTGCTTACGTTGCAGACCCATCTGTTGCCACAATTCGGTGCGATGAAAACGATTGCAGAATGTGATGTTCAGCGATTTGTGCTAAGCAAATGTGCTGAAGGATTGGCACGGAAAACGGTCAGGGACATGGTGGCGGTGCTCAAATCCGTTGTCAAATACGGGAACAAGCACAGGATTTTCCCTTTTGAAGAATGGGATATCAAATATCCTACCGACACGGGAGCCCGTCTGTTACCTACTTTATCCTTGAACCATCAACGGATATTGATGCATCATTTGATAGAACAGCCTACGCCGCAAAATATCGGTGTCCTGTTAGCCCTTTGCACGGGGATGAGAATCGGTGAAGTGTGTGCATTGAAATGGGAAGATGTGGATTTTTTACAGAGGACAATCACCGTAAGGCATACGGTTGGCAGAATATATAACTGCGAATCGAAGACGACTGAGAGGGTTCACTCTTCTCCCAAGACAAAGAGCTCCTGCCGTGAGATACCTATCTCCAAACAACTTTTTCAGTCTTTGAAAGTTGTCAGAAAACAGTCCCAAGCCACATATGTTGTTGGAACTTCCACACAATCTAAAGAGCCACGCTCTTACCGCGATTATTTTGGCAGGTTGCTAAAGCGGTTGAATATTCCCCATCTGGTCTTTCACGGGCTAAGACACACATTTGCGACCCGATGCATTGAGAGCCAATGTGATTATAAAACGGTAAGCGCCATACTCGGCCATTCCAATGTGGCCACTACGCTCAATCTGTATGTTCATCCTGATCTTAGCCAAAAGAAACGATGCATTGATCGTATGAGTAACTTCTTGGGAATTACATGAGGGTAAGGGATTATAATACGCATAGAGGTCTTCGATCAACCTCACCCCTCACGAGGAAGGTGTCTGCGTTCCTCACAGCCGTCCGCGTTCCTCACAATGGACAGTCGGCAATAGACTACCGCCATCTTTCCGACCAATTTGCTTACAAAATCATTCATTGCAACCGACCCGTGCCGGTATAAAGCCGATTTCCTCGACAACGTTCCCACCCTTTGTCCGTTACAGATCCTATCGTTATCACATTGAATGTCTATTTGCCTTTACAGCATATTTACATCACTGATTTTCAGTGATTATTGTAGAAATAAGAACCTCTGCCTTTTCAAATTCACCACGCTTTATATGCCCCATTGTTAGATACAAGGACATTACCTTTGGCAAACGCTACGGCATTACCATCAGGAACACCACTTGCAATTACTGCTTCGCCTTTATCGGGGAGCATATTTTTGGTAGACATGTAGTTGTCTCTTGTAAGGCTAGCTGTTGTTACTCTTTCAGGGACATTGGCACACATCCTTCAATTCCATAAATGAGAATTTAGCTGTTCGTTTGACTATCTAATTTAGCTTCTATCTCTTTGATAGACGGCATTGTGCCTTCAACCTTTTCAGGATAGAACTTTTCAAGGTCATATTCGGATATTCCGAGAGGTTGGCTGCTTGACTCCAATGCATATTGAGCTTGCACTCTGTCTTTCTCCTTACAGATAAGCAAACCAATGGTAGGGTTATCGCGTCCCTCTTTGCGCAAAATGTGGTTACAAGCCACAACATAGCCGCCTAACTGACCGATGTCAGCAAAAGCAAACTTCCCTATCTTCACTTCCACGACGACATAACACGAGAGGTTTAGATTATAGAAAAGTAGGTCTATGAAATTTTCCGTCTTACCTATCTCTAACCGGTACTCTTTGCCTACGTAGGCAAAGCCCGTACCCAATTCAATGAGGAAACGGGTTATATTGTTGAGCAATGCATCTTTGAGCAACCGCTCGTTGTAATTTCCTGTTATGCCTGTAAATGCAAAATTGTATGGGTCTTTTGTAAGTTCCTGAGCAAGGCCACTCATCTCGTCCGGCAAGTTCTTTGTAAAATTGGTAATCGCCTTACCCTGCCGTTCATAAAGATTGGTGCTTATAAAATTGAGTAACATACTACGACTCCAACCATTTTCTACCGTTTGATGGACATAGAAAAGAGCCTTGGCAACGTCACCTTTTACTTTATCCATTATCAGACAGTGGTGTCTCCATGGTATTTCGAATATTCCACCAACTTGGTGGAAAACTTCCTTGCCGTTTTTTCCATCAGTTTGGTGGAAAACCTCTAAAGCCCTCTTGTATAGCAGATAAAACTTCCGGCAATAATAAATATTACTCTTAGACAATCCTTCCGCATAGGGAATGGCTTCACGTAGATCCTTGCTCAGTTGGGTAATGACGCTTTCACCCCAACGTTCCTCTACGTGCATTTCCACAATGTCATGTCCTAAGAGCCAATTGTATTTCAGTTGCTCAACGTTTACCTTTACGGCAGCTTTTATCTGACTTCGACGGTAACGCTTCACAAGTTCTTTAACCCATAAAGTATAATCTTTGTCTAATATGCTGATTGATTTAACCATAACTATTTTCCCAATTTTGTTTCACTTATTCTCAGTTCGCCTGACATTAGCCTTGGAAGGAGTGTATCGCGGAGATTTTCTATATTAGATATTTCCAACCGTCTGCCAATTATAGATTGGAATAATGGAGCTATTTGAGCATTGATTTCTAACATTCTCTTTTCTGTAGGAATAAGAACCTCTGCCTTTTCAAGGTCACCACGCTTTATATGACCCATTGTTACAGCTTTATCCTTTGCTATGAGCTTAAAATTCTTCAAATGTCGATTTGTCCAATAATATACAAACCATTGAGGGTAGTCTTTCAAAGGCGTGACCTTAAACAAGTGCTGATTTAATCCACATTTGCCACCACACCAAACATCAACTAAGAGGGTACCAGACCATGAGAATATAATATCTCCATTATTTACAATGTAATCATCATCTATGCAATTAGAACAGCGATCGCTACTATCATCACATTTGTGCTGTCCCAACTCTTTGATTTTAAGAACTGGTAGACTTTGTCCAATATCGGTCGCAGGGAATTTTTGCATTGCCAAACCATTTAGATAGGATGCGATGTCTGTCAAATATCCCCGAGTAGCTCCCTCAAGGTATTCGCTTCTACAATCGAAGTACAGGTCGAACAACTCCTGTGCCTGCTGCTCTAAATTATCATTTATCCGGCGGTTCAGCTCTATCTTGGCATCGAGAGAAGAGAGGATTGAAACCACGCGATTTTGGAAACGTAAAGATGGCAACTGTACCTTCAAACTCTTGAATGATGTTGTAGGACGAGCAATCGCTGGTACACCAACCTGACTTGCATTAGACAACAATATATGTAGCCCTAAGCGAGTATGGAAGAAATTCACCAAATAGGCAGGATTAACCTTTGCCTCTTTGAGTCGTATGCGGAACTGACTTTGGGATATGACATAGCGGTCATATTGCGAATCTTGTGGGATATAAACAATCTGTCCCAAAGTTCCGCGATGAGTTATTACCACATCACCCCTTCCTGCATTAGCTCGACCTAAGGAATCGGCTTTTTCTACAGTGACATAGTTGAATGATGTTTCATTGAGTTTGTATCCTTGCAGATTAGAGCCATTCAGGACAGGCACACCAGAATCAACAAAGCAGTCAACTTTGATGTTTGAACCAAATGGCCCCATTGCTATCTCCTCGATAAGCTCTTCCATTATGTATTCTTTGAACTCTTCCATAAATGAGAATTTAGCGGTTCACTTGTCGTGGTTGCTATTCAATGACGACAGCAGAGCCAAGCCTTTCACCGTCAGAATATATTTTTGGCGTGGGTGACGAGGCTTGTCGGGATAAAGCAAGGCTACGAATCCATCGCTTTGGGCTGGAACAAGATAATATTCAAGGAAGCTCTTGCGGTCGCGAAGATTCAAGAGTTCCATGATTTCCTTTATGCTCCTTTTCTCGCTGCCAATGGCAAGCGCCAATTTTTGTACGTTTGCATTACCTGTGTAGAGTTGGCTTTTCGAACTTGTGGGGGTACTTGTGGGGGTACTTGTGGGGGAACTGTCCTCCATACTCACTTCCTTCCATTCTTCAGGAGCGTGTATAACCATATACCTGTTTTTCAACTCGTTGTTTTCTCCCAACAGTAGATTGCGGAAGAAACGAACGAGATATTTTATGTCCGGCTCAACACCTTTCACCGCATTGCGATAGTTGGCACGTACAAGAGCATTGCGGAAATACCATGAGTTGTTGGCAAACAGATCGTTTTCTGCATAAAAGCCTATGGAACGCAGGTATTTGATAGTAAACACAGCCGTGGTGCGTGTGTTGCCTTCTCCGAATGGATGTATCTGCCAAAGCCCGGAGACAAATCTGGCTATATGCTCTATCATTTGCTCATGCGTCAGTCCTGCGTACATAAACTTTTCCTCTTGCTCCAAATCGTATTCTATGGCCCGCCGTATATCCTCAGAATTGACGTACAGTACAGTGTCTCCATTCAAGACCCATTCCTTCTTTGTAATGTCGTAATCACGTATTTTCCCGGCAAATTTGAAAATGCCCTCAAACAGCCGCCTGTGAATGGAGGTGATGCCCACCACGGAGAAAGCGAACGACTGTTCACCAAGGACCTTGGCAATATGTGATGACACTACATCCGCCTCCTCCAGCCCTTCCTCATCGGGAGTCCTTATTGTCTTTGATTGGTAATATGACTTTATCAGCTGTTGTGCCTCGTCTATATCAATTTCTCCCTCGATATGCTTTCGGGCCGTATCTCTCAGAAATTCAGATGGCTTCAATCCGTCCACCGCCTGAAGTCCGATCGCCGTTCTCCAAGCATATGCCTTCTGCTGCTTATTGGGTTCACTTTGTCTTATGTATGCTTCAAAATCCGTCATATTTTACAAGTTTACATTGTTCATTTTCAGCTATAGGGCCCAGCGGCAAATACAAAGTTAGGGAAAGTTTCCATAGAGCTAGTCCTTAGGCGTGCCGAAGTTGATTTTCTCCCTGAGTCCGGTGCCATCGGGCAGCAATGGATTCCTATGAGGTCCTGAGTTTTACTGGACAGCTGCATTCAACAGGAAGTCCATGTTGAACATATCACTTATAAGTGCGGATACTTCTTTGAATAGGATTGTCCCCAACCGGTCTTCCGTGAAGAAGGCCTCGTTTGTAGACTTTATTTTTTCAGCGAGCAGCCTTACGTCCGAAAGGCTGGAAATCCGGGTGTCCCGGACGACAGGCAGAATGTGGTCGTTTACTGTTTCAATGGCTTTGCCGACAGACGTTTCATCGGGAAATGCGGTGGCTGGGATAACCCTTTCTTTCCGCATGAACGCGATCTTCGTCAGGAGAACCAACCTGACGGTTGTAGCCCCTTTCTTGTCTGTGAATGGTTCGGCATGGATGCTGTCGATGGTGAACATGGTCTTAATTCCTTGGTTGTCAGTTGGATTCTTTTAGATGAACTTTCCCGTAACGCTCTGCGGGGCATGACGTATGTCCTCGGGTGTTCCATACGCAACCACGCGCCCGCCCTCACTGCCGCCGCCCGGCCCCATGTCAATGATGTAGTCAGCGTTGCGCATGATGTCAAGGTCGTGCTCGATGACGATGACCGTGGCGCCGTTGCTGACCAGGTGCTGGAAGACGCGGATGAGTGTCTGCACATCAGAGGGGTGCAGGCCTATGGTCGGTTCGTCAAACACGAAAACGGTATCGGCCTGCCCGCGTTCCATCTCGCCAGCCAGTTTCAGCCGCTGTGCCTCTCCGCCCGACAGGCCCGGCGTTTCCTCGCCAAGGGTGAGATAGCCTAAGCCAAGGTCTTTGAGCACCTGCAACCGCTGCCGCACGGTTTTCAGGTCGGCACAAGCGGCAAGCGCTTGGTCGATGTCCATGTCCATCAATTCGGGCAATGAGTGGGACTCACCGGCTTTGTCCTTACGGCGCACCAGTGAGGCTTCGCGGCTGTAGCGGGAACCGTTGCAGTCCGGGCACGGAATGTCCACATCCGGCAGGAACTGCACGTCAAGGCTGATGACACCGGTACCGTCGCAGGTGGGGCAGCGCAGGCGGCCAGTGTTGTAGGAGAAATCACCGGCTTTGTAGCCTCTGGCTCTTGCGTCGTCGGTACGGGCGTAAGCCTTGCGCAGCTCATCGTGGACGTTGGCGTAGGTGGCCACGGTGGATCGCACATTGATGCCGATGGGCGTGGCGTCTATCAGTTTTACGCGGCTGATGCCTGGCGCATCGACGGCTTTCACGTGCGAAGGCAGTGCTGTGCCGGAAACAGCAGCCTGCAGGGCCGGTACCAGGCTTTCGAGCACGAGGGTGGTCTTGCCCGACCCCGACACGCCGGTCACGACCGTGAGCCGGCCTTCGGGAAAGTCAACTTCCAACGGCTTGACGGTGTGCAGGCTGTCTGTGGAAAGGTGGATGCGGCCGTGCGCAAACATGTCCTCAGCCGTGGCCTGCGGGCGGGCGTGTATGTCGGCCTTGCCGGAGAGATAGGGGCCGATGACAGACTGCGGATTGTGTACGATTTCCTGCGGAGCGCCTTTCACAATGACCCTGCCGCCGTCTGCTCCGGCGCCGGGCCCCATCTCGATGAAGTATTCCGCCTCAGAGAGAATCTGTGTGTCATGATCCACCAGCACGATGGAGTTGCCATCGGCCAGCAGGTCGTGCATCACGCCTGCGAGGCCAGTGATGTTGGCCGGGTGGAGGCCGATGGACGGTTCGTCGAGCACATACAGCACACCGGTCGTGCGGTTCCTGACGGCTCTGGCCAGTTGCATGCGCTGGCGCTCGCCGGTTGAGAGGGTCGAAGCGGCACGGTCGAGGCCCAGATAGCCTACGCCGAGGTCGAGCAGGCGGCGGGAAGCGTCGAGGAATGAGTCGCAGATGTCCCGCGCCATGGGACGCATCTCTTCGGGAAGGGAGCTGGGAACGCCTTTCACCCACGCCACGGTGTCGGTGAGGGACATGTGGCAGGCCTCGGCCAGGGAGATGCCGCGCACAAGCGGGGCACAGGCTTCGTGGGAAAGGCGTGAGCCGTGACAGTCGGGGCACGGTTCGGTTTTCAGGAAACGCTCGACACGCTTCATCCCCTTTTCGTCTTTCACCTTGGCCAGTGCGTTCTCTACTGTGCGCACGGCACTGTAATAGGTGAAATCGAGCTCGGTGGCCTGCTCTGAGTTCTTGGGACGGTACAGAATGTGCCGCTTTTCCGCTGGCCCGTGAAAGACGGTTTCCCTTTCCTTGGGCGTAAGCTGGTTGAAGGGGACATCGGTCCTTACACCCATGGCCCGGCAGACATCTGTCATGAGTGACCACATGAGCGTCTTCCATGGGGCGACGGCTCCCTGGTTGATGGTGAGCGTTTCGTCGGGAACAAGGGTGAACTCGTCAACGGCCTGCACGAATCCCGTGCCGTTGCACGTGTGGCAGGCCCCCAGACTGTTGAATGAGAGTTCTTCGGCGGAGGGGGCATAGAACTGGGTGCCGCACACGGGGCATACCAGTGGCTTGCCGGTGGCCACCAGCAAGGAGGGCTGAAGGTAGTGGCCGTTCGGGCAACGGTGTGCGGCCAGGCGGGAATACATCAGTCGCAGGCTGTTGAGCAGTTCCGTACCGGTGCCGAATGTGCTGCGTACACCGGGCACTCCGGGGCGTTGGTGCATGGCCAGAGCGGCTGGCACATAGAGGATTTCGTCCACCTTGGCCCGCGGCGCCTGCGTCATGCGTCGGCGGGTATAGGTCGAGAGCGACTCCAAGTAGCGCCGGGAGCCTTCGGCATACAGTACGCCAAGCGCCAGTGAGGATTTGCCAGAGCCGGAGACGCCGGCAATGCCGACAATCTTGTTCAGCGGTACGTCGACATTCACGGCTTTGAGGTTGTGGACCCGTGCGCCGCGTATGATGATATTTTCAGGAGTGTACTTATCTGTTTCCATGGTGTGTCCTTAGATGTTGGTTACGTCTCTGCTGTCGGGCGGCTGGCTCATGGCCGTCGGAGGCCGTCATGGGTGACACGCCCAAGTGCCGGTCTGGCGCATGAGTCCCCCGTAACGGTGATGGCGCAGCTGCGGGCAAAAACACAAAGCGCCCCTAGGCCACGAAGGTTCGGGACGCTGCATGCGGTGTGCCAAGGACTTGGTTCATTGTGCCAGAAGCTGTTTGACGAGGGCCGAGATGGCCTTGCCGTCGGCGCGGCCGGCTAGTTTCTTCGAGGCGACGCCCATGACGCGGCCCATGTCCTTCGGCGAAGCGGCGCCGGTCTCGGCGATGATGGCCTTCACCTCAGTTTCCAGTTCGTCGGGACTGAGTGCCTTGGGGAGATACTCCTCGATGACAGCGGCCTGCTGCTCTTCCTCCTCGGCCAGGTCGGGGCGGTGCTGTTCGTGGTAGAGGGCGGCGGTGTCACGGCCCTGTTTGGCCAGTTTGGCCAGAATCTTGAGGGCGGTCGCGTCGTCGAGCGTGTCGTTGGCGCCGGGGGCCGTCTTGGCCTCGATGAAATATTTCTTGATGTTGCGCAAGGCTTCGAGACGCACTTTCTCTTTGACCTTCATCGCGGCGATGATGTCTTTGCTGACTTGCTCGAAAAGTGTCATGGCTATAGATATATTGTGTGGTTGAGTTCTATGGTTTGTCTGCCACTTGGCAGTTGGGCCGGACAGTGGCATGGCGGTCTCAGCCGCCGATGGTGAAATCGATGTACGGTGTCGCCTCTTCGGGCCCGGCCTGCCGTTGGGGCGCGGTGTGCGGGGCCGCATTCTTTGCCTTCACCAAGGCACAGAGCTCGCCGAGTGCCTGGGAGCTCCGTTCGGCGGTGGGCTGGGCTTCCACGCCGGCCACGAGGGCCTCGTTGTCGAGGTCGTCCACGCTGAAGATGAACACCTCCGGGCGTGTCCGTTTGCCGTTGTGGTGGTTGGGCTGCAGTGAGGGGTAGTTGCGGCGGCGGCGCTCAGCTTTCGCCCGCTCCGTCTCGTCGTCGGCTGGGCGCTCGTCAGTGGCTTTCTCGTAGAGTTTGAAGCCCGAGGCCAGGATGGAAATCTTGACTTGGTCGCCAACGCTGTCGTCGAGCGTCAGGCCCCATTTTGTCTCCACGTCGGAGCGGAACTTCGACATGAAGTTTTCCACCTCGTTGATCTCGTCCATGCGGAGCGCACAGGCCTGTGCCGAGCTGGTGGTGATGGAGAGGATCACCTTGCGCGAGCGGTAGACGTCGTTGTTGTTGAGCAGGGGGGAGTAGAGGGCGTCGTCGAGCGCCTTGGTGACGCGGCCCTTGCCCTCGCCGTAGCCGGTGGACATGATGGCGACGCCGCCGTCGCGGAGCACGTTGGCCGCGTCGCAGAAGTCGAGACCGATGCGGCCGTGCATGGTGATGACCTCGACGATGCAGCGTACGGCAGTGGTCAGGGTGTCGTCGGCATACTTGAAGGCCGTCAGCACGTCGCAGTCCGCGTAGATGTCGACGAGGCGCTGGTTGTTGATGATGAGCAGGGCATCGACCTCTTCGGCCAGGCAGTCGAGGCCGTCGAGCGCCTTGTCGATCTGCCTGAGGCCCTCGAAGGCGAAGGGGATGGTGACAATGCCGACGGTCAGTATGCCCAGGCGCTTGGCCTCACGGGCAATGACAGGCGAGGCGCCGGTACCGGTGCCACCGCCCATGCCGGCGG
>OIYP01001275.1_pt1 | contig 12887 bp, 12 predicted proteins | sample 1588261 | NCBI WGS metagenome assembly OIYP01 (sample SAMN03283293) | human gut metagenome | biome: human-associated habitat; material: feces | host: Homo sapiens | place: Peru | collected 2012
GTCCGCCACATAATAGGGGCACTCGCCGTAAGCGGACAGGGCTTCGTCGTATTGGGCTTTGGTTTTGCACAGTTCGGGGTGGCTTTTCACCCACGCGTAAAAATCGGGATACAAGGTAGAGGCGTTGGCGATATATTCGCCCGTCCACAGCGGCAAAGCCCCGGGATTATCCGCCACCGTTTTGCTTTGGCTCCAATACACCTCACCCAAACTTTTACCCAACGTGCGCAAAGCATATGCCTTTGCCTGGGCGGCATAGGAAGCGGCCAACTCGGCTGCGGTCTGTACGGACGCGGTAATACTTTCCCCTTGCTTGGTTAACGCGGCAGATAGATTTTGCTGGGTAGCGCAAAGAGACTCCTCGGCTTGTTGTTTCCGCTCGGAAATATCAGCCACCGCCTGAGAGGCCAATGTTTGTGCCTGCCGGGAGTTTAGTAGGGCCGCCTTGGCAGATGCTTCCGCCTGACTAGCCGCCGTTTGCGCTCCGTCCGCCGCCGTCAGTACACGGGTGAGTAAATCTTCGGCGTGCGGGGAGGGAATATCCACCGAGACGGGATATTTTATACTGCGCGCCGTTTCTTCCCCCAACTCCTGTACAAGCAAGGTGAGTTTATCGTAGGCTTGTTCTAACACTTCCGCATCTAATTCCCCTTGGCGAAGCAAATTTACTTCTTGCGTAGGCGGTGTATGGCGCAAAAGTGTAATAGTCCAGCCCGCAGGCAAGGGCATAAGACCGCTTTCTTCCGTCGGGTAAATAAAAGTATGGGTGTTTAGGTCTAAGCGGAAATGCTCCGTCAGGCGGGTTTGCACCCCTTGGGGCGAGGTCAAAAACACTTGCAAATGTTCCGCCGACAAAAGCGGAAAATCCACATCCCATTTGGTATTTTCGCCGTTTCCGGCATAAATGCGTTTGGTAACTTGGGTGGAAATGGTCATATTTTCTCCTATAAATCCAAATATGTTTTGATTTGTTTTAAAGCGTTTAAGCGCTCTTGCGGGTCTGCGGACGAACACAGCACCACGCGCTTTATTTCGTTCTGTGCGGCAGATGAAAGACCCTTTTTTTGCGCCCAGGCATCTATCCCGGCGCATAAAAATATGCCTGTTTTATCTTCCTCTCCGGCTTGGCGGGACGAGCGGGCCGCAGACAAAACCAAAAATTCCTGCGCCGACACTTCTCCTTTTTCAAAAGCACGTTGGTTATCCTTTTCCGTACCGCCAAAATATAAGCGGTTAAACGTTTCTGCCGAAGCGTGCGGAGCAGGCGCGCCAAACCGGGAAACCGCTCGGGCCGCCGCCCCAACAGAAGTAAGCGAGGACAAGGCCAACCATTGGCGCGCCTCCTCCGCGGACGAAGCCGAAGCCAATCGGGCATATTCCCGTGCCTGCTTGGAAAATTCCTCCCGTTTGGCCTGTGCGCCCAAGGCGAAGAGATTTTCTAAAACCGCCTTATCCGCGGTTTGTGCCTGTGCCCATTTTAAACGCGCTTCCGCAGAGCCGTCCGTTTCCGCAAGCGATTTATCCCAGTATATTTGCGCTTTTCCGCCTGCCTGCGCCGCCCCAATAAAGCCGGCCAGTTTTTCTTTTTCCGCCAATGAAAAATACCCGGAAAATTTTTGATATACGGCCTGCGCCTTTTGATAATTTTGGGCAGAAACTGCCTTTTTAATACATCCTTGTACGGCTAAACGGCGCAGGTGTTCGCTTTCCTGTTTGGCATTTTTGGCAGAAATTCCGGCGGCTATCAGACGGCTTTCATACCCCGGCAGTTGTTCATTTAAATACAAATCCAATGCCTTGGCTGACAAAGCCGACGAAGCAACCTCAACTACAATATTTTTTTCTTCCGCGAGGGTTTCATCTATCTGCCGGCATTTCGCCCGGTTTTCCTCAAAGAGTGCGGAAGCACGCAACATTACCCAATCCGCCGCCGCGGGAGAGTTGGCGCCTTGCACTTGACCGGCTGCTTTATCCAGGGCTTGCACCCCGTTGGAGGACGCCGCAAGCAGGGCTTGGCGGGTTTTAATTTCACCCGAATTTTCCATTTTCTCCTCTTGTTTGGCGGGCAATAAACGAACTGCCGCTTGCCCCAATTCGCCCGCCGATTGCAAGGTGTTTTGATAAGATTCTTTCAAGCGGACAGGCGCCGGGGCGTTTTTGGAAACACGCGGCGCGGTATAGTGTTCCCCGCGTGTGTAAATGGGAATAGTTGGCATAATATAAAAACTCCTAATTAAAAATAGAGAGCAAATCTTTGCTCCATTTCCACCACGCGCCAGAGTGTTTGGCGGCGCGCTTGTACTGGTTGGCCGTTTCGGTCAAACTGCGGATTTTTTCGTTGGTTTCTATTTCATTTTCTCGCAAAGAATCCGTCAGCGACGTATTTAATATTTGTTCATCCATTAACGCATTTAAGCGGCTGTTTTTAAGTAAAGTTTGCACGGTGGCAGATGAGGTATTTAACCCCGAAAAAGCCAAGGCCGCTTGCTGGCTGCCCAGCGTTTGGCGGTAATTTTCGTACTGTTCCCGGCTTCGCTCGGCGGCCGATTTAAATAAATACTCCGCTTGCCGCTTTCCGGCGGCGGCCACATATTCCGCCTGCCTGTTGGCATCTCGTGCCAAGGCTTTATAATAATCCTTTTCGGCCTTACGGTTTCCGAAAACGGATACGGCGGACGATACAACAGACCCCGCCTGTTTAATGACTCCTCCCATTGTTATTCCTCCTAAAAATAAACTCTAAAAAAGAAATATTTTTTCCTACGGACAGACTCCCCGTGCTACGAGCCCCCAAGTGTTTGGCAAAGCGCAAGGCCCGTTTGTAGCGGCTATCAGTAAATACAAACAGTTCGGGATAGATTTCTAAAAAATACCGCACAAGCCCGCGCATTATGCGAAAAAAACTCTTTGGGATTTTTTCCACCTCTTCCCCCGTTAAAAGCCACACCTGCGCCCGAGTGCCCATCAAACAAGGGGCAACAACCCCGCATACCGCCGCTACTTTTCCGCAATACAAAAGGCTAAACGCGCACCGAGAAGCCCGCGCAAAGGCGGCTATTAAAGAGGCCGGCTCTTGTCCGGGGTGGGACGCGGCCAGTTCGCGCCGGTCCTCCGCACGCAAGGTATATGCTAACGCCGCCGCATCCTGCGGCAAAAAAGAATGAAAAATAATGTTATTTTTTCTCATAAAAAGATATACTGTAAAAAACTTATCAAAGGAGCAATATATGACAATATTGGTTATTTTGTTTTTACTGGGAATTACGGCCGTGTATGCGGTGTTCTTCCTACTCTTTAAAATTATTTGGATGATTTTAAAGAAAAGCAGCAACAAATGGCCGCTTATTTTGGCGGGTGTGGCTACGGTACTTTTGGGCACGGTTACGGCTTTGTCCGCCTACTACGGTGTGAAAAAAATCATCAAACCGTTTAATCCCATTATTGCCGCCGCGCAAACGCCGGAACCCGTGTATGGCGAAAAGGCTTTTAATTCGCCCGAATATGGCACGGAACTGACCGTATATGACGGGATGACGTTTTCCGATTGGATGCACTTTGGCGAAATTGATTTGACCGTAGGCATTGATACCAATGCTTTTAAAAAAGATGCCGCCGGGAAAACCTTTCAGTCGGTTACCTATGCGGGTATCGTACGCCAAAGAGATGTGGACGAGAATCCGTTTGATGATTTTGACGAGGTACAGGGCGACCTTCTGCGCCGCCGCCAACTGGAAATTCACTCCTCGGAAAAGACCGTAATTAACGGGCGGGAAGCGTTGTTGGTTTCGGGTACGGCCTATTCCAACCAAGGCAATGCCTTGCCGTTTTGGCTTAGCGTCGTTCCGGCGGAGAACCACCAAGTCTATTATGTAATAGCCGGAACGGTGGACCAGACGGATAACGATACAAACCAGTCTCTTGCCAAAAGTATAGTAAAAAGTTTCCGCTTAACAAAATAAGACCAAGAACTTTTGAACGGGGCTTTTGCTTTAAGGGCAAAAGCCCCCTTTTCATTATTAGCGCGTAATGAGCGACAGAAGCGTAACCGGCAAGGGGTCCGTCTGGCGGAAAATAACCGACGGCGAAAGCATGTGCGAGCCGGAAAGGCTCATCACATAATCCCCCGTTTTTAGCGCGATTGGCGCATTAAAAGGCTCGTCTGTGCGTTGGAGAAGTTCCGTCAGATGTGTTTCGTCCGTGCCGATTTGCCCGCCGCGGCTATCCAACAGTTTAACGCTCACGCCGCTAAAACGCTTTTTTCGGTCGGCCGCCGTACCGTCAGCATACGCCAAGGCAGGCGGCAAGGTAGCCAATTCCGCCGTAAAAAGTAACCCGGCGTGTGCGCAGGTAACCGCACGGGACAATGTAATTTCGCCGTTTTTAACAGACTGAGGGGCCAATACGTTGCCGTCCGCCAAAATACCTACGGAAAGTCCTTCCAAGTGGGATAAACCGCCCAAGCGCGTAAACGGTGTTTCACTTTTGAGCGAAATGGACGCATCTAAAAACACCTGGTCTTGTGGTTCTTTACTGCCCAGGCGCCTGGATAACCGCTCCACAAAATAGCCGTTGGAACGCGCTACGACAAACCACACTTCGTCATACCCCCGATTAGGCACACAACAAACACTTTTAAATAGCCCCTGCGTATCGTGGCGGGTCCACGCGCACAAATTTTGCTCCGGCAGATAAGTTAAGGTCAGTGCCGTGCCGTCATCCAGCACGCACCAAACCAAATTATCCGGCTCTTGCTGGTAACACAGTTCGGCAACCTCTCGGTTAAAAAACAAATGCTTGGCAAGCAGGGTTAAATCGTTACCGATATAAGAAGCGGTGTTGTAATCATAAAACAAATCCCGTACGCACCCGCCGCGCGCCTGCACAAATAACGCCCTATTTCCTACCAAAATCGGGGCCGTTCGGCTCGCCCCGCGTTCCCCCTGCTGGGCAACTTGAATATTGGTAGGCGTAAGCGCGCCGGAGGAAGATAACGTCCACTCTCCCCCAGCAGTAAAGAGCAGCACCCGCCCGCACACCGCCGCGCCGTGTATGGCATTTAATTTTTTGCCCGATAAGTTCACGCTGATAGAATCATTGGCAGCCAAGTTATCCCGGGAGTGGCCAAAATCGTTATGCACACCCGTTTTGGAAAACCAAACCGTCTGCGCTTCCCGCCTGGTTCCGGCTAAACCCAAACGGTCTTGGTAAAAGAACACACACGCGGGATAACCCGAAAGCGGGCTGAACGAACCTTCGGCCCAATCGTCTGTCCAATCGGCAAAAGCCACCTGCCGTTCCGTACGGACGACCGCCTGACGGGCATTAAGATACCCTTCCACCGTTACTATACCCTCTTGAATAAAAGCATCCGCCTGCAATTCAAAGCCGGCCTCGCCGCTGAGGGTGCCGGAACTGACCCGCAAATAGTACATATCGGCGGTATCTTCCAAATGCCCCAATGCGTTAAAATTTTCCTCTCCGTCCGCACGGGAAAAATATTTTACCTTCTTCCAGGTTTTACCTCCATCAGCAGATTTTTCAAGCACCAGTTGCCCGGTCCATACACCACTGGTGCGCAGTTGCCAACTGCCACCACTTTTTAGCGTTTTGGAAACGCTTTGATACCCCAAAGTGCCTGTTAAATACTGGCTTTCCACCGCGTGCGTCAGCGCGAATTTTCCGCCTGCGTGTCCCGGCTGAAAAAAGTCAAAATCACTTTCCAGTAAAAATTTATTTTCTCCTGACGATATTAATTCCCCTTTATTGGCTCCGCCGGACAAGGTTTGCGCCACCGTCAGCACCGCCGGGCGAGTGAAACTGTTGCGGTATTCTAAAACCAGTTGCAGGCCGTTGCACGCTCCCCCCGTGGCTTGGGGTGATTCTATTTTTATAATACCGCCCAAATTGACGGCGCAAAAGCCTTGCGCCCCAAACTCCTGATTAAACGCCGATACCAACGCCGCAATATCAAGCCCGTAATCTTTGCCCGAATAAAACCACACATTATTAAAATACCCCAGCACCGCCAAATTGGGATAAATAATCGGCTGAAAAGTAAGCGTTGCTTTGGCACCGTCCGACGAAGCGGCTTCGTTATATGGGATTAGGCGGAGTTTTTTGGATTCATCTGTATTAGACAGCATAAACGGCCCGTATTTAAGAGGTACTTCTTTAAACTCAAAAGTCCCGTCCGTTAAGCGGGTCAGTTGTTTGGGCGGATAATTGGAGTGGACCAGAAAAAGCGTTTGGTCATATTGGGCATAGTTTATCTGCGCAACCTCGCCTGCTAAATAAGGCGTAGCAAGTTCGTACGGAGTACCGTCTGCGGTTAAAAGTTGCCCGCCGGGGGTGTAAATACGCAGGTATTTTTCCCCCAATTCCAATACATAAGATTCATTTTCCCCCAACACAAAGGGAATTACGCGGCAAGGTTTATCCGCGTATTTGGCCTGTCCCATAAATACAGTGCCCGTGCGGTTAGACGCCCCGCCCTGCGGATGAACAAAAAAATTACGGGCCGTTTTGAGCCAGGAAGAATAGGCCGGGCTGTCTATACGAGCCTGCACGGCGGGGCTGACCTCTCCGCCGGAAAAAGAAGCCTGCAAACAATGCACGCCCATTAGCGCACCTCCGTAAATGCATCCGTCTGCCCGCTTTGGGCGAAATTTTCAGTCATATTGCTGCGGCGGGCCTCGTCCAAACTTAACGTATATTTTTGCAATATTTGCGCCGCCAAAGCATTATCCCCGGTAAGAGATACCGCCAAATCCGCTGCCAATGCAAGTGAAAAAGATTTGACAAAGGCGGCATCAAACTGGGTTTCGTCCTCTACGCGGCGGGTATATTCGGCCCGGGCCTGAGGGCAGTCTGATTCCACCACGCGAATACGGTATTTGGGGTGGAACAGTTCCCGGAAAGGAGTATTTTTATACTGCGGGCGGTACACCCGGCGGATAAACAGGGCTTCCTGCGGATATTTATATAAAAAGCGGTTTTCCTGCTTTTCCACCAAGGCAAGAGGCTCCTCCGCTGTGGCAAAGCCCCAATTATGGGTTCGCAAAACTTCATCACGCACAGGCTCATAGAACAGATTTAAGCGGCGCGCCTTTTCGTCCTCTTGCGTTAAAGAGGATATCGGAGCCTGCCCCAACTGAGCCAAGGCCAAATTACAAATGGTAATTTTTGATATCATTTTTAACTCCTATTTTGTTTTTTATTATATTTTAAGTATTTTTTATTTTAATACTATTTTTAAAATACCAAATCAGACCTATTTTTTGCAAAAAAATAGACATCAGCCTGACGAGTAACAGAAATATTAATTAATATGTAAATTTACTTTTACTTAAATAATAATGTATTTTATTTTCAAGTACAGTTTTAAAATAAAAAGGTATCTAATATTTGGATATTTTTTGATGAAATTTATATTTATAAAATCATATGTAAATTTAAAAATACTTATATTTTAAGTATTTTTAAATTTATGTATTATTTTACAAATAATACATTCAACAAAGTTTAGATTAAAAAATTTTATATAGTTTTTGGTGCAGATGTTTGGCGCAAAGGGGCATTTTTAATAATATTTTATAATTTTTTATCCACAAACCAGATAATTGGCAGTTGTGTGCTTATTTTTTAACACCCATAACCCCTTCTATGCGCCGTGGCAGAGAAAAGATTGGTAGCCTAGGAGCAAAAGCCGGCAGTCGTTCTGCTAATAAGAGAATACGGGAAAATAATAGGCGGGAACCGATAAGATAGCGAACAAATAATTTAAAAGTTTTTTACAATTTCGCCAAAACAATAAAATTTTCCTGTTTTTAAAGAATTGGGCAGGGTTTTTGACTTTAAAAACCCCTGTTTTGAGCAAAACAGAGCCTATTTTAAGCGTTTTTACACATTGTGGCATAGGGATACCCCCTAAAAGGTATTTTTGCTTATGGCTTTTATAAAAACACCCCAAAAAGTGATTCATAAAATATTAGGCAATCTAAAAAATACACCCTAGCGGACAATCTTACCAAAGTAGAGAAATCAACGAACTGCCACCAAACAGCAGGTCCAAAAACTCCGGGGAACCCCTAGCAGGCCGTCGCGCTATGTACCGGGCTACCATAAAGGTGTTCTTATTATTAGAGGGAAGTGGAGCGCGCGTTCTAAAAGTATTACCGTTTCACAAAAGGACATTTAAAAAATTTCTATAAAAAATCCGAATTTCCCAGCAAACCCGGGCCGATAAAAGTACAGCCCGGGTTAAATACTCCCCTATTTCATATCTACCGCATCCGTAACAAAGCAGGACACTTTGCCCGACGTTGGAGCACCCGCCACGGTATAATAGGCACGCACATAACGCTTGGCCCCCAACGGAAACGGCAAACGAAATAACTCACCGGCTCCTGCCAAATGCTCCGCGCCAAAGGCCACGCTTACCAATTCTTTGGCATTGGAAAAGTCAGCCGTATCCGCTGTTTGCAGGGCGACCGTCAGTTTGGTGGCCCCTTTTAAACTTTCGTCCAAGCGGGCCACTACATACAAAGCCCCTTGTACTGCATTGCCGGCGGCCGATAAATCCAAGGTATAAGAGGACGCTGCCGTAGCCGTCAGCACTTGTCTATCCGAAAAAATAACACTTTGGTCTAATAACATATATGCCTCCTATTTCACCAAGGTTTCGGTATCTGTGATAGCGTCGCAGATATGTACCGGAATTTCGTTAAACGTCATCAGCGGGCGTGCCGTTACCTGGTCCGGCGTATATTGAACATTGGTGCGGTTACTGGTTAATTTACGCAAGGCCGCTTTTACCGTACGGTTCATATACCAAACGGGCTTGCCCATAGAAAGGCTCTGAATGCGCTCTTCCAATTCGCACATTTGGTCAATCAGGTCCGCAGGCACATTGTCCACATCAATATTACAAATACGGCCCGCAAAGCGCCAGTCCTGCACAGCAAGACCTAACTTCCACTCAAAATATTCCTTGTAAGCAGGGTATTCGTTGCCGTTTGCGTCAATATGGTTGACAAGACCGTGGTCCAAGCGCTGAATGCCCGCCTTGGAACCCTTGGGGAAGAACGTAAAAATCTTATCCGTATCCCATACCACTAAATAGATGGAGGAGTTTTTACCTTCCTTTTGACCGCCGGCATTAATCACATTGCGGGAACTTTCCGCCCCGGAAAGTTCGCAATAGCGCGCGGCTAAACCCGTAAAGCGTTCCGGGTTCTTTCCGGCATTTCCGTAAATCAAATTAGCGGCCATCGTGTTGGACATCCCGGCAATAATCGCGCGGGACTGCCCGGTGCGTACACCTTCTACATTTCCCCCTTTCTCAGCTACCAGTTTATCCACCACAGAATAGGCAGACAAAGTGCCGTACGATTCCACCACTACTTTGGTAGTTGCTTTGGCGGGTTCAATGCCTTGGTAAGCGCGGCGCCAAGTACCTTCCGGGATACCGGTTCTAACCGCATATTCGTGTCCGCTGTCTAATGAACTTTCCACTACCAACGCATCACCAATAATATCGTTAGATTTGCTTAACACCTCGGCAATGGCTAATTCCTGGCCGGAGGGGTCAAACTGTTTTGCATAATCAATCAAACTGTACTGCTTATCAGCAATAATTGCCATATTTTTCTCCTTAATTATTTTTTCCGTACAACGCCTCGGCGAAAGTTTTATCCTGCAAGGCGGAAGATTTACCGCCCGGGAAAGAATCTTCGCTGATACGTTTGCCTATCTCGTTAAAGGTACGGACAATAACGGGATGGTTTCCAAGCCCCGTAGTTTCCAGCAACTGGCGCAGTTCAGGCCCGCCAAACGCATCTGCCGCGCGAACGGCCAGCGATACGGCCTCTTCAAAATCAGGGCCGTACATTTCTTTGGTCTGCTTGGCCCAATTTTCCCAGATTTGCTGTTTTTCGTTTTCGTCATCACTAACGCCTTGGCGCAAAAAATGGCCCTCAAAGTCCACCAATTTTTGCACCTGTTCCAACGAAAGCCCTATTTCCTGCGACAATGTTTTAAAGGCATCTAATGACGTTTCGTCAAACAATATGCCATCAGGTAATTTTAGACCTTCGTAGAGCGGCGGGTCTTGGGGTGCGTCCGCCCGATTTTCCGGCTCGGAGGCCGGAGCGGCCGGGGCGTTTAAATCATTTTTTTCTTCACTCATATTATTTCCTCACTTTGGCAGTTTATTTCTTCTTGTCCGGCTTTCACTTCGGACAAATATTCCCCCCGCATTTGTGCATAGGCGGACGGATAGGCTTCTTCTATTTCCGCCAGCAGAAAAAGTCCCAAACTTTTTTGCCCGCAATGGAAGGCGGTGGCACAGGCATCCCCCGGCACAAATCCGTGCTGGTATAGGGCAGCAGCCTGCAAAATTCGCCACAGCACGCGGCGGCCCTGTACGGTTTTTAGAACGGCCTGCAAATCACAGGCGTTGCGTTTTTTTAATTGTTTTTCGTTCATAGGAATCAGGATAAACGGGGGAAAACGCGGAGCCGGTGCGGTTCTCCCCCGCGGTTGGGACAGCGTGCGGTAATTTTAGACGACTGCCCCAACGCTTATGTGTTTTTAATGGGCAAATACGGGGTTCCGGGATCCGTATTTACTCCGTTTGCGGGCCGCTCGCTTATAAAGGCACGCCCGAAAACGGTTTTGCTTTTACTTTTCCGAATCTTTTAATAAGGCTGGGGCTACGCCCAAAGAGGACAGGCCTTCTTCCAGCGCACGGTTATAATCCACCCGCTCCGACACTTGCGGACAGGCCGCCGACAAAGTGGCTGCGTAATTAATTCCCTGTACCAAGGCGGCAAGCCCTGCGGCCTTTTGCGCACGGGCAATGAGCGACACATATTCTACTTTCATTTTTACACCCTGCACGCTTTCGGGTGCGGGCGGCAAAAAACCTTGGCGGCTGAGCAGGGCAAATGCCCTATCAATGAGCGGGTCCAGCAGTTCATTTTTTAAGCGTTCCAAAACAGGGCCTAAAATTAACATTTTTTCCTGGTGCCGTTCGGCTACCTCGGCGGCTGTCATATTGGAATAATTTTGGGCAGATAGCATCAAAAATACATCTGCAAAAAATTGCGAACGAATCGTACTTCTCACCGACGAAATGGCATTTTCCAAAGACGACAAATCGGCTTGCACCTGATAGGCGGGCTTTACTGCCGCGTCCGTCGTGCCGTTGTAGCGGGTAATACCGCCGGGGAGTAAATTTACTTCTCCCTGCACATTAGCAGAAACCATTACCGGCGGATTTGTATTTTTATCCAGTGCCACTAATTTAGCCTTTTGCATTTTTTGAAGCATCTTCACATCACCCAAGCACTTCCACCCCGGCCCGCGTCCATACGCATCAGATGCTTGCTTGACCTCCCAACGGGCGGCAATTACCGGGAACTCCCGGTAGCCGCTTTGGCGCAGCAAATGGCCGGTTTCTGTAAAATATACGGACGAATAGGCCATATGGCAGTTATCCAAACTCTCCTTGGAAAATTCCGGATTGGGAAAAATAAGGTGAATAATTTTGTGATAGCGGCCCGGACGGTTTTGGGCGGCTTCCTGACGGATAGCGGGCGGCAGATTTTTTAGGCCAAAGGATTCTTGCATTTGCGGGGCCGTTAAGAAAAACTCCCTTCCAAAGCGGTTTACGCGCCCCAAAGCGTCGGTACCCAGGCTGTACTCTCCTATGGTAAAGGGGCGGCATCTAATTCCTTTTTGCGGGTCCTCCTCCAACAAAAAAGCCGCTGTGCCAAAAACAGCAATTTCTTGGTAAAAGGTATGAAGCGTGCTATATACGTTACTGGCGGAAAAGGCTTCCTCTAAGCATCTTTTTATTTCCCCCAGCCACTCGCGCACACCGGGGCATTTTTCCAGTTCACGCGGAGTTAGCCCTAAATCAAACCAACTTCTTGCAGGACTGGTCAGCCCGCTCATCATACCGGCGGAAAGAATTTCCACCGCCAGACAAGGATCGCTGTCCAGCAAGGTTTTGTGGTCCAAACGGCGGCCTCTGTTGGGTGTTTGCCCGTCAAAAAAGCCCCGCGTAGGCGCTAAATAAGCGCAGAGGTCTTTCCAGGCGGATAGCCAGGAAACACGCTCGTTTTTCAGTTCGCCGTAAAGGCGTAAATAATCGGTTTTCGGTTGGATATTATTTTTCATAGGTGGGAATATAACCCGTTTTTTGGAGCGCACGGGCGTGCGCAAACGGTAAAAATTTATTAGAATAACAAAAGAGGTGCGACTATGATGGGATTAATTACAATTTTTGTATTTGTGGTTTTACTTGCGTTTCCGGGTTTTTATATTATCACGCGCAAGATTTTTCCAAAGAAAAGCAAAAAATCCGCTACTTGGATTTCTATTTTTCTGACGGTTATTTTACTGGGATTGTTGGCCTTGGGCCTGGTAGGAAACCCGGTATAAAAAATCTGCCGTTTTTTTGCCCGCTTTAACGAGCGGGTTTTTTTATGTCAAAAAACCTGTAAAACGCGCAAAAACGCTTTTTAATGCTTTACAAAAATTATTGTGGAAATAAGAGGAATACTGCGTAACTTCTATTTTTTTATTGTATCATAAAAATAACATTTTGTCAAGAAATATTTTTTTTAATCTTATATCACGTCGTACTCACAGCCGGCAAATTCTTTGGTGCCACTGTTTCGCGGACGGACGGGTGCGGCAAAAGTAAGAGCCAATGCATCAGCCAGGTCCGGGCTTTGTCCGCAACGCTCTTTTAATTTTTCCTTGGGTTCCAAACGCATCCGCCCCGCCGCGTCATAATCATAACATACCTGGCACAAATCGGCCTTTAATTCCGCCAACGGGTACCTGGAATATTTGGAGAAGACGTTGAAGCGAAACGC
>OIYP01001280.1_pt1 | contig 12811 bp, 10 predicted proteins | sample 1588261 | NCBI WGS metagenome assembly OIYP01 (sample SAMN03283293) | human gut metagenome | biome: human-associated habitat; material: feces | host: Homo sapiens | place: Peru | collected 2012
GCCTGCTGACGGTGGAGTGATCCATGGCAGCGAAAGGATGTCTCTCTCGCCGAATGCAGCCACCTGCAGCAGCATCGGGGCGAGGTCGGCTTCTTCTATCTCCGGCCGGCGCTGGTCGGCAAGTTGGTTCTCCGTGGCTATGGTCCAGAGACGGTAGCAGGTTCCCGCCGCCACTCGTCCGGCACGTCCCGTTCGCTGCGTCATCATATCCTTGCTTATTGCAACGGTATCAAGATGACTGAGTCCGCTGCGGGCATTGAACACCGGGCGGCGACACAGTCCGGCATCCACCACCACTCTCACTCCTTCTATAGTGATTGAGGTCTCTGCCACCGGCGTGGCAAGGACCACCTTTCGCTTTCCCACGGCAGAGGGGGCTATCGCCCTGTGTTGCGCCTCTGGCGAGAGGTTGCCGTAGAGGGGCATCAAGGCAGTGGGCAGCAAAGAGTCGCCCAACAGGTCTGTCACTTTCTGTATCTCTGCCTGTCCTGGCAGAAACACCAGTATGTCGCCATCGCTCTCCCTATGCGCCCTGCTCACCATGCGTGCCACGGCAAGCGGAATGTCGGCGTTGCGACGGGAGGATGCCATTGCTATAGTGTCGTCGTCAGCATGGACCACCTCAACCGGGAACATCCTTCCCTGGCTCTCCACCAACGGGGCATGCAATGTATTGCAGAGCGACGTGGCATCAATCGTTGCCGACATCAAGACGAGGCGCAGGTCATCACGAAGGAGAGTCTGCGACTGTCTGACGAGGGCAAGGGCGAGGTCGGAATTGATGCTGCGCTCATGAAACTCGTCGAAGATTACTACAGACACCCCGTCGAGCGTAGGGTCATCCACGAGCATACGGAGGAACACCCCCTCAGTTACCACTTCTATGCGCATTGCCTCAGAGACGCGGCTCTCGAAACGCACTCTATAGCCTACGGTCTTCCCCACGGGTTCTCCCAATATCTCCGCCATGCGTTCGGCAATCTGTCGCGCTGCCAGGCGTCTTGGCTCAAGCATCATTATCTTTCCGGCGGCAGTCCCAGCCATGATGGTAAGCGGCAGGAGTGTGGACTTTCCTGCTCCCGGCGGTGCCGTGACGACGAGAGAATTGTTCTCGTCGAGCGTTCTGTTCACACCTTTGGCAATGTCGGCAGCCGGCAACGTGGCACACCTGGATATTATGTCGTCTATAGTCATCAAGATCATCTTTTATTTTCTTCTGCATGCAAAAGTAATAGTAATGATTATTGTTTTCAAACTTTTATTGATAATTTTGCACCATCTATATTTATAATCTTTCATCCCCAAAAGACAATAGTCAATTCATGCTAAATAAACAAGAATCAAGAACAACGACAATGTTAGAAAAACTCTTCGGCTTCGATCCAGCGAAGCACAACATCAAGACGGAAGTAATGGCTGGTATCACCACCTTCCTCACGATGGCATACATCCTTGCCGTTAATCCAAGCATCTTTTCGGTCCTCGCCTCCAAGGGCATGGTCACGAATGCCGTGTTCACCTCAACGGCTCTTGCTGCCATAATCGGAACACTGATGATGGCGATATATGCCAAGAAGCCGTTCGGACTCGCTCCCGGCATGGGGCTCAACGCCTTCTTCGTGTTCACCGTGTGTCTCACCATGGGATACTCATGGCAGTTTGCGCTCACGGCGATACTCATCGAGGGACTGATATTCGTGATTCTCACAATGACACGCATACGAACCCTTATCGTTGACTCCATACCGGCTTCAATCAAGCGGGCGATAGGAGCTGGAATCGGCATCTACATAGCGTTTATCGGACTGAAGAATGCGGGCATCATAGTGGAGAGCTCCGCCACTTTCGTCACCATCGGCGACCTGCCTCACGGTTCGGCATTGCTCGGGTCGATAGGCATAGTGCTCACGTCGGTGCTCATTGCCAGACGCGTGCCGGGCGCATTGCTCATCGGAATACTCGTCACATCGCTGATAGGAATCCCGATGGGAATAACGAAATTCCAGGGAATAATGGACACTCCGCCGTCTATAGAACCCATCTTCTGCCAGTTTGAATTCCACAACATTTTCACCATCGACATGGCCATCGTGGTGTTCACGTTCCTGTTCATCGACATGTTCGACACCATGGGCACGCTTGTCGGCGTATGCACCAAGGCTGGCATGATGAGAAAAGACGGTCGCATTCCTGGTCTGAACAAAGCGTTCATGGCTGATGCCGTGGCGACGATGGCTGGAGCGTGTCTGGGCTCCAGCACCACAACGACTTATGTGGAGAGTGCCGCTGGTGTGGCACAGGGCGGAAGGACCGGACTAACGGCTTTTGCCACGGCTCTCTGCTTCGTCGTGGCTCTCTTCTTCGCTCCCATCTTCCTCGCCATTCCTGCTGCCGCCACCACTCCGGTTCTCGTCATCGTGGGACTCTTCATGCTGTCGCCGATAAAAGACATCGACCTGAACAACTACACCGAAGCCATCCCCGCATTCATCACCATCGTGATGATGCCGCTGTCATACAGCATCTCCGACGGCATTCTCTGCGGCATCATAGCATACGTTGCCATAAACATCCTGTGCTGCAACTGGAAGAAGCTCAACCCTACGCTCTATATCCTCGCTGCCTTGTTCGTGATGAAATACATTTTCATTTAACCCCAAACGGGTCTGATGGGCAATTAGGCTTTATATTATAAAGAATTGTGATTGTCTCTATAAATAAAGAACCAAGGAATGACAAAAGTTATTTGCACATTCGGAGTAATTTGCTTAACTTTGTATTGTCACTGATAAAATAATCCGCATTATGGTAGAAAGATACATCAATCCACATACAGACTTTGGATTCAAGAGATTGTTTGGATCAGAATTCAACAAAGAGTTGCTGATAAGTTTTCTCAACGCTTTGTTCCGTGGAGAACAGAACGTGAAGGATGTTACCTACTTGAACTCAGAACAGCTCGGCGACCGCATAGACGCCAGGCGTGCAGTATTCGATGTGTTTTGTGAGAATGACAAAGGCGAAAAATTCATCGTAGAGATGCAAAATGTATATCAGGAGTTCTTCAAAGACCGAACAATATATTATTCAACATTTCCAATACGAGAGCAAGCGCAACGTGGCGGAGATTGGGACTTTCATCTCAATTCCGTATATACGATAGGATTGCTGAACTTCAACTTTGCAGAGGGTTTGCAGAACGCAAAGAGGTGGCATCATGAAGTGAAATTAATGGAAACAGACACCAAAGAGGTCTTCTATGACAAACTAACGTATGTATATGTAGAGATTCCCAAATTCGACAAAACAGAAAATGAACTTGAAACGATGTATGACAAATGGATGTTTGTACTGAAAAACCTCTCATCTCTAATGAAACGTCCTTCCTCGTTACAAGAGCGTGTGTTCACACGTCTGTTTGAACAAGCTGAAATTTCCAAGTTCAACCCACAGGAACTGAAATCATACGAAGATAGTGTAAATGCTTATCGCGACATCGTAAACGCAATCAAAACTGCAGAAAAGAAAAAGTTTGCAGAAGGAAAAGCAGAAGGAAAAGCAGAAATTGCCCGTGCCATGCTTGCAAAAGGAATGGATATGGAAGTGATTTCAGAATTGACAGGAATTTCAATTGGCGAACTTAAGGACTTGTAAATCCTCCTTCAAACAACCACAACCGCATGACACCAACCATTCCATTCATCAAGGAGAAATTCGACGAATACAACAGGATGATGTTCGACGGCAAACTGCCCGACATCCCCATAAGGCTTAGCAACGCTAAAGGGTTTCTCGGCATGTGCTGCTTCAAGAAGAAACGCAACGGATTGATGGGCAAGGTGGTGAACTACGATTTCGTGCTGCGCATCAACACACGGTTTGACCTGCCGCAGGAAATAGTGGAGGATACTATCATACACGAGATGATACACTACTACATCGCCAGCAACCAACTGAAGGACACGAGTGCCCACGGACAACTGTTCCGCACGATGATGAACGGCATAAACGCCAGATTCGGCAGACATATAGCCATATCACACAAACCTACGGAAACGCAGAAACAGCAGGCAAGGGAAGGCAGACGGTCATGGCATGTGGTGGCTGTGGTGACCTTCACCGACGGACGCACAGGAGTGAAGGTGTTGCCAAGAATCGTGGAACGGATAACCTACTACTACAACAAGGTGCTCTCGGCAAAGGATGTATCGGCAATACAGCTCTATATGAGCAATGACACATTCTTCAACCAGTTTCCCAACTCCTCTGCACTCAAGGTCTCGATATGCGAAGAAGAAACGCTTAAGAGTCATCTCGCCGATGCGGAACGCATGGAATGCGACGGCAAAAGAATAATCCGCAACAGATAAGAGCCTCAACGAAACGGCAATAATGACAACATAGACAACGATTATGACTTGACAAGGCGGCAATGACGACATGACAAGGCAACAACCACAAAAAACTGCCATCATAATCAGGGCTGAACTCCATACCAGTGAAGTTCAGCCCTGATTATTCATACTAGAAGTTCAGCCCTGATTATTATCGATAAACCTTTGTATTATCTTTGTTTTGCAGATAAAATATTCTACCATAGCATTCATGGAATGAAATTCTCGCATAGGAGATGCCTGGCCTGCATCATCTCACGACCTTCCTCATGGCCTTGCCGTCTCTCACAATATATATACCCTTCGGCAGGACGGAGGAGTCTATGCGCATGCCATTGAGGTCGTAGACCTCCTTGCCCTGTAGAGCAGCGCCGGCAGAGACGCCGTTGATGGCAGACACCACCTTGTTCTCCTGAACCAAGACAATCTTCATCTCTCCCACTCCATCGGTGATGGTGATGGTGGCATCCCGCTTGTCAATGCCGACAGGCAATGCGGAATACTCTATCTGCAGGTCGTCGGCGGTATATTCTCCTGGCTCGCTGACCACCTTACACCACTGTTCGTCCGACGTTGCCGTCTTCCATCCGAGCTTCGAGAAGATGGTCTTTGTGGCTACTCCGGCTTCTTTGTCCACAAACACTGTGTCGTTGTCTACCGTCACTTCTCCCTTGTCGCTGACTTTCGCCGACACCATCACGGAGTGTTTCACCACCGGGAATACGGCGAGTGATGTCTGTCCGCCAGGGGCAGCCTGGAAATAGCCCGTCAGCGGGCGCCACTCTCCATTCTTCAGCATATAGGCGGTGTTGCCGTGGTCGCGCATCGGAGCCATGGCGAAGGCGCATTCCATAGCGTCGTTTTTCTCCGGAATGCCGTCGATGACAACGAAGAACTCATCGTTGATAACATAGTCCTTGCTGAGCTGCACCTCCACCACTCCGTCGTTGGTGGTCAGCGCATAGTTCAGTTCTGTCATCGTCCATGTGTCGAGCAGGTCTATCTTCTGGTCGGGGAGTCCGTCTTTTGATGTATAGAGCGAGAACGACACATTTGCAATCTGGTCTGTCAGTTCCTCTGCCGAGGCTTTGGTGAAGTTGACATACATACCGGTGAGGAGCATCGGCGTGGACGGCTTCGAGAATTTCTCTGCCCATGCCGTGATGCCGAGTTTGTTGGCTCCCGGCAGGGTAAGGTTGCCATCGGTGAAATTGGTCTGATATCCGTCCTTGGGTTCGAAATTCGTGATGTAGCCGTCGAACTGCACCTGCACGCTGTCATCCTGGAACGTGTAGCCGGTCTCGTTCTGGGCGATGTGTGTTACATACCATTTGTTCATCTTCTCATGGCTGAAATCCACGTCCTTTGTAGTGAATATACCCTTTGGGGTGAATATAGGGTCGGTGTTGTTTTTCAGTTCATACTCTGAATATATCGCCCATGAATACTGGTCGGGAAATCCTGTAGAGCGGTCGGTGTAATGCACGGTGGCGAGCGGTGCCACCATACGCATCCTCGTGGTGAGATCGCGGAATTCTGCCGGCCATCCCACCTGTGCCGTCGGCTCCTGTCCTTCAACGCTTACGAAGGCTGTCTTGGTCACCTCGTCTTCTTCATCGCCGGCTTTCACTTTCAGCGTTACGTCGTAGTTGCCGGACTTGGTGTAATATACGGTAGGGTTCTGGTCGGTCGAGGTCTCCGGCGTGCCGCCGGGGAATGTCCATTCCCACGACTCCGGGGTGCCGGCGGTGAGGTCGGCAAACTGTATCTCCTCGCCTGTCTTCACGGCAATCTGGTCGATGGTGGTCATACTGCTCACCGTGAGTCCGTCCACATAGAAGTCGCCGAGGTATCCGCCAACGTTGAAGCCATCGTCGGTTCCCGGACCGTAGGTGAGGCGCAGCTTCACCGTCTTGCCGGCAAATTCAGTGAGGTCGGCATCCACCTTTCGCCATGCACTTCCCTTGTCGGCAACGCCCGTGCTCTTCCAGAGGTCTGTCTGAGTGGCGAAGCCGTCGGCTGAAGCACTGATTGTCAGAGTGGCGTATTCGTTCCACATAGTGTCGAAGTATACGTATCCATGAAATTGTGCATTGGCGGGCACGCCGATGTCTTTGCTCGTTATCGTGCCGATGGTGCGGCGCACGATATTATATGGTCCGTCGATATGCAGCGATGCTTTGTCGTCGGGGTCGATGCCTGTGAATGCCTTGTCGCCGGAGGGCTGCTTCAGGGTAAAGGTCACGTTGTTGCCTTCGCCATTGTCCTGGGTCCAGTCGGCAAGCGTACCGTTGTCGAAGTTCTCTGCCCATACCGTTTCCTGCCCTGTCGCGGCGTTCTTCACACTGAAGTCTGCCTTCACTCCCTTGGCATCGGCACGGCGGATGGTGCGGGGCATGCTCGACGGAAATGGCGCAGGACGGTATTCCAGGCGTAGTGCCTTACTGTCTTTGGCCGGATTGGCGGTTTGTATTTTGCCTACTAAAACCTTGTTGTCATCGGTGGCAAATGCTGTATATGCCATGCCTGCCGCGACGGCTAAAGCGAACGATGTGGTAAGTAATCTATTCATAACGTTTTCCCTTTTGTTTATACTTTTGTTTCGCATGTATCCCACATGCTGCCATATTGACGAATTGTCTGCAAATTTATGTATTTTAATTAAAAACCGCAAGAATATAACGTATAAACAGCCAGTTTTGACTACAAATAAGACAATCGAACCCCAATCGGTCATTAGACCGTTTTAATGCTGTGTTTTATAACTGCTTGCAGTCTTTTGTTTTTTATAAGGCGTCTTTTGCCTGTTTTTAATTCGCAATAGCCCACTATTACTCATTAAAATCCAAACGAAATCCACCCTTCTAAAAAACAAAATCCAAGCAAGCCCTAATGCCCGATTTGGGTTAACAGAGTTACCAGTTATTCTTCCGCTCTTTCTTTTTATTTGAATACTCCGTTATATAGGTTCTAATTCCAATTAATATTAAAAATGTGCAAGTTTGCCACTTTATGATATTAAAAATGTGTATTTTTGCCGAAAAATCATATCAACGAAGGAATTATGGCAGAAATACAAAGAGATATATTAGATAAATTGAAGGCGTGGAAGGAGAATCCGCGTCGCAAACCATTGGTGTTGCAGGGCGCACGCCAAGTAGGCAAGTCGTGGGCATTGAAGAAGTTTGGCAGGGAATCTTTTGAGGATATGGTATACATCAACTTCGATACGATGCCAGCCATGAAGGAGGATTTTAAACGTACCAAGGAACCCTTGAAACTCATTAAGTCGATGGAGCTGATGACGGGGAAGAATATTTCTCCAACTTCCACTCTGATTGTTCTTGATGAGATTCAGGAATGCAATGAAGCTTTGAATAGCTTGAAATATTTCTGTGAGGATGCTCCTGAGTACGCTGTTGTGTGCGCAGGTTCACTCCTGGGAGTGGCTCTTAATCGTACAGGAGCGTCTTTTCCTGTGGGCAAGGTGGACTTCATGACGCTTTATCCCGTATCGTTTGCTGAATATCTGAGGGCAGCAGATGCTCAGCTCTATCATTCTTATCAGATGATAGATGAGGTGATGGCTGTGCCCGAGGTGTTGCACCAGCAGCTGATAGATGCTTACAAGTTGTATCTTGTGTTAGGAGGAATGCCCGAGGCGGTAAGTGTCTACATCGATACTCGTTCGTGGGCGGAAGTAAAGGTGGTTCAGAATGCTATCCTCCAGTCTTATTCCCTGGATTTTGCCAAACACATCAGCAACAAGGATATCCCACGTGTGTTTCAGGTTTGGGGCAATTTGCAGAATCAGCTGGCTCGTGAGGACAAGAAGTTCCGTTATGCTGATATTCAGAAAGGGGCTAGGGCACGTGAGTATGAGGGAGCCATCGAATGGTTGTGCCTGGCTGGATTGGTGCATCGGGTTTCGGCGATAGGAACTCCTTGCCTGCCGCTCTCTGCCTATAAAAAAGACAATGCCTTTAAGCTTTATCTCAATGATGTGGGTTTATTGGGGCGCAAGTTTGATTTGGATGCTACTACGATATTGATGGGCGACAATCTCTTTACGGAGTTCAAGGGGGTGATGGCAGAAAACTATGTCCTTCAGGCTTTGGTTCGCCAGTATGGCAGTCAGCATTATTATTGGACTTCTGGCAATACGGCAGAAGTGGAGTTTCTTTTGCAGGATACAGGTAAAATCATTCCTATCGAGGTTAAGACTGATAAGAATGTCACGGCGAAGAGCCTGGCGTATTATCGTAAGCAATATCTCCCTAAACTATCAATTCGCCTTTCTGCTCTTAACATGAGGAAGGACGATGATTTGCTCAATCTTCCATTATATCTGGTTGATAAATTGAAAATGTTTGTGGGGAATTTTGAGCTTGATGAATAAATGGCAAGCCAAAAAGAGCTTTGGATTATAACGCTATTGCAAAAGTTTACTACGCTAACCCATTAAAAAAAATGCCGTTAGCGTAGTAAACTTTTCATTTTTTCGCTTCTTCCTTGTGTCCTTCACATTTATCTTTTTGAAGGTTGTAGCGGATTAGCCTCTATTTATGTATATGCCGAGAAAGTACCTGAAATGGGTTATGGTGTATTTGAAAATTGTGATGCCAAGAAATGTACTGTTTATGTTCCTAAGGGAACTTATGATGATTATTGGCTCTCTGAATTTGGCTACTTTGAGAACATCGTAGAATTCGATGCTACAGGCATCGACAAGACTACAACCTCTACCGATGTTGAGGAGGTATCTCGCTATTCTGTAAATGGTCAGCGATTGGTAGGTCCAACCAAGGGATTGAATATCGTGAAGTATAGCGATGGTAGCGTGAAGAAAGTGGCTGTAGAATAAGACGAAAGCATCCTTATAATATTTGCATTGGCTAAGACAATCACAACAATACAAATTAAGCTACCTCTGAACAAGAAGGTTTACACCCAAACCATGCTGATGGCAAGACATCAGAAAATAGCTAAACTCTTTGACGAAGAATTTTGGGTGACGCAATGACGAAGTCAGGAAAAAGAAAACCGTATCAGAAACTAATCCGACACGGTTCCTTTTTGCAAACTGCATTTTCATATATTGCGGCATTACAGGAATGCCTTTCCTGCAAATCTCATTTTCACATTCTGGTCACTCTGAACCAGTCTGCATCAATCCAGCCGCGGTTGGTCTTCTGTCCTGGCTCGTATGCCACGAAGCCTATCTTGGCTCCTATCCACTTGCCTTCGCGCATGGTGAACTCGGTGCCACACTTGGTGTACTTCTTGCCGTCGAGACTGTAAGAGAAATGCATCTTGCCATCGTTCACGCTCATACGCATATAGATGTCGATGTGAGTGCCTGGCTGATAGTCTATCTGGTCTACTGCTGTTGGCTTGAGTGTGGCGATAAGCTGCTCCGTCTGCGGTTTGCCCTTGTCGGCGCTCTTGCATGAAATCTGAAGGAGCTGGAAATCATTGCCCACACGCTTCACCACAAGGCCAGAATAGTCAAGACCCATCATCAGCAGTCCGCCGGTCTGGTTCTGGTCTTTTGATGTGAAACGGATTTTGGTGGTGGCTGTGAACTTGTCGGATGGTGTCTTCTGCAGCAGCAGGTTAGGCACTTCCCAGAGGTTCTGGAATTTCTCCGACACCTTGTGGGTGTATACTCTATACGAACCGAAGGCTGTCGGCATACCGAAGGTCTCATTGTAGTTGGCATGCCATTGCCATTGCAGTCCGAGTCTGGTGTCGCTGAACTCATCGCTCTCTGCCGGATTCACCACCTGCACCTTGCCTGAGGTCTTCGGCTTGCGGTATGTCGTGACGGGTTCGCCACAGTAGTCGCCGTCTTTGTCTACACCCGTCACAGGCCAGTTGTCCTTCCATGTCACAGGCTGCAGATGCACCACGCGGCCATAGGCTTCCATGTCTTGGAAATGCAGAAACCAGTCTTCGCCGAATTTGGTGTGTACCCATGCGCCCTGATGAGGACCGTTTATCTTTGTCTTGCCCTGGGCGAGAACCACCTTGCTCTCGTATGGACCGAACGGACTCTTGGAGCGCATCGCCACCTGGAAGCCAGTAGGCACTCCGCCGGCAGGAAACATCACCCAATACCATCCGTCGCGCTTGTATATCTTCGGTCCTTCGCAGGTGCGGCTCTCGGTGCCGTTGCCGTCGTAGATAATCACGGGATTGCCGATGGGTTTAGTACCGTCGGCAGACAACTCACGGATAGCGATTACAGAGGCGAAACGCGAACGGCTGTTGGCGTATGCGTTGACGAGATAGCAGCGGCCGTCGTCGTCCCAGAGTGGTGTGGTGTCTATCAGTCCCTTGCCCGGAATCACACACAGCGGTTTCGACCATTCGCCGGCCGGGTCTTTGGTCTTAACCATGAACACGCCATAGTCGGGATCGCCCCAATAGATATAGAACTCGCCGTTGTGATAGCGTATTGACGGTGCCCAGATGCCGTTGCCATGGGATGGCCGGTCGAATTCCTGCTTCGGCTCCAGTTCCTTAACGGCATGGCCTACTATCTCCCAGTTTACCAGATCCTTGGAATGGAGGATGGGCAGACCGGGGATGCAGTTGAACGAACTTGCCGTGAGGTAATAGTCTTCGCCGGCGACACACACGTCGGGGTCGCTATAGTCGGCATTGATAACGGGGTTGGTGTAGGTGCCGTTGCCATTGTCTGGGCTCCACACCTGCGACTTGTACTGTGCCAGCGCTGCCATAGGCAATGCGAGCATCATCAGCAGAAGGTGCTTTCTTTTCATAATCGGTTATGCTATTTTGATTTGTTAGTAATTGTCTGTTTCGCCTTACAACACGTTGACGTATTCGCCTTCGATGCGTTGCAGCTTCAGCTGGTAGTTCACGTCGTGTACGATGCTCATCAACCGTGCGTGCTCGTCATCACCGCCATAGAGCGAGAGGGCAAGATGCCCCATCGTGCGGCGCAGGTTTATCTCCACACACGGATGGAGCAGGAACCTGTTGCCTTCGGCTCCAGCCACAACCATCATGTCGACGCCGAGTTCTCCCGCATAGCATCCGGAGAGCATGGCGGTGAGATTATGCTCCAGACGACTGGCTATGTCGTCGAGAAGCGTCGCGCTGACATAGCGGCTGAGAAGGTCGCGCTTGAACCGTTCGCTGCCCACCACATTGCCCGTATACTGGGCGTTGAGGGTCTTGAACACCGACAGTCCGCAATATCTCACGCCTCCATCGGGAGTGGAGACGAACTCCATGGCGAAGTCGCACATCTTGTTATAGCGGGGTTCTATCATCACCTTGCCCTGATGTTGCAGCGTGTGTCTTATCCATGACAGTTTGGGCTGGTCGGCAGCGTCGCTGACATAGCGCACTCCCCTGCCCGACGAGCTCCACGGGGCTTTCACCACGACATTGCCCAGCTGGCGGATGATGCTTTGAGCCTCATCCATGGCAGTAGCCACGAAGCTCTCGCCACAGGTGTCGCCTTCAATTTCTTTTCTCACCGCGTGCAGCATTTCCTTCGTCTGCTCGCGGTCTGAGAAGCGGCGCACGTCGGCAAGCTGTCCCTCGGTGGGCAGGATGTCGGCGGCGACTCCGTTTTCGGCGAGTTCCGCACATACCCTGCAGTCCCATCCCCAGGGCTTCACGCCATCAAGGGGCAGCGAGGCGAGGTCGGTCTTCTCCACGAACAGCACGTCGGCAATCATCCCCTTATACTGTTTGGATGCTTTCAGGGCATATTTGATGTCGTCAACGAGAACGGCATCTCCATCTTTCGCCCAGAAAGCGGGCAGGAAACCAAGATTCATACGCATCTCCTGAGCCACATGGGGTATCGTGAGGTGTGGCACGTCATAAGCGAGTGCTATATCGTGTTCGGGGTTGAATATATGTAAATCCACGTGCTGTATCGTTACCGTTGTTTGTTTTCTTTATCCTATTGAAATGACCATCCCAAAAAACATTTCTTCTCTTATTATGGAAGTCATATTCTTTATCGAGTGCAAAATTAAATAAAAAAGCGTACATTTGCACTTATTAAAAGACAAAAAATGAATAACGACCCAACGATATGCGCAATAGCCACCGCACAGGGCGGTGCGATAGGAATAATAAGAGTCTCTGGCAATGAGGCGATTGAGATAACGGAAAAGATTTTCTCGCCGGCGGGAAAAGCCGACAGGCAGCTGCACGACAGAGCGCCATACTCCATCGCCTTCGGCAGGATAACCGACGGAAAGGGAGAGACCGTGGACGAAGTGCTGGTGAGCGTGTTCCGTGCTCCCCATTCTTACACGGGCGAAGACTCCACGGAGATTTCCTGTCATGGCTCGGCGTATATACTGCAGAGGGTGATGACGCTGCTGATAGAGAACGGCTGCGCGGCTGCCGGACCAGGTGAGTTC
>OIYP01001284.1_pt1 | contig 12792 bp, 9 predicted proteins | sample 1588261 | NCBI WGS metagenome assembly OIYP01 (sample SAMN03283293) | human gut metagenome | biome: human-associated habitat; material: feces | host: Homo sapiens | place: Peru | collected 2012
TATTTTTCGGGCGGTCTGTTCGTGAATGTCCGTGCCCGCCAGAAATGTTTCTTTGAATGTCTTGACATTTGCCACGTCCGCCAACAGACGCAGTTGAATCTGGGAATAATCAACAGAAATCAGGGTACGGCCCGCGGGCGCGACAAAGCATTTACGTATCTGTTCGCCCAGTTCTGTTTTGATTGGAATATTTTGCAGATTTGGATCGCGACTGGACAGGCGGCCGGTGTTCGTACTGGTCTGTAAATAAGTGGTATGAATGCGACCATCGGGTGCAATTTGCCGCGGCAATGCGTCCGCGTATGTGCCCGCCAACTTGGCCACAGAACGCCATGCCAGAATCTTGTCAATAATTGGGTGGGCGTCCGCCATTTCGTTCAGTGTTTCGGCATCGGTTGACCGCTTTTTATTCGCCGGCAGATTCAGTTCATCAAACAGCACCGCCCCCAGTTGCTTTGGGCTGGCGATGTTAAATTCGTGGCCGGCCAATGCGTAAATTTCTTGTTCTGTTTTTTCCAGTGTGTCGTGAAACGCCCCCGACAGTTGGCGCAGTCCGTCCCGATTGACCAGCACCCCCGCGCGTTCCATTTTCAACAATACTGGCATCAATGGCAAATCACATGTTTCGTATAACGCGCGCAGTTTTGCATTTGCATCCAATTTCGGGCGCATGTATTCGTACAGTGCCATGCACACCGTGGCATCTTCGGCCGCATATGGGGTTGCGGCGTCAATCGGCAATGCGTCAAAATGCATGTCGGCATCGCGCGTTCCGGCGGGGAACAGTGCTGCAAAATGAATGTTTTCGTGCCCCAGATATTTTAATGCCAATTCGTCCAGCCCATGCCCATGCAGCGACCCAAACAGCGCATAAGACAGCAACATTGTATCGTCAATCGGGGTGATTTTGGCAACGTCCCAACCCGCATTTGCCATAATATGCAGGTCAAATTTCAGATTATGTCCAACCTTGGTAATATTGGGATTTTCCAATACAGGGCGCAGGTGCGCATAGACCGTATCAATCGGTAACTGATTCGGTGCTATATGTGCCGTGGCAAATAAATCGCCACCTGTTGTCATGTGTTGCAGCGGAATGTATGCCCCGTGCAATGCGTCCGCCGCCAGCGACAATCCAACCATTTGCGCAGACATAGGATTTAACCCTGTTGTTTCCGTATCAATCGCAACAATATTTTTTATGCGACCCAAAAAATCATCCAATGCCGTGACCGTTGTAATTGTTTCATATGTCATCTGGGGCGCGGTGGCGGGGGCATCAGCCACGACAGGGGCGGGCACAATTTCAGTTGGACATGTGGACGCGGCATACGAAAAATCATGCACCGCGTCGGGATGGAATTTGTCCATTGGAAACAGTTTTTCAATCTTGGCCGCTAATGAATTACTCTCTAACTTGGTACGTACGTATTCCAATGCTGCGGGTGTGTTAAATACAAATGGGGTTATGGTCAGATCTGACAAATCAACATCATCTTTCAGTGTGACCAATTTGCGTGAAATGTATGCCATATCGCGATTTGCACGCAACAGTTCGCGAATGCGCGCGTTTTCAACATCGTCCAGATGTGCGTACAATTCATCCAGCGTTCCGAATCGGTTTATCAATTCTGCCGCGCGCTTTGGCCCAATGCCAGTAACGCCTGGGACATTGTCAGACGAATCGCCCATCAGTGATTGTACATCAACCACGCGGTTGGGGGTGACGCCAAACTTTTCCAGCACGCCGTCGGTGTGAATTTCGCGCTGTTTCATACCATCGTATAAAAATACGCATTTGGACACCAGTTGCATTAAATCTTTGTCGCTGGTGATAATGCGGGTGGCGCGTGGCGCATTGCAGTTCAGACGTGCCAGTGTTGCGATGACATCATCGGCTTCGACCATTGGTATACACAAAACAGGCATGCCCATTGCCGCCACCGCTTCGCGTACCATATATGATTGTGTAATCAGGTCGGCTGGGGTTTCGGTGCGATTCGCCTTGTATGCGGGGTAAATATCTTGGCGGAATGTGGTGCGGGACGCATCAAACACGCATACAAATGCATCATCAGGTTTTGCCGCCGCCAATATAGGCAACACCATATTCAGGAATCCATATACCGCACCCGTGGGTGTGCCATCGCTGCGTGTCAGGCGGCTGTGCACGCCATAATATGCGCGAAATAATAATGAATTTCCGTCAATCAGTGTCAGCATTTTTTCCCATTCCCCATCAGCCGTTGCGGGGGCGCAACGCGCCCCCGTTTGTGATTAGAATATATAGCGTAATTTAATACGCGCGTCGTATTGCAACAGGTCTGGTTTTTGGTCGCCAACCTGAAATACGTCGGGCGCGTACAGAACGCGACCTTCGGTGTCAATCTTGATTGGCAATACCGGAATGTCAAATGTCAGCCCCAACATACCCTGATATGCCGCGCCTGTGTCAATATCAACGCCAGAAATGTCAACACTGCCGCCGAATACCGCGCCAACGCCGACGCCCAAGTATGGGTGAACGACCGTTGATGGCATTTTGAAATATGCATTGACCATACCGATGTTGGTTTTTGCAATGTCGTTGTTGATGTAATTATATTCCACTTCAAATCGCAGGGCAGGAATATCCAAGCCCGCAACCAGCCCATACGACTGGGAATTTTTGGTTTCGGAATCGTCGGCCAAAAATGATGCCGCACCCGCACCAACCGTTGCGCCAGCATAAAAGTCAAACAACATGTTGCCCGCATTTGCCGCGCCAGTAAACAAAACAGACGCCAGACCAAATGCGCCGATTGTTTTTATATTCATATTTTTCTCCTTTGTATGATATCATAATAGAAAAAAGAGATGTCAATATGCAAGAAAATAAACCTGTTTTGATTGTTGGATTGGGCAACCCAGGGAGCGAATACGCACGCACGCGCCACAATGTTGGATTCATGGCGGTGTCGCATTTGGCTGGGGAAAACGCCGCATGGAAAAAGCAAAAAAATGCGCTGGTTTCGACACAGAATATTGATGGACGGCGTGTTATATTTGCCATGCCGCAAACGTTTATGAACCTGTCGGGGGATGCGGTTGGGCCATTGATGAAATTCTATGATGTGCCACTGGAAAATCTTGTCGTGATACATGATGATATGGATTTGCCGGTTGGCGCAACACGCACAAAAATTGGTGGCGGCAGTGCAGGGCACAACGGCATAAAATCCATAGATGCCGCGGTTGGACGTGATTATCGTCGTATCAGAATTGGTATTGCACACCCACGTGATTTTGCGCTGCAAACATCGCCGGCGGATTGGGTATTGGGCAAATTGCCTGATGACCAGATGCAGAAAATTGCCACAACAATTTCAGAATTCGGTTTAAGTGATTTATTTCTGTTGTAAACTGGTGTAATTCAGATTGAAACAACCAACACTGTCACAGAACTCTGTTTCGCGGCTGTACGAACAGGCATCTTCATTGGTGGACCTGATTTTTTCTGTGGTTTTGCCGGCGGGACATTTGCCGCATTCCTTAACATCCCTGCCATCACTGTAATACCCACGTGGTGCGGCGGCGCATCGTTGTGTTTTATTGTCTGCGTCATATCCAACAACGCAATAGCCCGAATTGCATGTTTCTATGGTTGTTTCACAATTGGCCCCGTCCCACGTATTAGACGTGGTTGAACGTTTGCATACGTGTTCATATTTTCCCTCGGTTACAGTGGTGGAAACGGTGCATGTGCACCCATCGGTTGTATATGCGTTCGTGCCATTCCATATTGCATTGCCCCCAACCCTGCCGTCCGTGTATTCTGTTCCGTCAATTGTGACTTTGCACGATGTTCCAAAATAACTAGAACACTTGCGTATGTTAGATTCGCATATTTGGAACAGGTTTTCGTTTGAAATATTTAATGTATCTGATTGACAATAATATTTATCTATATCACCAGTTGGTGATTCAGCATCCACTATATCTTGAACACTTTCTAGATGGTAACCATCTTGACATGACTGCGCAGAACATGTGACTTCTGTACCAGATGATTGCAGAAGCATATAAATACCAGTTTTTGCATTTTGACAAAAATCTGTGTATGATTGTCCATTGGATGGTTTGTATGGATTATTCTGAATGTCTGTGGGGCTATTCATAAACAACCAACTGGGTTGGCATACGGTCGTATCAGGTTTTTGGGTCTGGAAGTTCCATGGGTGGTAATATGAATTGCATATGTTATAACCATTGTCTGATGTGTAGCATGCAAATTTGCATTTGTTTGGATAATATGCTGTGGCAGGACCTGTCGATATCCATTTTCCATTGTTTTTTGATAATTCTTGTGCCATCAATTCACAATTTGCATAGCAGTCGGTTATAGTTCGACCTGCGCCCAAAGTGTATTTGTAATAATTAGAACCGTATGTGATGACTTCGCCAGTATCAGGATTTGTGTATTCGGTGATGTCTGAACATTTTTTACAGGCCAGTTCGTTATTATTTGTGCTGACAACAGAAATACTATATTCATCTTTCTGACACGCTTTGCAATCGCCTTGTGTCCAGCCGGGAATCCAGCCACAACCAGCCGTTTTACCACATTCACTTTTATTCTTGCTGTGGCATTCCTCGTCTGTAACTGCTGCAAACGTGGGTACAGATATAATTAGTGATAAAAAAAGCAGTATCAGTTTTCTCATCTCTGGGTAATACTAGAAAATTATGACGGGCAAATCAATAAAAAACGCGCCAAACTGGCGCGTTCTTTTTTTAACGTTGTTTTTGTGGAATCTGATTTTGGCGATTGATTGTCCAACCGCGCCCAACAAACCACAAACTGTCGGCCTGGGAACAGGTGCCGGATTCAAATACAAAATTACCGCGTCCAAATATACGATCAGGGGCCAGATTGACACGTGGCTCTAACACTGCGCGCACATCTTCTGGATATACCCACCCGTCACCGGGTCGATACCAAGCAGAACCTTCGTCCACCAGGCGCAAATAAATTTTGTTTACGGTTGGGTCGGCCAATTTGTTTTTGATGTTTTCTATGCTGAGTTCAAAACCATAGGTGGCAGTAAAGTTTAATTCAATATCGCGTTTCGGGTTTTCTTCTTTCTGGCATCCGCCAAACATTGTTGCGCCCGCCAACATTGCGGTTGGAACGGCGCATTTTAATGCATATGGGATTTTCTTGGTGAATTTCATAATAAAACTCCTGTGTTTTTGGGTTGGGCTATCGCTGATTTTGGTTTACTGTCCAGCCATGCTGGGTGAACCATAAACTGTCGGCGCGCAGACATACGCCAGGGGCAAATTCAAAATTGCCACGTCCAAATACACGGTTTGGATCTTTGCCAACCAATGGTGCCAATATTCTGCCATATAATTTGTTATGAATTTCTGTTGCTGTCCAATATTTCAATGGAGATTGCTCAGGGGAATCTGGGTTTACTGGGCGCAGGTGCAAATACACATTGCGTACCGATGGGTCGTCCAGATAGCGTTGGACATTCAATGATGTTATTTGTTCATAGTAATTGTAAGTCCAAGGGAGCTCGACATCGTGTTTTTCAATGTCTTCTTTGCCACATCCTCCAAACAGCGTTGCGCCCGCCAGCATCAGTGCAGGTATGCCGGCACGTAATTTATATGGTATTGTTTTTTTGACTGTCATCATTTCAAGAACCCCCTTTGTTTGGTCTTGGGGCCAACTGGGGGAATTTATTCCCAATATGGCCCATAAAGCAAAAGAGCCCGTAAAAACCTACGGACTCTCTCGCAATTATTTATGGTAAAAACACACGACGCCCCCACTTGTCGCAGATGCCACGCAGGGCGCACCGCCACCCACCCCAATGGGGCAAAATTCGGTAATGCGACATGGATAGAACATCTGGCAACTCGTTTGGTTGTATGTGTTTTCTGCTCTTAGTCATGATAAAATGTAGCCAAAAAAACCGCGTTTGTCAAGTGATAATTGCGCAAAAACAAAACACTAGGATAAAAATCATATTATCTTGTCACCCACCATCCAGTTTGATGGTTGGCTGGGCAAGCATTTTGCGGGATCAACCTTGGTGTCAATGCCAATTTCAAATTCACAGCCAGATGACGTACATTTCATTTTGCATTTTGTGCCGGTGTTGTCGGCATTGTACCATGCGACAGGATACGGTGAATTTTTGTCAACATTCTCGTGGTACGTGTGGTATTGTGGCCTCACATAATATGGGGTAGTTTTAGATGTTGGTACCATTACAAAATGACCATCTTTGCACGTTACCTGATTCCCATTTGGAAATACGCTGCCTGGCTCTGGGGTTCCGCCCGCGGTTATTGCACCACTTGTGCAAATCAGTTTATAACTGGTGTTCGGCGCGTAATATGTTGCACCTGGCCCAAAGGTAAATGTTTCGTCTGATACGCCTTTTGCAGAAGCAGCAGGCAGGCATAAATTGTGACCATTTATATTTGTCAGTGTGCCCGCACAGCAGTTGCCAAACGTATCAATCTGCGATTCTCCTCCTGGACAACAGTTGGTGAAGCTTTCGCCAGCTTTTCTGCCCACCGTGAATTTTGTCCCAGATCCAGATACACATGTCTGACCATCAGAAGTGATACTCTCGCGCGGCATACATGAAATTGTTCCGTTCTCTGCTGGGTATGGCACAAATCCGATGGCGCATGATGTGTCGCGACAACTGTCGGCCTTTTGTGAGGTGCCGGTGTTTTTCGCAAACCATTTCAGCAATGTTTCTGCATCGCCGTCCATGATAATCTTGTTATGCGAATCATCTGCCTCCAACAGGGTTACAGGACTGAATTCGCAATTACCCCACAGACGTTCGGCGATACGGCAAACCTTGCATTCTGTGCTGTCTGCGTTGTCGCAATTTCTGTCGGCGGTGCAAATGTCGTAAATAGGGGTGTTATTGTCGGGGTCGGGCTCGTACCCGTACATCATTTTATAGAATGTATTATTTTTAACCGTCCCGTCGTCAACTAAGCGTGCCCAAATGTTCCCAATCGCTTCGTTGCCTGCGCTGGCCACGCACGCCTTGACATCGTCCCAACATGCCGTGCGGTTGATAATAGATTTGCGGTTGACAGATGTCTGAATGTTTTCGCACAGACCGAAATTACCAGAAATTGATTTGCATGATTGAATGATACATGCACGACCAATTTCGCGGCATGTCTGCATAACTGTGTCGTATGTTTTGTCCGTGGTGATGTCGGTCATACCGGTATTCCAATCAATATCGCCACCCGTTGTTTTTAACAATGTGGTGCATGCATTACGAACATCTGCGCACATTGCATTGACAGTGCGATCTGCGGCCACACCGAATGTTGACAGGGCGCGCGCATCAAAATCTTGCAATGATTTGGCGGTGTCTGATAAACACTGTGTGGTCAGGGTCGTGCAACTCTGGCGGACTTCTTCCAGTTTGCTGTCTTGGGCCAATTTGATTTGCGCCAATGCATCTTCGACAAATGCGTCCCATACGCTGTCGGCGATGTCTTGGCAATTTTCCATCGCAGGTGCTAAAAACTTCTTTTTTGAATTCAGGTATGATACGAACACCTGATTCCCAGGGACACTGGTCCACGATTGGTCGGTGTCAGGACGGGTGATTAAATTGTTCAGGTTTGACAGTTCAGATGTCAAGAACGCTTCGCCCGTTGATGGGTCAATATAACGCCCCGTGGTGTCTAAACATTTGCCCAGATTAGTGCCACATACGGTTGAATCCGACAGCATTGTCAGCATCTTTTGTTTGCACGTCAAAATGTCGTCAGAATTGCGCTTCTGGTAAATGTCCAAGCGTGACATGTCTAACAGTGCGCTGCCCTCGCGTAATTTTTCACGTGCTTGGTCATTTTGGGTTTCATATGACTTGGCAACAGTGTTACAGTCCTGTTCGATTGTCATTTGATAACCACTTGCGACGATGGGTAATTCGTCGTCGGTGCAAACCTCGGCCGCCATTTCGCGACAAATTGGCAGTGCTGCCGCATACAGGGCCGTTCCGGTTTTTGCAGTGGTTGACGCCCCCGACAGAGAATCCACTGTGTCAAATGCCGCATCCGCATTCAATGATAATGATATCGCACCCAACGATTGGTTGAAATTGCTGTCGTTAAAACTGGTGTTTAATTTCTTGGCAATTTCGTCCAGCATCTGTTTGGATTTTGACGTGTCTTTTTTCTGGAACGCTGTTTCGCCTTCGGTTGCCTTGTTTAATGCCGCGGCGTCCTCTTTGTCCATGTTGACCGTCAACAGGCGTTGGTTGAAATCCAACATTTTTTCTTCGACCGTGCTCAGGTTTTTCTTGGCACTGTTAAATTCGTTGGCGCGTGATGAACATGCACAGCGTTTCAGTTGGCTGTCCTTGTTTGCACAAAATTCGTCCATACAGTTATAGTACACCTCGCGACACTTTTTATAATCGCGATTGATGATATCTGATGCGGTCAGTTTTGTCGTTTCTGTATCAGTGGCGGCACGCGCAGCAGTTGCGCGAACGCCCGTGTTGCGTGTGTTGCGCGCGGTTGCCATCGTGGCAGTACGCGCAGCAGTTGTGCGCGCAGGCGCGGTTGCAGTACGGGTAATTACCCCCTGGGGCGCAATCGCAGTGGGCGCGGTTGTGCGTGATTGAATGTTTTGTGTTGTTGTGCGGGATGATAATGCGGAAACCGCACTGCGCCCTGATGTAATCGCCGACGCCTTGTTTGTTGTATCGCGGGAATTTGTTGATGTGCGACCGCGTGGATTCAACGTTGCTTTTTGTGATGTTTGTGCGCCGGTTGCCGTGCCGCGTGCGGTGGCCGCCGATTGCGCCCCACGGGTTGAAACAGTGCCCGATGTGCGACGTGTCGCCGCGCGCGCGGTGGCATCAGAATCCGTGGCGTTTGCGCCAAAAACCGCGCCAATGCCCAAACACACAGCGAAAAATAGTTTAATCCCTTTCATTCTTGTAAATAATCTTAGCAAAATTATGAATTTGCGGGCAAGTGAAAAAACAGGTTTTTATTAAAGTTCAGAGTTCAACCGTCTCCGCTGGTGCTTCGCCGCGATAAAATAATGTGTGCGCTGCGCGCAACATAAAATAAACTGGATTGCCACGCGTCGCTACGCTTGCTCGCAATGACAGAGATTCTAGAACAATTGTCATTGCGAACGTAGTGAAGCAATCCAGTAAATAAACCAGTGCGCCATTTGGCGCACACATTATTTGAACTTTGAACTTTTTCTGGTGCGGGCAGGGGGACTTGAACCCCCAAGGTTTGCACCACAGCATCCTTAGTGCTGCGCGTATACCAATTCCGCCATGCCCGCAAAAAACGTATATATATTCTTATCAACAAGAGGTTTGTTTTTCAACCGTTTTTGTGATATCATACGAGTAAAGTTTGAAAGGTTAAGGATTTTTATATGATTAAATTGCCAAGATTCTTGTTGCGTGCGTCGCTGGTTGTGGCGTTGCCGATGGCTGCAAATGCCGCTGGAACATACTATACCGGCAACTATCAGTCGCCCCAGACGCGCTATTCTACGCAATCGTATGCGTCACGTTATAACAACACGACACAGTCCAGAAATTATAACACTGCGGGTTCGTCGTATGCGTCGTATTCTTCGTCGCGTCCAACGGTTGGTACGCGTACAACACAAACAACTGTGGCGCGTGGCCAGACGCAAAACACATCACAGGTTGCCACCAGTGGTGCAAAAAAGCAGGGATTCTGGTTGGATGCCGGTATCTCGCACGAGGTTGCACAATGGCAATTTGAAATGAAAGAGTCCAAGTCAATTTTGCACTATGACAATATTGGTTGGAATGTTTTGGATGTGCGCGGTGGCTATGCGTTTAACGCCGGCAAGACCAAAATGCAGATTGATGCCGGATTCAAGTACGGAATGCAGTCCGGCGACAGCACTATGGTTGACGACGATATCACCAATGGTGGGTATATTTCAGATATATTCTTTGTCGATGCAAATGGTAATGGTCAATATGACGAAGGCGAAGAAATTACTGGGACACAGGATTCGCACGCATTGTCTGTGGGCAAAAGCAGCGGCGGCAATATGTACGGGTTTAATGCTGGATTTGGCCTGACGGATTTCTTTCAAGTTGGGGCGGTAAAATTCACGCCGTCTATTGGGTATCGCTATTTGAGATATAAATTGGAAACCAAGAATAACCACGGGTTGGCAGTGGATTCGTATACTTGTTTCAATATCAATGGTGAAGTGCAGTGCGATCCAATTTTAATTTTCCCGATGGACAGCATCAGTTCCGTACCAACGCGTGACAATCCATATAATTATATCCAAATTCCAGCGGGGGCAACAAAGGTAAACACCGCTGGGACGTTCTATTATTCCCAACCATCGGTTAGCCATTCGTATGAGGTTGAATGGTCTGGGCCATATTTAGCATTAGATATGGATTATCAAATCAATAATAAAAATTCCGTCAATGGTCGTTTTGAATTAGGGTTGCCAGGGTACACATCAACCGGCGACCAGCCGTATCGTTATGATTGGGCCCATCCAAAAAGTGTTGAAGACAAGGCCAGTATTGGCAGTGCTTATCATCTGGGGTTGGGTGCAAATTGGTTGACTGCGTTGACAAATACTGTATTCTTGTCGCTGGGGCTGACGTATGATTACTATACAGTCAGTGATGCGGATGCCAAGACGTACCTGAATGCCAATTATTATGAAACTGAATTATCACGTATCAAGAACGGTGGTACATATACCGTCAATGGGTACGAAGTCAATTATGGTACAGGATTTTCATCGGACGAAGCAATGTTGGCCGGCAGTGCCGCCGCACGCTCGATTATGGCATTAAAGGACAGTTGCCCAGGGTGGGCGTGCAGCGTCAAGAGCGAGATTAAGTCGTTCTATAAATCAATGGGTATTCGCGTTGGGGTCAATGCAAAGTTCTGATTGTAAATGGTAGTGTGATATGACAAAACTGGGAATAATTTTTGCTGGGGCTGTGTTAGCGTTGTCTGGGGTTTCGGCGCATGCCACCGAATTGTCGGGTACGGCATCGGTCAGTATTACCAGTGATACGTCCGCGTCGGCGAAAAATATCGCCATGGACGAGGCGCGTCGTCAAATTATTGTTGACAGTTTGTCGCACTATTCTATGCCAGACCAATTACGTGCCGCGGTAAAAGATGCAAAAAGCAGTGAATTGATAAACCTGATTGCTGCGTCGGAAATTTCGGGTGAACGGCAATCTGATACAACGTATTCGGCAAATATTACAATGACGCTGGACCGCGGGTTGGCGCGTACGTGGCTGAATGCGACGGGGGTTCAGAATTGGTTGCCAGACGATACATCTGGGGACAAATTTGTTGTGGTGGCATATGTGTCTGATCCGATTGCAGATTGGGTCGGTTTGCAGGAAATTGCACGCAATGAAAAACTGGATTTAGCAACCAAATATATAAATAATGGCCAGATTACTATTGAACTGCCAATGGCGCGTCGCGGTGAATTTACGGCGGCGGTGCGTGGGGCGGGCTGGCGTTATTCTGATAATGATGGCGTTTTGCGCATTTGGAAATAATTATTAAATATCAAAGGGTGTTGTGGTGAAAAAAATATCTGCGGTTTTGTTGTGTCTGTTTATCGTGCCGTGTGTGGCGCGTGCTGATGATGCGGTGGCGACAAACAAAACATTGCATTTAGACGTGCGTCGCATTGGGTTGGAATTGTCAAAAACAACTGTTTCTAATGCGCAACAATACTCCGATTCACCGGTATCGGCCCTGAACGCGTCCAGTCAGGATTATATCAAGGGCGTTTTGGACACGGTTTTGGAATATAACAAGAATAAGTTCAAATGGGACAATGGTCTGTTTGCTGAATATGGTCGTACGACATTGCGCCCGTATAATGGGCCAACCACGACCGACCAAAACGCAGATAAAATCACATTGTCCAGTGACCTGTCGTATGCATGTTGGGATTTTGTAGGATTAAAATTGGGCCCAACGGTTCGTGGCGCGTATGATACGCAATTTCGCGATAATGCGGATGCACCACGCCAAAATATTATTCGTACCAGTGCAGGTATCTCGTTGTTTGATCACAAGATTTTGAAAACGTTGTATGTAACTGGTCTGTATGAATATGATTTTACATATGCGGGTGCGCAAACCAGCAAGGACGGTATGGAGGCGGGCTGGCGCGCCGAATACGTAATTCGCGATGGCGTAAAATTTACCACCAACGGGTATTATCGTGAATACTTTGAATATTCAGATTACGTGCCAACTGATTTGAAACGTGATTTGTCGGCGATTGTACGTCTGGATACAAATCTGTGGGGAAATCTGACCATGGGGCCATATGTAAAATACCGTTTGGCCAAGGCGCGTGGTGTCGACGTATACGGCAGCAATTTTATGGTTGGTGTTTCATTCAACTATATCAACAAATTTAACCTGATGTAATGTATTGCCGCCGCGGCAATATGTAACGGCGTAATTATTGAATAACCGTGAATTTTGCGGAACTGCCACCGCCATCACTGGTTGCGATACGCACAATATGTTCACCCATTGGAATGGTGCGCGTCATTGGCGCGCCAGATGTGGTTGTGCCGATAATTTCATCGTCCAAGAACCAGAATATTTTTGCGTCGCGCGCAGGGGCGATTGCCTGAAATGTTATGCGTGCTGTGTTTCCGCCATCGGTGATAACGATGTTTGTTGCATCGGTGGGGGTGATAATTGTTGGGTGCG
>OIYP01001286.1_pt1 | contig 12787 bp, 9 predicted proteins | sample 1588261 | NCBI WGS metagenome assembly OIYP01 (sample SAMN03283293) | human gut metagenome | biome: human-associated habitat; material: feces | host: Homo sapiens | place: Peru | collected 2012
GGCCTGCATCGTGCCCTACTTTGAGGACGGAACCATCTGCATGGTGCGCCAGTTCCGCTACGCTATGCAGCAGGAGCTGTGGGAGCTGCCCGCCGGCAAGCTGGAAAGAGGGGAGGACCCCTTTGAAGCCGCCAAGCGGGAGCTGGAGGAGGAGTGCGGCCTGACTGCTGACAAGTACACCTCCCTGGGCGAGTTCTACCCCACTGTGGGCTATGATACCGAGATCATCTACACCTGGGTGGCCACCGGTCTGCACGAGACCCGGATGCATCTGGATGCGGACGAGTTCCTGACCCCTGACCGGGTGCCGCTGGCCCAGGCCTATGAGATGGTGATGCGCGGCGAGATCAAGGACGGCAAGACCATTGCAGGCGTGCTCAAGCTCAAGGCCCTGTTGGACGAGGGCAAGCTGTGAACATTCTCTACGAAGATACTGCCCTTGTGGTGCTGGACAAGCCCGCCGGGCTGACCAGCGAGGAGGGCGTGCCCGCTGCCCTGCGCCAGCGGTGGGGCAGGCCGGATGCATACGTTGGGGTCATCCACCGGCTGGACACCGGCGTTTCGGGGCTGATGGTCTATGCCAGAACACCCGGAGCCGCAGCGGCTCTGACAAAACAGGTGACGGAGAGCCAGCAGGCTTATGCCATTCTGGACGGCAGGGCAGAGGCTGGCCCCGGTGCACCGGCACAGCCCTGCTTTCTTAAAACATACCGGGCCGTGATCGCAGGCGGGCCGGACGAACAGCTGCCGCCTGAGGGCATCCTGCGGGACTATCTGTTCAAGGACAGCCGGAAGGGCCGGGTCTTTCCGGTAAAGCGCCCCCGCAAGGGGGTGCGGGAAGCCGTTCTGGAATATCGCATCGTGGAGACGGCACCGGACGGTTCCCTGAGCCTTGCGGAGATCATGCTCCACACCGGGCGGACACATCAGATCCGGGTGCAGTTTGCCTCCCGGAAGCACCCGCTTTACGGAGACGGCAAATATGGCAGCCGGTTCAAGGGGGACATTGCCCTGCAGAGCGCAGGGCTGCAGTTCGTCCACCCGGAAACGGGGGAGAAGATGGAGTTTATTTTAGAAGTACCCGATACAGCTTTCTGGCATTTCGGGTAGGCTTTTCTTTGTACAACCTCTCAGTCTCGCATCCGCTCGACAGGTCCAGGTTGCGGCACCCAGCATCCACTTCGTGTTGTAAACAACACTTGTGTCTTGCTGGCCGCGGCCCCAACAGCAACGCCCTTTATCCGCCACCGGCGGCGGTTGTTGCTGTTGCTCCTAATAGTGGGGCCCTTGGCATTTCGTAAAGCTTAACCGTTTTGCCAAGGCCGCCCCTACTAGGGGCGGTGGCATCCCGCAGGGATGACGGTGGGGTTTAACCGCAAGAGCCTTCCCTTTGGGAGGGCCTTTTTTTGTTCGTTGCGTCTTACCGGAAGGCGTGGTACAATAGGGCCAAACACTTTGAAAAAATATGACCCAAAGGAGAAACAACATGAACTATCCCGGTTATACGCTGGTGCGCCGCGAGGACTGCCCGGAGCAGCACGGTGTGCTGACGGTTCTGAACCACGATGTGAGCGGGGCCACTGTCCTGCTGGTGGAGAACGAGGACACCAACAAGGCGTTCGGCATCGGCTTCGGCACCTTCCCCTCCGACGACACCGGTGTGTTCCACATTCTGGAGCACTCGGTGCTGGCGGGCAGCGAGAAGTACCCCGTGACCTCGCCTTTTTTGCAGCTGCTCAAGAGCAGTATGGCCTCCTTCCTGAACGCCATGACCTTCCCGGACAAGACGGTGTATCCCTTTGCCACCCCCAACGAGACCGACTTCAGGAACCTGATGGACGTGTACCTGAACGCCGTGTTCTGCCCGCTGGCCATGGTGGACAAGCGGGTGTTCGAGCAGGAGGGCTGGCATCGCGGCGATGATGGAACGGTGAGCGGCGTCGTGTACAACGAGATGCAGGGCGCACTGGCTTCGCCGGACGCACAGCTGGAAAATGCGCTGGAACGGGCGATGTTCCCGGATACGGCGTATGGATTCGTTTCGGGCGGCGACCCGGCATCCATCCCGGCACTGACCTATGAGAAATATGTGCGGGTCTACCGCCGCCACTACAGCGCCGACAACTGCTGTGTGACCCTGTACGGCAAGATGGACATGGCAGAAAAGCTGGCATTTCTGGACGAGCACTACCTCAGTAAGATGCCCAAGGGGACCAGCCAGCCCCGCCTGACTGTGCAGGACGAGCAGACCGGCGTGAAGGTGAAAATTCCTTACTACACCGAAAAGCCGGAGGCCGATCAGGTCCAGTGCGCTCTGGCATGGTACACGGGCGCATTCGCAGACCGCGAGCGCCAGCTGGGCGTGGAAATTTTGCTGGATGCCCTGCTGGGAACGAATCAGTCGCCGCTGAAAGCCGCCCTGCTGGAAGAAAAGCTGGGTGCAGACATCGACGTCGGCTTCGACGACAGCACCCTGCAGCCGGTTCTGGAACTGGTCCTGCGCGGCGCGACCGAGGAATCGGCGGCGAAGTTCGCCGGGAGCATCCGCAAGGCCGTGGATGCGCTGCTGGAAGAGGGCATCCCGGCGGACCTGCTGCTGGCCAGCCTGAATGCGGCGGAGTTCGCTTCGCTGGAGCGACCGGGCAGTCTGCCCGACGGCGTGCTGGACGCCATCCATGCGTCCACCGGCTGGCTCCACGCCAAGGACCCGGCTCTGCTGCTCCACACCGATAAGCTGTTCGCGTCCCTGCGGGAGAAGCTGGACACCGGCTGGTTCAACGAGCTTCTGCGCAGCCTGTTTGCGCCGGAACCGGTGGAAATTATTCAGGTCCCCACCCTGCCCAAGCAGGAAGAGGAAGCACAGGTAGCCCGCACCGACGGCAAGCTGGTGCTGAATCATCCTCTGACCGTGGCGGACCTCGGCGACGGCGACAAGAGCGCCGAGGGCGTTGTGGGACAGCTGGCGGGAGCAGAGCTTCTGCATCATCCGTCCAAGGGAAGCCTGTATCTGAACTTCTACTATGACATCGGCGGGCTGACCGAAGAAGAGGTCCAGTATCTCGACCTGCTGACCGATGTGCTGGACGAGCTGGACACCCCCAAGCACACCGCCCGCGAGCTGAACACCCTGCGCAGCACATGGCTGGGCGACAGCCGTGCCTGTATCAGCTTCTGGACCGGACGGCAGGAGGGGAACCCCTGCCACGCCAAGCTGACGCTGAACATGAGTCTGCTGGAACGCAGTCTCGAAAAGGCCGTCGAGCTGGGCAGCGAGTGGCTGTATGAGACGGAATTGACCGGCCCCAAGGCAGAGGAAGCCTTTGAGCGGGTGCTGAATCAGGAAAAGCTGAACATCGAACAGCAGTTCATCCAGATGGGCAACCAGTATGCGCTGGTCCACGCCACCAGTCACTATTCGGTGGAATCTGCGCTGAGCGAAGCTTGCAGCGGCGTGACGGGCTACCACTTCCTGTGCGATCTGCTGGAAAAGGCCGATTGGGCTGCCATGGGCAAAAAGCTGGAAGAGGTGCGCGAAAAGGTCCTGCACCATGCGGCACTGACCGTCAGTCTGCACGGCAGCGAGGATGCGCTGAAGAAACTGGAAGAGCTGCTTCCCGGCAGCACCTTTGCGGAAGAGATCCGCGATGCCGCCCAGCCTTACACGCAGGAACTGACGCCCCCGGCGAACGAAGCCTTTATCATCGACGGCGGCGTGAACTACGACATTCTGGCATGGCCGCAGGAGCGCAAGCCGGAACGCCGCGTGCTGGCCCGCGTGATGAGCTATGAATATCTGTGGCATCACATCCGCGAGGTGGGCGGCGCTTACGGCACGGGAATGCTGACCCGCACCGGGACCGAGGGTCTGTACACCTACCGCGACCCCCATCTGGCCGAGAGCTATGAGACGTTCACGAAAGGCCCCGAGGTGCTTGCGGCCCGCGAATACACCGACAAGGACGTGACCGAGTTCATCGTGGGCACGGTGTCGGAGATGGACAAGCCCATGAAACCCTGCGCCGAGGCAAAGGAACTCGACCGCCGGTATTTCTGCGGCATCACCGACGAGATGCTGGCCGCAGACCGGAAAGCACTGTGCTCGGTGGATGCGGACACCATCCGCGCCCATGCGGCAGAACTGACGGCGCAGATGCAGCAGGGCGTCCGCGTGGCGTTCGGCAGCAAGGACGCGGTAGAAGCGGCCAAGGACCTGTTTGACCACATCGAGACGCTGTAAATTTCCGAAAATCTAAACAATAAGGCCCCGGTTGGCATTGCCAATGCTCTGAACGAGAGCGGCGATGCCGGCCGGGGCCGTTTTTTATTCTTTGGAAGCGGGGGAGTCCAGCGTTTCGGCGATAACGTAACGGGGACGGTGCTTGACCTCGTTGTAGATTTTCGAGAGGTAATAGCCGATGATGCCAAGGCTGATCATGAGCAGACTTCCCGTGAAAAGCTGGAGCAGGATGACCGTCGTGAAGCCTTCCAGCGCTTCGCCGGCAAAGTAGCGGTACAGGGCTTCGCCGCCTGTCAGGACCGCCGCAATGAGCATGAGAATGCCCAGGAAGATGACCAGATACAGGGGCGCAGAGGTGAACGCCGCCAGATTGGAGAGGGCATAGCAGAAGAGCTGCCACGAGGACCAGCTGCTTTTGCCCGCCGCGCGGGGCTGAACGTCGAATTCCACCTGCGCGGTCCGGAAGCCGATCCACGCGGAAAGGGCGCGGTAAAAGGTGTCGCGCTCCGGCATGTTGAGCAGCACGAGGACGGCTTTCCGGTCCAGCAGCTTGAAATCCGAACTGCGGCGGAGGTCCATCTTGGCGGCACGGCTGATGGAACGGTAAAAAAAGAGGGCAGCGTTGCGGTGCAGCTTGCTTTCGGTCCCGCGCTCCCGCTTGACGCCCTCGATGACCTCATAGCCCTCGCACCAGAGACGCCACATCTCCGGGATCTTTTCCACGGGGTGCTGCAGGTCGCAGTCCATGGTCACGCAGCAGTCGCCCTTTGCGGCCTGAAGGCCGGCGTAGAGGGCGGCTTCCTTGCCGAACGAGCGCGAGAACCGGACGCCGCGGACCTGCGGCAGCTCCTCGGCGGTGCGGCGGATGGCTTCCCATGTCTGGTCGGTGGAGCCGTCGTTGATAAAGATCAGCTCGTGCCGGATGTGGTTCGCGTCCAGAAGGTCCGCAAGGCGGTGCGCGATGAGCGGGACGTTTTCTTCTTCATTGTGGGCGGGCAGGATGACAGAAAGCAGTTCATGACCGGTGGGCAAGGCGTTCGACCTCCTTTTGGCTCAGCGTGTGCAGAGCCTGATATTCGACTTTGCGACCCTCAGAGAGATAAAACGGGTGAAAATCGGTTTTCTGCGGGTCGAAAAAGGGCTGACCGGGTTCCAGTCCGCCCGGGTGGAACAGCAGCTCCACCGGTTGGCTGCGCTTGGCCGCAAGGCGGAGATACTGCGGAAGAACAGCGCGGACCCGGTCGGCGTCCATATGGCCCGAAAACAGGATGCCGCAGAACAGGGCGGTGGGGATGCTGCTGCGCCGGAACGCGGGGCGGTCCCACAGCCAGCAGAGATTTAGAACGACCTGCTTGACGGCGTTGACTGCGGAATAGGTGGGGTAGAGCCGGACCGCACCCCAGAACGGCGAGAACGGCTCGGCGGGGATGCGCAGGTGCTCGACCGGAAGATGATGGTCCGAGAGGACTTGGAGCAGGGTGCGGAACACCAGCGGGATCATGTGGACGTGCTGGTGGCTGTCGATACGAAGCGGCGTCCCGGCGGGAAAGAGCGCTGCAAAGGCCAGCAGCTGGCGTTCCAGCTCCTGATAGAGCTGGGCGGCAAATTCGTTTCGCTTGGGGGAGAGGGACAGCCGCAAAAGCCCGATGAAGGAGTTGGAAAAGCTGCCGTCCGGACGGACCAAAAGCGGGATGGACGCCGCAGGGGAGAGCGCTTTGCCCTCGACCAGATTGAGGTGGACGGCAAGCTTCAGGCCGGAAGAGCGGAGCTGCTCGACCGAGGCTTCCAGCGCGCCGTTCGGCACGATGCTGACGCTGTTCAGACAGCCGTTTTTCTGGCAGTCGCAGATGAGCGCATCGCTGGGCGGGGTCATGCCGTAGTCATCAGCGTGAAAATAGACGAGCGGAGTTTCAGCCATTGATATCGACCCCCTCTCCGACCCGGATGACGATGGTATCGCCGACGACGGCCACCGAACCGGTCTGGGGCCAGAGCGGCATCTGCTGGACCTCGGGCAGCTGAAGAAGCTGTTCTTTTTCGTCGTGGGAGACAAATTCGAGGTCCAGCGCGCAGTAATCGTTCAGGGTGGTGGTCAGGACGCTTTGGTTTACCGTGGGGTCGTCGGGGCGGAGAAGAAGCCCCTCGGTGAAGCCGGTCATGTTCAGGCCGAGGTCCGCAGAATACAGCTCAGAACCCGGCAGCGTGCCGAGAACGGCCAGCTTGGTGCAGCTTTCGGCGTCGTCCAGCTGCTCGATGCGGTCCGCCATCCGGATGGCGATGCTGTAGGAACGCTCGTAGGACAGCTGGGCCAGATGATAGCAGACATTGGCGAGGACGATGCAGTTGAACACGACCGCACCGCCCACCAGCAGGATGGACCAGTTTTTGAGGGCCGAAAAGCGCGGGCGCTCGTTCAGGTGCTCGTAGAACAGGACGAACGCCAGATAAAACACACAGTAGCCCATGGTCATCAGGTTGTGATAGTCCACAAAGGGGTCCAGAAAATACAGGGCCGATGCGCCGAACGGCAGCGCCGCCAGATATACCAGCACGAGGACAAGGCGGGCGGGTTCGCGGTGAAGATGCTGCTGGACCAAGGCGGAGAGCACGAACACCGCCAGCAGGGCCAGCAGGAGAAGATTCAGCAGGAACCATGCGCCGATGCCCTGCCGATAATCGAGGAAGAACTTGATGAACCGGACCGTGCACTGGTAGACCGAGGTGGAAAGCTGGAAGGAAGAACCGACCGAATCGATGCTCTGATAGTCGGAGAGCTGGGTCCCGGCGGACCAGAGCAGGAGTTTCAGGACCACGAGATAGACAGCTCCCGCCAGCACGCCGCCCGCCAGAAAGCGTCCGGCAGAGCGGAGAGAATGGAAGACAGAGCGGGTCCCGAACAGAAGGTCATCCAGCAGAAACAGCAAAAGCAGGGTGATGGTCAGGGTGATATACGCCTGATAGATGCCGACCGAGATCCACAGACAAGCGGCCCCGGCAAAGAAGGCGAATTTTCCGCTGCGGGTGAAGAACCGTGCACTCAGACAGGCCAGCAGGAGCGCAAGGCAGTAGCCGTCGGCCACATAATTATAAGAGAGGGTCGAGGTGACGGTGGGGAACACCGCCACCAGAGCGCCGGTCAGGACCAAAGGGACTTTTTCGTGGAACTGGAACAGGTCTGCGATGACGGCGGCGGCACAGGCCAGATGCAGCAGACTCAGCAGCCCATTGAGCCATGGAAGGTCATAGTAGGAGCTGAATCCACAGGCCAGCGACAGGAAATAGCGCCCGAAGTGGAGCATGTCCTGCGCGTCGTACCGGAACACGAGGGAATCCCAGTTGGGGAGCCAGTTGGTCAGCTTATAAAAATGGGCGGCAAGCCCAAACACAAGGGCAGAGAAGAATGTGATGGTCCATTCCGGCCGGATGGCACTTCGCAGCCGGGAAAGTGTTTGCTCAGGTCGCTGCATAAAAACTCCTTTCGGGTCGAATCTTAGAGGATGCAGCTTAATTATAGTCCTTCGGCGAAAGGTGCGCCAGCCCTTTTTGATGCTGTGCGCGAAAAAATTGACGGGTCGTTCCCCTGTCTGCGGAAAAGCAACGCGGACAGGGGAAATTTTTACGCTTTTGAATATACAGAGTGGAAAACATTAAATTAAAAATACACAGCGGCCCCGCAAAAGGATGGACTGCAAGAAAAAGAAGAAACGTGGTATTCTTTTGTCAAGCCAAAACGAAAGGATGTGAAACGAACCGAATGGCGCAGACGAAACGACCGGCATCGGCCAAAGGGCTGGAAAGTCTCCACCGCGCGACCGACACCCTGAGCACGATGCTGGCACAGGAGGTGAAAGAACTGAACGCCCGCCAGAAAGCGGCCCGCCGCGACGGTGCAGATGCCGCCGGGACCATGAAGGGCCTGAAGGAAGCCACGGCCGTCCTGAAGGACCTCGCGTCGGTGGCCAAGGTCCTGAACGAACAGGGCGCGGACACCGAAGGCAGAGAGTGCGGCGTGGTGCTGCTGCCGCAGGTGGAGGATGTATGAAAGCAGAACAGAATGTGCCGGTGGTCTGGCGGCCCCAGCCAAGGCAGAGGGAGTTCATGCGGAGGCCGGAACCGGAAGCCCTCTACGGCGGTGCGGCGGGCGGCGGAAAAAGCGATGCGCTGGTCATCGAGGCCCTGCGGCAGGTGGATATCCCGCATTACCGGGCGCTCATCCTGCGCAAGACCTATCCGCAGCTGAGCGACCTTGTGGACAAAAGCATGGTCTACTACCGCAGAGCCTTTCCGGAAGCGCAGTACAACGCGACGAGTCATGTGTGGGTGTTCCCCAGCGGGGCGAAGATCTACTTCGGCTCGATGCAGTACACCAAAGACCGCACGAATTATCAGGGCAAAGCCTTTGATTTTATCGGGTTCGACGAGCTGACCCACTTCGAGTGGGAAGAGTACAGCTACATGATGAGCCGCAACCGCCCCACCGGACCGGGCACGCGGGTGTATCTGCGGGCCACGACCAATCCCGGCGGCGTCGGACATGGCTGGGTCAAGGCACGGTTCATCACGCCCGCCCCGCCCGGGACCCCCATCGTGGAGGAATATCCGGTCCGGATGCCGGATGGGACCGAGAAAATCTTGAAGCGGGCGCGGGTGTTCATCCCGTCCAGCGTGTTCGACAACCCGGCCCTGCTGGAAAATGACCCGGATTACCTCGCAAGCTTGGCGTCGATGCCGGAAGCGGAAAAACAGGCCCTGCTCTATGGCAGCTGGGACAGCTTTTCCGGTCAGGTGTTCACCGAGTGGCGGAACGACCCGGACCATTATCTGGACCAGCGCTGGACCCATGTGATCGCGCCGTTTCCCATCCCGAAGCACTGGAAAATTTACCGGGGATTCGATTTCGGCTTTTCCAAGCCGTTTTCGGTGGGATGGTATGCGGCTGACGAAGAAGGGCGGCTGTACCGGATCAAGGAACTGTATGGCTGCACCGGACGCCCCAACGAGGGACTGCGCATCGACCCGGTGGAACAGGCGCGGCGCATCCGGGAAGCCGAACAGAACGACCCTGTCCTGCGGGGCCGGGTCATTCAGGGCATCGCAGACCCCGCCATCTTTGACGAGAGCCGGGGCGAGAGCATTGCAGCCATGATGGAGCGCAGCCCGCATTTTCTGCGCTGGCAGCCCGGGGACCACACCCGGCTGGCCGGAAAGATGCAGTTTCACTACCGGCTGGCATTCGACGCAGAGGGCAGGCCGATGTTTCAGGTGTTCAACACCTGCAAGCATTTTCTGCGGACCATCCCGAATCTGGTCTACGATGAGAGCAACGTGGAGGACATCGATACCCGGCAGGAGGATCATATCTACGACGAGTGCCGGTATGTCCTGATGGAACATCCCATCTCGCCGCCCCGCCGCACGGCCCGTCCGCCGATGGGCGACGACCCGCTGGAACTGCACCGACAGGCAAAATTTTACCGAATTTGACCTTAGCACAAAGCCTGACAGGGCGGAACAAATATGTCCTGTGAAAACGGGAAGGAGGAATGAAATTGGACTTTTACGAAGAACGGCTGCCCATCGGGCCGGAAGAGATCGCGGAAGCGGCGGCGACCCTGCAGAAATACAAGACGGGCAAGGCCGCACTGGACAAACGGCTGGTGGACAACGAACTGTGGTTCCGGATGGGACACTGGAAAAATTACCAGAACCCGATGATGGAGGGCAAGCCGCAGCCGTCCAGCGGATGGCTGTTCAACTCCATCGCCAACAAGCACGCGGATGCTATGGACAACTATCCCTCGCCCAACGTCCTGCCCCGCGCGGCGGACGATGAACAGACCGCAAAGGCGCTGTCGAGCATCCTGCCGGTGGTGCTGGAACAGGCCGATTATGAGCAGGTCTACAGCGACACTTGGTGGCGGAAGCTCAAGCACGGGACCGGCGTCAAGGGCGTGTTCTGGGACCCGGAACAGCGCGGCGGCGTGGGCGAGATCGCCATCCGCCCGATGAACCTGCTGATGCTCTATTGGGAGCCGGGCGTGGATGACATTCAGGCCTCGCCGAACTTCTTCTCTCTGAGCATGGAGAACACCAAACAGCTGGAACAGCGCTGGCCCCAGCTCAAGGGACACAGCGCCAGCGTGCTGGATGTGCCGCGCTTTCTCCACGACGGCGGGCTGGACACCAGCGAAAAGAGCGTGGTGGTGGACTGGTACTATAAAAAGCCGGACGAGAACGGCAGGATCTTGCTCCACTACTGCAAATTCTGCAACGGCGTTGTGCTCTATGCCAGCGAGAACGACCCGGCGCTGGCCGGACGCGGATTCTACGATCACGGCAAGTATCCGTTCGTGTTCGACCCGCTGTTCATGGAAGAGGACAGCCCTGCGGGATTTGGCTACATCGACGTGATGAAGGAGTGTCAGACGGCCATCGACAAGATGAACCACGCCATGGACGAAAATGTGCTGCTGTCGTCAAAACAGCGGTATGTTCTGAGCGACACGGCGGGCGTCAACGAGGACGAGCTGGCGGATGTCTCCCGGGATATCATCCATGTGGTGGGGCGGCTGAACGACGACAGCTTCCGGCCTTTGCAGACCACCGGACTGCAGGGCAACAGCCTGAGCTACCGCAACAGCCGGATCGAGGAGCTGAAGGAGATTTCCGGCAACCGCGACATGACGCAGGGCGGCACGGCGGGCGGTGTGACAGCCGCTTCGGCCATTGCGGCCCTGCAGGAGGCTGGTTCGAAGCTGAGCCGCGACATGCTCAAGAGCGCCTACCGGGCCTTTGCGAAGGAGTGCTATCTCATCATCGACCTGATGCGCCAGTTCTACGACGAAGAACGGGTGTTCCGTATCCTCGGCTCCACGGGTGAGAGCGAGTTCGTGCCCTTTTCTGGTATGGCGCTTCGTCCGCAGCCGCGCGGCGTCGTGGGCGGCGTGGAGCTGGGAAGTCGGGAGCCGGTGTTCGACATCGTGGTGAGCGCGGAGAAGAAATCGACCTTCAGCCGCCTGTCCCAGAACGAGACCGCCAAGGAGTGCTATCAGCTGGGCTTCTTTGCGCCCGCCAATGCGGACGCGGCGCTGGCGGCGTTGGATATGATGGACTTTGAGGGCATCGAAAAGGTGCGCCAGCGGGTCCGTCAGAACGGAACGATGGCTCAGCAGCTGGCCGCGATGCAGCAGCAGGTGGCGGCGCTGACCGGGATGCTGCAGAATCAGAACGGTGTGGACCCGAATCGGCCGCTGAGCGGTCCGGCGCAGAATCTGGCGACACAGGCAGCGGCACGGGCCATGAAACTTGGAAAGGAGCGTTAAATGATCAAGGTAACTTATACGGAACTGGACGGCCCGGAAGGACTGTCCCTGCGGCTGGAAGCGGCCGGCCATGCGGGGTATGCGCCCGCCGGACAGGACATCGTGTGCGCAGGGGCCAGCACCCTGATGCAGTCGCTGGTGAGCGTGCTGGCGGGTCTGGAAACGGCCAAGAGCGATGCATGGGATGAACCGGACGGCCCCCGGCTGGCGGTGACGGCATCGGCTCCGCAGGAAGCGTGGGTGGAGGGCGCGTTCGAGCTGGCAAAAGCGGGCTTTGCCCTGCTGGCGGAACGCTATCCGGACCATCTGCGGTTTGCGGACCTGAGCCGCAGGGGAACCTCCTGCATGATGGACCTGCAGCTGTTCGCCGAGGGCGGTGACGGCGCGGCAGAAGCCCCGGCCCTGAGTGCAGAACAGACCCATCAGGCCATTGCATCCGGGACCATGAAGCCGGGAGCAGAACGTGCCCCGGAACCGGCCCAGAGTGAGCCGAAGCCGGAGGAACCCGAAGCGCCGGAAGCGGACGAGACTTCCAAGCAGGAGCCTTCGCCCCGCCCGCCGCTGCCGGAACGATTCCCGGGCAAAAACATCGTGGACGGGCTGCACGAGCGCTGGAAGGCCGAAGAAGCGATGATCCGCCGGGTACTGCCGGACTTCTCGCTGCGGACGGAGCTGCAGGACCCCGAGATGCGGCGGCTCATGCAGCTGCCCGGGATGCGGATGGCGGATGCCTACCGTCTGGCCCACTACCGCGATGCCATGTGCCAGACCGCCCACGCCGTGGAACAGGGGGTGGTGGAGCGCATCCAGCAGCGCTCGGCCCGCCCTTCCGAAAACGGGACCCGCCCGGGCAGCGCTGCTGTGACCGGGGCGAATGTCTCCCGCATGACCCGTGCCCAGAGGGAAGCGCTGGAACGCAAGGCCCTGCACGGGGAGACCATCATGTTTTAAGCCTTTTCGGACCCGAAAAGGAAAATTATCTTCAAAAAAGAAAGGAAACGACCACATGAAACACAGTGAAAAGAAGTTCGACCTGCAGCTGTTCGCCGACCCTTCCGCCGCGCTGAACAACACCTCCGGCACGATGACCGCCGAGATGAAGACCTTCTATGAGAAGCGTCTCATCGATCAGGCAGAGCCGCGCTTGGTCCACGACCAGTTTGCGGATTACTACCCCGTTCCCCAGAACGGCGGCAAGACCATCGAGTTCCGCAAGTACGACAGTCTG
>OIYP01001294.1_pt1 | contig 12701 bp, 16 predicted proteins | sample 1588261 | NCBI WGS metagenome assembly OIYP01 (sample SAMN03283293) | human gut metagenome | biome: human-associated habitat; material: feces | host: Homo sapiens | place: Peru | collected 2012
TTCTCGTTGTCTACCGTCAAAGTGCTTTACATACAGATATCCGAGATCAATAAGTTTGGATATAGCTGTCGAAACTTTCGTTTCGCTGCATTGGCAAAAGTTTGCGATATGCTTGTTACTTGCGTAGCACCCTCTTTCGCCATTATCCAAACTGTCAATCTCCGCCAAAATCACTTTATCAAGAGCGTTCAATCGTTCATCGAGCCACACGGACTTCTCAATCCAAACGCCCTTGAAATCACGCTCAAATTCTGCCATTGTTCAGATCTCCCTGTTAAAAAGGAGCTTCCTCGCCGCCGATCTCTTCAAACCCGTCAAAGCTGTCAAAAGTCTGTGATGCTGCTGTATTCGGCTGATACGGAGCAGCCTGAACGGGTTCGCCACGGGCGGCGGCTGAATTGGCATTGGCTTTGCTTTCGCCGAACTGGATCTCTTTAACCTCAACTATATCTCCATAGTGTTTAACATTGTTTTTGTCCGTATAATTGTTATTTTTTAGTGTTCCTTCGACATAAGCAGCTGACCCTTTGCTAAAGTATTTGGCAACAAATTCAGCCTGCTTTTCCCAAATATTCAACTGAAAAAAATCGGTTTCTTTTTCTCTGTTACCGTATGTTTTTCTTGGGACAGCCAACGTTGCTCTTATAACGCTTTTGCCGTCTGAAGTCTGTCTTAATTCGGGGTCGGCAGTAAACCTTCCCCAAAGTGTGAGCCTATTGACTACCATTGTTTAACCTCCTGTTAATCTTTTAATCTCATCGGCAGGACGAGGAGTGTAAAGGCATCTCCGTCCATTGGTTTTATTGTCATCGGCGATGCGCTGCCGTTAAGGAACAGCCTGACCTTATCTGTTTCAGTGGCTTTTAAAGCTTCGAGTAAAAATTTACAGGTGAAGCCTATCCTTACATTATTGCCGATCACATCGGCATCGCTGATAACGTCCTGCATTTCGCCAAGTGAGCTTTTAAGGCTCATATATATGCCGTCATCGTGGAAGTCGCAAACGAGCGGTGCTTTAGCTTTATCGCTTGTGAGAAGTGAAAAACGTTCAAGTGCTTCGCTGACGGATTTTACATTGACAGTAACTGTTGTTGAATTGCTTGTCGGGATAGAACCCTTATAGTTATGAAAATCGCCCTCGAGAAGTCGAGAGAAAAGCTTCGTTTCGCCGAAATCGAAGATAACGTGCTTTTTACACGGAATAACGCTGATCTCGGAATCTGACTTCAACAGTCTTAACAGAGATCGTAATGCATCTGCTTTAACGACGAACTTTCCGCTGTAATCGGTGATGACATTTTCGGTTCTGACCGCAAGACGGAAACCGTCGATAGCTGCGACTTCGAGCTTATTGTTTTCCACTGTGAAGCATTCGCCTGTCAAAATCGGGCGAGTTTCACCTGTCGAGACTGCAAATATCGTCTGTCTTATCATATCTGCGAGAATATCAGCTTTGATCGTGATGCTGTTGCCGCTTTCAAACTGCGGAATTGCAGGGTAATCATCGGCTTTCAGAACTCCGATGCGGCATTTTGAGCGGCCGCTTTTTATAGTCATTACATTTGTGACATCGTCAACGGTAATGCTGACTTCATCGTTTGTCTGCTTTGAGATGATTTCGAGAAATTTTGCACACTCGACAAGGATTTCGCCGTCGGTCGAACCGTCGATCATTGAAGATTGCTCTTCAACGGGTATCGAAGTTGTGATACCCGTTTCGAGGTCATAGCCTGCGAGTGTAAGCACGGAGTTTGAAAGCGTGAGCTTTGTGCAGGTAGTGACAGCGATGTTTGACTTCCTGCAAGCAGGATTTACTTTTTCAAGAGCGGTTTTAAGCTCTTTGCGGTTTGCTGTGAATTCCATTTGTTACCTCACTTTGCTAATTTATCGGCAGTTGCTATCATTTCAACGAGATATTCAGACGGGATATCTGCCTTATCGGAAAGATGTCTTATTATACAGTTAATAGCCGTCATTATTTCGGCAGGCGTTCCGTTTATAAACAAAGATTTGTCTTTTTTTACATAAATGATAAAATCATCATCTGCCGTTATAGGCTCATTGCCGCTTTCTGTGGAAGATTTCGGAGTGGAATCCTCCTTTTCGTTTTCAAGGTCACCGAAAAAAATCTTTTCGAGAACAATTGAAAGAGCATCGTCAATCTTTGTTTTTTCTTCTGTTGTGAAAATTTCATTGTTTGCCATAGTTTTAACTCCTTTGGTTGTGAATTTTAATGGTTATTCCTCGTCCTCGTCCTCATCGTCACCGAAGCCGTCGCCGTCGCCGAAGCCGAAGCCGTCGCCGAAGCCGTCGCCGAAGCCGTCGCCGTTGCCGTAGCCGTCGCCGCTACCGCTACCGCTGCCGAAGCCGTAGCCGTTGCCGTTGCCGCTACCGCTGCCGTAGCCGCTGCCGTTAGCATTCATAATCTTTTACCCCCGCAATGATCTCCTTTGCGGTTTCGGTGCAAGGGATGATTTCAATTGCCTCCGTGAGGATGATTTCGGGGACTGCTGCTGCGAATTTGCATTCGTTCGGTTTTGACACGCCGCTTACAGCCATTTCGGAAAGCGTAAAAGCTCCTGCCCACTTCCACAGACGGCGAGCATTAACAAGAGTTACCTCTTTGCCGTTCTGTGACTTGACATAGCCTGCGTGAACGCCTGCCGAATATGTGCGGATAATGCAGTAACGCATACCGCCAACGGGCATCGCCATAGCCTTAACGCTGTCAGCAGGTACATAATCTACTCCGTTAAGTGTGATCTTTTCCATAATAATCTTCTCCTTTTAATTATCAAAAAATGTGATCTGTGAATCGTCTGCCGCCTGTTTGCAGTTCTCGACAGACTGATTGAAGTATTCTTCTTTGAGTTCAAAGCCGATAGCTTTTCTTCCCATTTTAAGAGCCTGATAAGCTTCGCTGCCGATACCCATAAACGGGGTGAATACGGTTTCGCCCTCGCTGGAATAAAGCTCGACAATACGCTCGATAACGTCAAGCTGTAAAGGGCAGATATGCTTTTCGTCCATATCGGAACGTGCGATCTTGGCGTTAAGCACATTCGTCTGCTGAATATCCCACCAAATTGGTGTAGGTTCATAGTCCCAACAAGGGGAAGCGACTTTCTGCCACTTTTCAACCGGGAAATCTTCCTTTGTGTGGGTCACGGGGACTTCATCATCGCCCCACTTGCGGAAGATCAGCATATAGTCGGGCATTCCTACCCGTGAATATGTGCTGTCTTTACGAAGCTGTTTCCACAAAAGTCCGTGTGCCTTAGTCCTCTGCATTTCAATTACAGGGTCTTTCCATATCGTGATACGGGAATGATACTGGAAGCCGAATTTCTCGAAATGCTTTATGATGTCACCGCTGAAGTCATAAATTCCTGCCGCCCCGTCACGGTTTTTATACTTTACAAGGTCTTTACAATGCACGGCGCATATTCTTCCGTTGCGGAGTATTCGGAACAGCTCGGGAATAAGGAAGTCAAACTGTTCGAAAAATTCCTCGCTGTCCTTGCAGTTTCCCATATCGGCGAGATTGTCGCTGTAAATATAGAGGTTTGCGAACGGCGGTGAGAAGATCTGCAAGTCAACGCTGTTATCGGGCAGCTGCTTTATAAGCTCACAGCTATCGCCGCTGTATAATGCCATTTTATCTGTGATGTAGTTGTTCAATTTATCACGCTCCTTTTATCCAGTCGGGAATTTCAATTTTTGGAGTATTGAGATCAAGGCGGAAGTCACGCTGTTTGAGTTCGGCGTTCTGATATTCCCGTATCTGATTTCTGATACCCATTTTCATTTCCTGCTGCATTTTCTCTTTTTCACGGACAGCAGACAAAATACGCTGTTCGGTACTTCCGATGACGATATAGACGTTTACGGCTGATTTCTGCCCGAATCGGTAGAAGCGGCGGACGGTCTGATAATAGCTTTCAAAGCTAAAGTCAACGCCGCAGAAAACCGTGTTGTGGCAATTCTGAAAATTCAGACCCATTCCGAAGATTCGGGGTTTGCTTATCAGCACCCGAATTTTGCCGTTCACGAAATCAATCGCCGCCTGTTCTTTGAACTCGGACTTATGACTTCCACGGACTTCGGTAGCATCGGGGATATACTTTTTCAGCAAGTCGGCTTCGTAGTCGGTATAGCACCAAACAACGAACTGTTCATCGGGGGCGGAACTGACGATCTCGGCACATTTGGCGGCTCTTGCTTCGGCTGTGAAGCGTTTTTCCTTGTGGAACGCCGTTGCCGATGTGTCAATATGGCGGAAGAAGCCTTCGTCAATGTCGCTTGAAGTATCGTCAATCGGAATAACGACTTCCTGCTCATTAATTGGCGGCAAGATATAGCCTTCGTCCGAAAATCCTATTTCTGACGGCTTTGAGATGTAAACCGCCCAACTTGAAACCCACTCCCAAAAGGATTTTACGGCGTGAGCCTTTAATCTGTAGTTGCCACTGTGTGCGGTATCGTTGATAAACCATATAGCCAAAGCTTCGTGCGATTTCATAACGCCCAAATGTTCAGCCTGATTGAGTATTTCCATTTGATTATTTGGCGAGGGTGTAGCTGTGCAATTGAGCTTGTAGTGTGTATTTGCGAATTTTTTGACAATTGTAAGCTTTGTAGCACCCATATAGCTTTTTAAAATGGAACTTTCGTCAAGCACAACACCGATAAAATCATCGGCATTGAAGTGTTCGAGCATTTCGTAGTTCGTGATATTTATGCCGTCACGGACATCTTCCGAGGAGCGGCACGGTGTAACGGATATCCCAAAGCGTTCGCCCTCTTTGACTGTCTGTGCGGAAACCGCAAGAGGGGCAAGTATAAGGACTTTGCCGCCTGTGTGCCTACAGACAATATCCGCCCAAACGAGCTGAATTATAGTCTTGCCAAGTCCCGTGTCGAGAAAGAGTGCCGCACGACCTTTTTTTATGAGCCACGGCATAATGTACTGCTGCCAGTCGAAAAGGAACGGATATTCGGTTTTGACAAAATCTTCGGTGATATTGAACCCCGAGGGGATATATTTCTTGACCTTTGACTTCAAAAAATCCTGATAGTTCACGGCACGATCACTCTCCTTGCATACTGTGTAAGTTCACGGCGCACGATCTCTTTATCGCATCGGGTCTTACTGCCGTGAATAGCGTACAGTTCTTCGAGCTTTCCGTTGGTGGTTTTGAGAAACTCTATTGCCGTTTCAAGGCTCATATGTGATCTGATACGGCGTTTCTCAACCTCGGGAATGTTATCCTCGTCCATTATGCTTTCGATGTAGTTTACTTCGATCATTGCGTGGGTCAAGCCTTTGAAGCGGTTTTTGATGTAGGCTGTATCGGTGGCGAACAGAAGTTTTTCGCCCGTTCTCACGCTTCCGATGAGGTAGCCGTAACAGGGACATTCCGAGCCGTCGGAGTTGACGTGTGAAAGCTCAAACGGCACGATCACAAGCGTTCCGACAAGGCATTGTTTTCCCGGCTCGGGTGTATAGACGTTCGGAATGTTTTCTAAACAGAGATTATAAGCGGTTTCGGGCGGCATTATGAGGTCAAAGCCGCATTTTGCAAGCTCAACAGCGCATAAGGCGTGGTCTTTATGATGATGTGATATCAGAACCGTGCTTATGTCTGTTATCTTGTAGTTCAGACCTCTTACGATCTCGGCGTATTTGATACCACACTCAATAAGGATCGCTGTTGTGCCGTCCGAAACACGGTAGCAGTTGCCTGTGCTGCCTGTTGCAAGGACGTTAATCTCCATTGTTCACCTCGGCGGTAATTGCTTTCGGCGGCTCGGGTGAATGAACATCCTTGAAGTCCACGTCGATAACTTCGCCTGTGTTGGCTTCGGTGCGGATCTCGGCTGCCGTTGTTCTTACAGTTTCGTCGGACAGCTCGTTGTAGGTGTCATTTGCGTATGCGCTGCCGAAATTCTTCGGGAATTTCTTAACGGCGTTATTCCTCATCTTGCGGAGAATCATAGATTCGCGGCTATGAGGTTCGCTCCAAGATGGAGATATCCACTTCTGAACTTCGGGGAAGTCAAGCAGTTCGTCAAGAGCCATATCCTTGATCTTTGCCTTTATTTCCTGCTTTTTCTGCTCAATCTGAATTTTCTGTTCGGGCGTTGCCTTATAGCGGTCAGCGCAGATGCCGAATGTTTCGTTCATCATATTATTTGTTATGTGGGCGTGAAGATTGCGAACAACGTCCTCACGCTCGGCAATGCGGTAGTCAATTGTGCCGTTTTTGAGCTTTATCGGATAAACCACCCTTACGACCTTGCCTGTTCCTTTGGGTGTCCACTTTGGCGGTGTCATTTCGATGCCATTGTAAGACGGGTATTCGAAGAGGTCATTTTCACGAACTGCCCAGTACGGGAGTACAGTTTCAACGTCAACGCCGAATGTGCGGAGAATAGCATCGTTGCCGTCACCCTCGATACCCATTTCAATCATTTTTTTCCATTCCGTACCGATTTTTACATTGCGGAACTGGAAATATACCTCACGATTGGAAGATGCTGTGTTGAGCTTCAAAAGAGCGACTTTTTTTATTATGTCCGTATAGTTGGACGCATCAAGGTTCGGACTCCCCCAAGTCAAGCCGTTCGTGTAGAGCATTTCGGCAATAGTTGATACAGCGTTCATTGCGCACTCGACACTGTATTCGTCAAGCTTTAAGCCACGCTGTTCCATCTGTGTGGTAATTGCCCCAAGAAGCTTTCCCTTTGCATCTTCCGCTCTTGTGATAAAGGGGTTTGCAGGTTTAGTAGCTACATTGGTAGCTGTGTTTGTGTTATTTTCAGGCATTTTTCATTATCCTTTCTGTTAAAATTCTTTTACTGTGAGCTTGTCATCGTCCGATACCCGGAGTGTGATAAGCTGCATCTTTTCAGCGATAGTTTCGAGCATTCCCGAGTAGCTTGAACTGTCAAGGCCGTCGATGTTGTCGATGAAGAGCGGCACGGAAAGTCCGAAATGCTCAGAGAGGGTGCTTATAATGTCGATACCGACAAGGATTTTTCCTGCGGTGTTTATATCGCCATAGCGGTCTGCCCCGAATGCGACAGCATCGCAGCACTCTGTCAAGCCGTCGTTCGTCTTGTTCGGTTCAAAAAGCTTGAACTTTGCAATTTTGAACATTCCGTTGACTTTTTCTGTGATTTTTGCGACTTTGTAACGGATAAACTCGTTCAAAAGGTCGAGCTTTCTCTGCAAACGTGCCTGATCTCCTCGGAGCTGTGCCTGTTCTGCTTTTATTTCAGCAATTCGGGCGTTTATCTGTTCATCAAGTTTCAAGGCGTTGAACTTGGCGTTCTTGCCGTTAAGCTGATTTTCGAGGTCTGCAAGCTCATTCTGCAAGCTTACAATTTCCTCTGCGTTCGGGTTAGGCTGTTCGGCAAGTCTTGTCAGCTCGGTTTTAAGCGTGTTTGAAAGTTCCTCATATTCGGGAAGATCGAAAACGCCGTTTGCCACGGGCTGTTTGCTTTCAAGTTCAGCAATTTCAGCTTCAATTTCAGAAATTTTCTTTTCAAGCGAACGCTTTGTAGCTTCATAAGTATCAAGTTTTTCGCCAAGCTCGGACATTCTCGCAATGTTACGGTCGAAACTTGCGGAAATTTTAGCCTTGAAGTCCGCCTTTGCCTTTTCGACACGTTCAGTAGGAAGAGCCTGTCCGCACGTCGGGCATATTGTATCGCCGTTCCATTCAAGGGAGTTAAGGCGTTTATTATCCTCGGTGATGCTATGACGTTCGTTTTCGCAAATTGAGATGTTTTCTGTCACGGCACGAAGATTTAAGCGGTACGCTGCCAAGTCGCTCTTTAATCCAATGATTTTCTGTGCCGATTCAAAGCCTGCTTCACGGTTCTTTGCCGCCTGTTCTCCACGGAAGTCACGATTTCGCTGTACAAGGTCGGCAAGCTTGTCCGAAGTTTCGAGGTATTCGGTGGAGTTTTTGGGATTCCACACTTTCAGCGTTCCGATCTTTTCGGAGGTTTCGGCATATTTCTTCCTAAGCGTTCCGATTTCGTTTTCGACGGCCTTTATATCGTCGGAAAGTCCACTCAATTTGTTTACATTCTCATTGATGCGCATCGGAAGCGTATTGATTCTTTCCGAATTTGCTTTGACCTGTGCAGTCAGCATCTTCAGATAATCGGTAGAGTTGTACATTTCGAGGTCTGCTGTGATCTCCGCAAAATTGGGATTTTCGGCGGCTATCTCTGCATCGGTCTGATTTCCCGAGATTGAGAAAAGGATCTCTCTGCGTTTCTCCCATTCGAGGTTTTCGGTAAAGTGCTTCGGGTTTGTGAGAAGCTTGAACCTGTCCTCGCTGATTATGTTTGCGATCTCGGCTTCGTATTCACGGATTTTCTTCGGAACGCCGTTTATGTAGCATTCAAGCTCCGATGATTTATATACGCCTGTGTTTTTGACGAATTTCGATGCAAGTGTCTTTTTGAGTGTGAGCGGCTTTCCGTCAACGGTAAAATCAGCTTCAACGCTGTTTTCCGTTTCGACCGGAAGCATCGTAGGCTTTACCGTGAACTTAGTTTCCCCTGCGGAGTTCTTACCAAAGAGCAGCCACAGGAAAGCGTCATATATCGTGGTCTTTCCGAGCTTGTTTCTGCCCGTGATCTCAAGATTCCCGCCGTTCGGAGATATTTCAAAAGAGCGAATGCCCTTGAAATTCTCAATTTTAAGGCGGTTTAACGTCATTTTCATTTGACAAATCCTTTCTGCTCTTGTATAATAAGAGCGTAACTAATTATTTTGGTTCGAGAGCCTGAACGGTGGCAGCCGTGACGGCTCTTTTTTATTTGTGGAGCAACTGACCTTTTACACCGCTCCACAAAAGAGCGATAAGAGTAATTACAGAATAGACTATGTATTCTCCTACGCTTATGATGTCCTGTTCGCAAGCTCCTGTGAGAGTGAGCAGAGCTACAAGGCAAGCTATGAACAGAAATTCTGCAAGCTTTTTTGACTTCTTCATTGTTTACACCTCGATTCCTGTATATTCGGTGAACTTCTTCGGGAAAAGGCAATATGTATATCGCTGTGTCCCTTTGATTTTCACGGCGCACCCGAACGGCAAAACACCTTGCAATATCCCCTGCCGCACATATTGTGCGCTTACACCCATAAGCTTTCCTGCTTTTTCGGGGGTAAGTTTTGCGCTTTCGTCTGTTTCGGCTTCCTCTTCTTCGAGTTCGGTAAGCCATTCTGCGGTCACGCCGAGAACAGCCGCTATTTTTTCAAGCTTTTGTGCTGTTGGCTCATTTGCACCCGAAAGATACTGACTTATTGACGAAGGACTTGAACCTATTCTTTTAGCAAGTTCGGTCTGCGTGAGTTTTTGCTCCTTCATAGCCTGCTTTAATTTTTTTGCAAACATTTTTACTTTCCTTCTTTTTCACCAAGAAACTTATTGATGAAGTATTCCTGACCTTTGCCCGTTACTTTGGGCGTTTTGGTAATTCTAATTGAGCCGTCGGGATTGTTTATTGTGCTTTCCTTTACCTCGAAGAGATTAAGTTCCATAGCACGTTGAGTAGGCATATTAAAGCTTGAACCTGTTTTTATGAGGTAGCCGTTGTTTCTCAGCCACTCAAAAAGGCGCTTCTGTCCGATGCTGATACCGTTCTGTTTAAGTATCTTTGCCAAATTTCCGATAAGGATCGAAGTCTGAGCGGTTTCAACAGCCTGTGCAAAGAGGACTTTCGGCTTCCAAGCGGCCATTATCATATTCTGACGGCTTATTGTATCGGTAAGAGCTACATTCTGCTGTTTAATGCTGTCAAGCTGATTGTTTGCAAACTGCAATGCTCTTGCCATTACCGCTTCGGGCGTGTTCCATTTGTTTTCCACTTCAATGAAATACTGCCTGAATTGTTTGCCTCTTTCGGAACGCTGTATCATACAGATTTCTTTTGCCATATCAATGGTGAGTTGGTGGTCGGTACTTGGTCTGCCGCCGTCAGGGGTTTTACTCAAAATTGAGTAAAAGTCGATATTTTCGGTAAATCCGTACTCTGACATACGCTTAAACCAGTCGTTGTATCGGGTTTCAACTCCAAGAGCCTTGTGCAGTTCCCTACCCATTACTGTCGGGCGTTCGCTTTCGTAGTTTACTTTGATGAGTTCGTTCATTTTATCACTTCCATTCTTTTATAATTTCCTCAACCTCAATTCTTACACGGTCTGCTTTTGCTCCCTGTTGTGTGCCGCTCATTATCAGATTAAGTTCCGATGATGACATTTTTTCGCCGTAGCGGGATTCGATTTCACGAACGAGGTCAGTCTGCTTCTTGCCGACATCAACAAGTGCGTGAAGCATTTCAACTTTTGTCAAATTTTCACCCCCTCTCTTTCTCTTTAACTTTATAGAAAAATATTGCAAATGTAACACAATTTCATTGACAAGAGTACGCAAAAATGGTATTATATAAGTGCCAACAAATAAAATACTCAAACACGCTTTTTTGAAAAATGGGATTTTCAATAAGGTGAGCTTTGCTATTACCTTTTTTCAATTTATTGTGTTGATATTATTATAGTTGACTTAAATCAACTTGTCAATAGTTATGTTCCAAAAAGTTGATTTATATCAACAATTTGTTGATAATTAACTATAAAAAGGTGTTGTTATTGTGGAATTTAGCGATAAAATATTAAAATACTTTGAAAAGAATGGCATTACTCAATCAAAGATTGCCAAGGAAATCGGCATTGATAAAAGTACTTTCAGCAAATGGAAAAGCAAGCCTACTTCCAAAATTGATTTAGATATAACCTATAAAATTGCAGAATATCTCAACATATCAATTGATGATCTGTTAAGCGACATTGATATCAATCAACATAATTTAAAAATAGAGTTTTCTGATAAAGAACCTGCAAAAATAAATTTAGAGCCTAAAGATAATTTACGCTACTTACAAGATGAACTAACCGATTTAGAAATGGCACAAATTGGCGGCGTTTCAGAAGAAACTTACAAGAAATATTTATCAGGTGCAACACCATCAATACAGTCTCTCATAAACTATTCAAAGTTTTTTAAGGTATCAATTAATCACATTTTAGGGATAAGTTATACAAATGAAAAATTATCTATAGAAGAACTGGAGCTTTTAAACACATACCGAAATATTGATTATTACGGAAAATATGCAACAAAATCAATCGCATACATCGAACAGCATAGAATGAATGATTTAGAACACACATCAACCGAAAATGAGGTTGAAAGCGATGATATTTTTAATAGTTGCGAAAGCGATTTTTATATGACGCTTAATAATTTATGTGCTAAACATAATACAAACATCATTGCGGTTTTAAATGTTCTCGGATTTCAAAACAAAAGCAGAGCTTGGTGTATGGCTTGGCGCAACGGCGCAATTCCAACGGGAGATATTCTCACAAAATTATCTCAATACTTTAATGTATCTGTGGACTACCTTCTCGGTAATGAAGCCCCAGCGGAAGATACAGTAAAAGCATACCTTTTTGGCACAACAAACGCCGATGACGATATTTTCAATCAAGTAAAGCAATACGCCAAATTCATATATCAGGAAAAAACATCTGCCCGTATCGCTGCATCGGGCGGTGGAAAGATATCTGTTTCATCTTCCAAAAAGACAAAAGAAGAACTTGACAGACTCGAAGCTGCTCAAAACAGCCGCAAAGAAGCTGACGAGGTCAAAAAGAAATTGAAGAAATAATTACCACTTTTTCTACCACAACTTACTTGTGGACAATAAGCCAAAAACTCCGTTATAATTAACATATAAAATTAATTATAACGGAGGAAAAATAATGAATATTAAATCAAAAGCAAAAGCGTTTATCAAAGAGTATGGTTTAAATTCTTCAACAGTTATTTCATTTGAGGAGCTGCAAAAAGTAGCTGTAAAACTCGGCTACAAGGTTTACAGTCCGTATGGCTTGGACGACTGGGTTTTGATAGAACTGAACGTTGTTGAGGTTTATCAAGCAAATTCGGCGTTCTGCTTTGCTGACGATGATGTTAGGTACATATTCATTCACCCCGACCTGCCGAACGAGATAGCGGCATCTTTGATGCTTCACGAACTGGCGCACATCTACCTCGGGCATCTGAAAAATTCTGCAACGGTCGTCGATTCAAACGAAGCCGAAGCAAAGCTGCTCGTTTCCTGCGCCTTAAAAGCAATTTTTGATAAAAGGGTGTTGTTTACCGCCTTAAACGGTGTATTGTGTGCTTTGACAGCAATAATGCTTGTTGTTACGGTGCATAGTTCGCAAAGGCGAGAACCCATAGCAGAGGTTGATATGACAACGATATCAGCTATTACAAGCGTTACCAGTGATGAAATAAGCGCAGAACGGGACGAAAGCTCCGAGATTGTTGTTGTTACCAAGACAGGCGAGAAATATCACAAGCCTGACTGCTATCACGTTGTTGGAAGTGATGTTGCGGAACTGACAATCGCCGAAGCTGAAGATGCAGGATATGAACCTTGTAAAGATTGTTTTCCTCAAAGCAATGAATAAATACACCTATTTTCAATTCTACGGGGTCAAATTGGCGTTTTGCGAGTTTAAACGTTAAATTACCCTATAAAAATAAAAATGCCTTAAAACGGCATTTAAATTCGTTTTAAGGCATTGTGTATTTTGTGTACCAAAT
>OIYP01001295.1_pt1 | contig 12682 bp, 10 predicted proteins | sample 1588261 | NCBI WGS metagenome assembly OIYP01 (sample SAMN03283293) | human gut metagenome | biome: human-associated habitat; material: feces | host: Homo sapiens | place: Peru | collected 2012
AGGCCACGTGCGTCATGCCGGGAGCGTAGAGGCCCGTGAGCGTGGCCAGCCCCATTAGCAGGGCGAAAGAGATGATCAGCGCCGGGGCGAAGGCCACGCCGCCCAGGCGCGGCACGACGCCCGTGTGCACCTTGCGCTCGTCGACCGTGTCGAAGAGCTTCTTCTTGAACGAGATCAGGATGATGCGCGGAATCATGCACGCCGACACCGCGAAGCTGAAGGCGAAGCTCAGGAATAGGAATAAATGGTTCATCTGTATATGGGATTAAGTTCTTGAACATGAATATTAGGGCCGGGCCAGTCTGCCGGCCCACCAATGGCGGTAGCCGAAGTGCCAGATTTTGAACAGCGGTGTGCAGAGGGCTTCAGAAGGGTAGTGCCGGACAAAACGAAAGTTGCGGCCGACACGGTGCCAAAAAGTGGACAGCGCCGAATGGCTGTGTACGAGGCGCGGGTCGTAGTGCCCCATATTGCCGCTTGTCATGATTTCGGCCAGCAGGAACTGCCCCTCAGGCTCATTTGGCGGTAGCAGCATGAAGTGGTCTTCGAGGCCGAATGCCGCGTGCATCACCCACATTACGGCTGCGGCAAAGCGTGTCATACCTAGCTGCCCCAGCTCATTCAGGGTCTGACGGCGTTCTGTCTCTGAAAATCCTTGGTGCAACACATAGTAATAGTCCAACAACTGCCGCAAGCCCACTCCCTCACCGAAAAGGTGCCGGTAAATGTGTACGAGAATGTAGACGCGGTTGAATTCCGATGTCGGCACACAGACCTCACCCGCGTCCTGTGGCAACGCTATGTGGTGCTGCAACTGGGCTGCCTGCTGACTGCGAAAGAAACGCTGCAGGCGACGATTGGTGAGCGGACTGAACATCCAAGACGGTGTGAAATGGGCTTCGACGGCAATGTCTGGTTGCTGGAAAAACGCCATTTGGTGATAGATGACATGGCGGTTGCCCGTCTGGGCACGGATATATTTCGCTATAGCCAGACGACGGCCTTTCACCCAGACGTCGATATCGCCCGGAATGCGAAGCTCAGGATGGGGATAGAGCTGTGAGATGCCTTGGCCTTTCAAGATAACAGCCGGAAATCCAGCTGCCTCAAGTGTCTGGCAGAGGCACACCGCCTCACGGTTCATCACGCGGTTGCGGGCTGCGATGCGCTGTGTCGCCACATACCATTCCAACAACAGATCGCGCGGCGGTTGCTGTGGCTTGGGCAGGCGCTCCACACCGGCGAAGAGCACGCCGGTCAGCGTCTGCTTACAGGCTTCGCCATAGAGAGCGTGCCACACCTGTGGCGTCAGACTGTGCCTGAAAGTGGCGCTGCCCCCCAGCGAGAAGCGGACAAAGTCAAAGAAAATTTCATCCATCAGATCTTGCCGCGCTTGACGTCCAGCAAGAATCTGGCCAAGTGTACTTGTCGCTTGATACGTGAGGGCTGCTTGATGAGCCGGTAGAGAAACTCCATATTGTGGTTCACCCACCAGCGGGGAGCACGTTTCACGGAACCGGTGTAGACATCGAAACTACCGCCAAGTCCCTGATATATGGCGGGGTGGCGCTCCATCATCTCCTCCATGAGCAGTTCCTGCTTGGGCGACCCCATGGCCACAAACACCACGTCGGGCTGTTTCTCCGCCACGTCGGCGATCAAGGCTTGGCGCTCCTCGTCTGTCCGTATGTAGCCATTGCGGTAGCCTGCGATGTGGATTCCGGGAAATTCTGCCCGCAGCTTGGCCACTGTGGCATCAATGACCTCCTGCTTGCCGCCCACGAGATAGAATGTGCTGGGACCGCTGTAGAGTGCGCGCACTATCTTCAGCCACAGTTCACAGCCAGGGATTTTTACCGCATCTTTCCGCCCGTGCTTCTTCAGTGCCATCACGGCCCCATAGCCGTCGCAATAACCGATGTTACGGTTGATGATGGCACGCGTCTGTGCCGTGGCGTGCAGTATTTTTTCGGCATTGATGGCCACAAGGATGCCCTTGCGTCCCTTGACATAGGCCAGCAGTTCGTCGAACGACTTGAAGGGGTAGACCTTCACGCCGTTCAGGATAACGCGATTGTCTTGCATGTTAAGTATTTGGTTATCGTAATTCAAGTTTCTTCTCTGTAAATAGTCCTTGGCTCATGTGGGAAAACCTACGCTCACTGTCGGGACTGGTGTTGCAATGCCATGTAGGTGGTCGTCTGCGTGGTTTATCGGTGTCGCACTGGATATGGGTGCAATAAACCTATCATTCTGCACATTGAATGGTTCGTTTTATTTCATATTTTGCACTGAGTTTTGTGCAGAAAGAGGTGCGAAATTCCGTCCAGTTTCATGTTCGCTTAATACATAATGGCTCAAGGCGTTAAACATAAAGGCATTGCTCCAGCGCATATAGGGAATCCGGCTGCTGACACCCGGTTTCAGCTGGTAATAGAAATATCCCCGGCGGTCTTGCATGTGCCGTACTGTCCAGTCCAGCACTTTCGCGGCAAGTTCCTTGTTAGCTGAAAAGCGATGCAAGCGGCGGAGCGTCACAAACAGCTGGCCGGGGCAATGGATGTCGATGGGGTATTTGCGGTTATGGTAGTACTTGGGACAACCGTCTTCCTCAAAGAAATTCTGGACATAAAAGCTGAATCCCCTTTCTATATGGTCGTGGAATGATGTGTCGCCCGTCTGCTCTTCATAAGCGATCAGGCCATCAAGGTTGTACCCCGTATGGAAACTGTCTATCCAAGACTGCACCGGCAGCAGGCCATACACCCAAGAGCCGTCTGCGGCCTGCCCCTGCGTGCAGGCTGCCACAGAGGCACGCGCTGCTTCGCTGTAGGCTTCATTGGCGGTGTATTTGAAGCAATAGGCCAGTAGTTTGCTGCCAAGCAACGAGGCGTTGTACACGGTGTCGTTGCCCTGAAGCGGGCTGTATGAAAAGAGGAAGCCCCCCGTGCAGGGAGCACGGTGCAGATCGTGCATCACAAACTCCGCCGCCGTCAGGGCCACATCAAGATAATGTTGCTCGCCTGTAGCTTCGTAGGCGTCCATCAGTGCTGTGGCACAGAAATTGGTAGCCACTACTGTCGGTGTGAATTTCGGGAAGAGAAAAAGCCGCCGTGCCTGCCAGTCGAAGTTATAGCCCCAGCAAGCACCGTGGTAGTTGCCTTGGCTTTGCAAGGTGATAAGCAAGTCCGCCAGCCCTTTGATCCGTGCCGTCAATTCATCCTCTGTTCCCAGCGCCTCAGCCAGAGATGGCCTACTGCGTACGGCCCGTAGCAGGTTGCAGTAGCCCTGTAGGAAAAGGCCAATCCCCTTGGCATTGTACTCTTTGGGTACCAAGGCCAAGCGGCGCAGGTTTACGGGGCAACGCTTGAAGCCTTGGATCATCACGAGGCGGCAGAGTGCCGAACGCTTCAAGAATGGCAAGGCTTGGAAAACCTTTGAATTGAGTCCGTCGTAAGGATCCCAACCCTTGAAATGTTCCTGTTCGCAATAACGTTTCAGGGGAAGGAGTGCTTTCAATGCATCCATGGTATGGTTCGTTTGGGTTCTAAATAAGTGTTTCGGCACAAGGGGGAATCGATCGCTACGTGTCCTTATAGCGTAAGATGCGTGCAGGCACCCCAGCTACAATCGCATTGGCAGGTACAGGCTTGTTTACTACTGCGTTCGCCCCAATTTCAGCATTGTCGCCAACGCTAATGCCGCCAAAGACAATAGCACCCTTGTGTATGTGGACATTGTTGCCTATAGTGGGAACGCCGGGAAACCGGGAATTACCCCCCCGATTGTTACTTGTTGACTTATTAATACATTATTTCCGATTGTGGCTTTGGAGTGGATAATCACTCCGACTCCCCCATAACCCAGTTTTGTACCTTTGCCAATCTTTGCTTGATAAGGTACTTTACTATTGTAAATAAAAAAGATGAGTAATGTGATAAGCTTTGGCAATGCTGGTATGTGGTGCAGATAGAGCCACCGCGACATGCGATAGAATAAAATGGCATTGAGCATAATGACGATATTATTGGTAAATGAAAATCTAAGTGATGGGACTATATTTCTCAGTGTATATATGGCTGTGTATATATGGCTGTCTGATCCTTGTTTTTTCAACGGGCGCAATACTGATTCAGATCCGCCTCAAAACGTGCAGTCACCTTAGAAGCCATAAAATGCTCTACGGCGTAGTCGTGATTATATTGGCAAATGCTGCGTACTTTGGCTGGATCGCTCATCAGGCTGTCAACATAGTCGGCATAAGTTTGCGGCGAGAGTGATTCAGTGAGCAGTCCCATTTGCTTTTGTACGAAGAAATCACATATCCCTCCCACCGGTCGGCTCACTATGGGCAGGCCGAAAGCCATTGCCTCAAGCACGGAAGTGGCCATCCCTTCCCCATGGGTGGGTAGGATGTACAGATCTGCTTCGCGAAACTCCTGCCTTAATGCTTTGCCCGAGAGCATGCCATGAAAGGTGACATCTGCGATGCCATTGGTGGAAACATAGTCTTTAGCCCTGCTCTCAGCGCTTCCTGATCCGCATATTGAAAGTTTGAGCTGTGGGTGCTTCGCCTTTAAGAGGGCGAAGGCCTTAAGCGCGATCATGATGCCCTTACTTTCTTCTAGGCGGGCAACGAACAGCAAAGTACCGATCTTTCCCGTGCGACAGTTTATGTCGAAATCCTCCAGCATCTCGTCAGCTACTTTGGTGGTGGTTAGCAACACTGGGCACTTCAAGCCTGCGGCTAGGAGTTTGTCACGAAAACCGGAATAGAGTACGTAGATAAAGGCGCTGCGTCCGTAGATGTGCTTGAACCACCATGGATGTCGCACGATGCTGTCGGCCATGCGCTCATCCCAGCCATGAATGAATGTCACTACCCGCTTGCCAAAGGCCCTTGCCAGAAGTACATAGACCGCTGTCCGGCAGAGCAAAAACTTATAGAGCGATGTGTTGACCACCACCACGTCCGTCTTTGAGAAGCAGAGTTTGAACAGGAAGGTCAGGTAATCAGGTAATAGCATGGTCCACGCTGGTATCCCCTTGCGCCTGCCCTGCCATGCATAATCCACTTTGTTTTTCCAGTATGGATGCAAACCCTTAAAATGGTTGGCCACGCCACCTAGAAGATTGAATGAGGGGGATATAATCAGGATATTCACTTTTGTGGAATCTTATAGATTAAAGGACGAAACACACTTAGCCGTGAATTAGCCTTGTGTATATATTGGAGAACCAAAGTCCCCAATCCATGAGTGTATCGCGTTGTTCTACGACCTGTGTCGCCAATGCATATAGTACTACAGGCGCAAACAGAGCGACACAAATGGAGGAGCGGTTTAACCATTTATTTTCATTGATACGAAGTAGGATGAACAAATAAGAATAGGTCATTAATATGAGAAGCTTGTAGGTGCGCTGGTACAGAACAATTTCAACGTAAGAGAGATTTGTTATAAAGAAAAGGATTAAAAGAAAACCAAAGAATTGTGGGTAATTGTTCTTGAATAGATTCCGATTCTTACGCCAAAGGGTATATAGTAAAATGCAGGCTACTCCGAATAGTATATCCCATCTGCTTTGGTAAACAAGGTTGGCCTCCCCATTACGAACCATCAACGTCCTTGCGCCTTCAGCCAAGTTTTCATTCTCTGAATAGTCTCCACGAGTGTAGGCGGAGATTATGGGCAGGCCTGCCATCCAGTTAATTATCTGATTACTGACTCCGCGTAGAAAAATACCGCAGACGGCTAAGGCTGCTTTGATTCTCATACGATGTCCTAGGAGGTAGTTGATGAATGCAGCAGCTACGATATTCAGTAGGCCGAAGTGAAATAAAAGAGAGAAACTGGAGAGAACCAAATATTTCTTTTTCTCAGAAAGAATGAATTTGGAATAGAATGCGCAGAAGAAAAAACCTCCGTTCCAGTATCTCAGACCATAATACCAGTAGAACTCGACAGTCAGTGCCATTGTTAAGAGTACCAGCATCTGCATTTTTCCCATCGGTTGTAAATAGAATCTTCTATATTGGTTGATGAAAAACAAGAAGAATGTGGCATATACTGCGGCGGCACAGCCACTGAAGAATTCACGCGAAGTGGAGATATAAACAATAGATAGCTTGAAAAGCTTATGCCAAGGTTCTTTGCCAATCCAGTCCACAGCTGTCCATGCAATATTTACGGGCTGATTAGCAAAGGTTAAGAGTGTATGATAATGCTGCTCTAAATCCATACAGGCTCCTACGTATGAGCCAAAATAAAATGCGTAAGCTATAAAGAAACATTGTGATACTCGGCTCCTGAATGTACATATAGCTAAGATGAAGCTGGCTACGGGTAATACGAGGAATAACAGGCAATGGGCCAAGATTAGATGGGCCTGTACCTCTCTCTGTATGTAAGAGGCTCTCATTACTTTTTTAGTTTTCTAAATGCCAAACGTATTAATCTGATAGCCCACATTTGATGTAAGCCATATAAAAGACAGATACTTCTATAATGAAGTGTTAGGGTGGGGTGTTTCAGTAACGCCGCAAGATCAAAGGATGGAAATTCTGATCGTTTCTTTTTTAAGAAGGTATCTGAACTGTATAATAGCATGCTGCTTAATAGCTCTTGTAGCTTAAAACGAACGGCCCATTTAACACTTGCTCCTACTGGATACTTGGAGAAAAACGAGCAAAACAATACTTTGAGTTTTAAGTAGCCTTCATAATATCCATCATTAAACGGAGTCGATGTGTAACTTTGTTCATTCTGCTTATTATAGAGATATAATGATTGGGGCACATAGACGATTTTGTTTGAGAAATACAGAAGTCTGAATAGTACTGATAGATCTTCCATCAAGTTAATTCCTTGTATGAAGGTAATGTTGTTGTCTTTATAGAGAGAAAGACGTATCAGTTTGTTACACAGTGAGGCGTGCATCCGTCCTAGAAGGATATAGCAAATGCATTGTTCTTTATCAGTAGGAGGGGAAACTTTGATATAGTCACGTTTTTCGGAATAGACCTTGCTAAAATCGCAAATCACTATATCAGCACTTTCTTCCCTCGCCTTACTGTAGAGCGCCTCCAGCATGTTCGGCTCCACCCAGTCGTCAGGATCGACGTGAATGGTGTACTCTCCGCACGCATTGTCGATACCGCACTGGCGAGCAGAACTCACACCGCCGTTCTCCTTGTGGAATGTACGGATACGGGGATCTCTTGCGGCATATCTGTCGCAGATCTCTCCGCTGCGGTCGGGACTGCCGTCGTCAACGAGCAGCACCTCGAAGTCAGTGAACGTCTGGGCCAGTAGGCTGTCCACACATTTGTGCAGGTATTTTTCCGCCTTGTAGACGGGGACGATGACTGAGACAGCGGGGGGAGCAGCATGGTTTGTGTTTTCTCGTTTGTCCATGGTTTTCATCGCATAGTATTTTTAAGTTAGATGCTAGATACCTCGCCTATAAGCATATAGCCGCCATAAGAGAGCCACTGCTATCCGGTGGAATGTCTGGAACAGTCTTGTTCTCTTTAGAGACAAGGGAAGAATGGTTTCAAGCTGGAGTAATGGAACGAGTAAGTATAGGTGCTCTTGGACGGAGGAATGTGCCAATTCTTTCAATAGGCAGATGGCTGTCCTTAGGTTGTCATTAGTCTCAGAACGCTGGATAATGATATTCAAGTATTTCAGTGCATAAAAATGTCTGAACCAGTTCTTCCCATTTTGCAAGACATCTGAGGCTATAGCCAACAGGCTTTGAATGTTGCGTTCAGACGGCTTTCCTGTTATTCCAGATGGGTTGAGATAATATACGTACGTCGGCACATAGCTCACAGCGATGCTTTCTACGGCCTCTGCTATAAAATAATTGAGGTGTGTATCTTCATGCAAGATGCCTTCTTTAAAGAATAGGCTGTTGCTCCGAACAAACTGTGCTCTGAACAGTTTGTTCGGAGCGGTCATCGAGAGATGCCCGCTCAGAATGTGGCGTGCCGCCTCCTGATGGCAGGGTCTGTACTCCGGAATTCCCGGCTTGTTCTGTAATCCATTGTAGCGATGTGAGGTGTACCAATCGCCATAAACCAAATCTATTCTTGGATACTTCTCCGCCAGTGCCATTAATGTACTGATGGCGTGCGGCATGATCTCATCGTCGCTATCCAAAAAGAACAGGTAGTCTCCAGCAGATTCTCTGATCCCTGTGTTGCGGGCTGCGGAGAGTCCTCCATTCTCTTGACGATGAATCACACGAAAGCGGATGGAGCCGCTGTATCCATGGAGCAACCTGTCAGCAATCTCTATGCTTTTGTCCGGTGTACAGTCATCAACTATGATACATTCCAGAGAACCGGTATAATCCTGTCGCATCACAGAGTGCAGGCTGCGCTCTATATGTCGCTCCACACCATAGACCGGCATGATGATTGATACCTTAATCTCGTCCATGGGCAGTGCTGTCTATACTTACATTGTCCACGTCATTCAGCCAAGTTTCATAGAAAGAGGATAGCTTGCCATAGGAATTGTCTTCACTGACAACGTCCTTGCCCAAGAGAACGGACAATATCAGAACGTGCAGACGCGTTGTCCGTACCCGCTTATAGCCGCTTACGAAACGAACGCCCAATCGTATGAGTGCAGGGCGAAAGATCTGCGCCATACCCCAATTGGCCAATTTGTAGCCAAGGCTCCCTTGAGGAGCATTCTTTTCATACCACCAAAACTTATACAAGGCTTTGCCTAGTGTAAACAGCATTCCTCCGCCTCTGTTGTCAACAGTAGGCCAATCGCGCACATCAGTGGTTGCGTCTAAGGTAATAGATGGCGTTCCAGCGGCTTCCTTGTCTATACGTTTCAGATAGAGTGAGCGATCTTTTGATGGAATGGCCCATTTTCGCAAGCGATCCGTTGATATGCAGAAAGCCATGTCCGGAACCAGAATCACACGGGCAAATCTGGAGAAATGCTTCTGGGCAAAAGCATAGGACACATTGTCACGGGCACAGATGGTCAGGCGCTTCATTTTCGAAAGCAGGGCCTTGTCTTGTTCCAGCAAAGTCTCGTCTGCATAATAGATGGTTTGTGGCATGATGATGACGGGGTTTTCGGGATAGTGCTTGATCCCATCGAGCATCATTTTCCAGGCGTCATACCATGTGTCACCAAAAAAACCTCCCCCATGGATCAAGATAACTGTTTCTTTATCCAATGCAAGATTTTCGTCTGGATAAGCGTCCCACGGGCATGTTCCTGTGCAATGGTAGGGCAATTGGGAAAGATAGTCTAACTCGCCTTGCCAAATCAAGACGTCGCCGATGTTCGTATGATATGGCAACCCCCACAGCACATAGTCATGGTTGATCAACGGCGTCAGCTCCTGTTTTATAATCCGCTGGAGCTCGGCCACTTTTTGTTCTGATGTCATTGTCTTATTTTCGTTTGATTATACTCAGGATGAAGGCCCGCTCATTCCGACTCAGGCCGATTAGGAATGCCATGACTGCCACCGCTGTAAGGCTTGTTGCAGCAGTGAGGCATATGCCGAAAAGGTCTTTCCCCATCCCACTGGCCCACCAAGCCAAGCATAGACTTGGGGCTGTGACGGCCAAGCAGGGTACAAGTGCCTTCAACAGATAGCCTCTTATTGAGAATTCGGGTAAGAGGTCGTTCACAAAGAATAATCTGACCGCTACAACAAGTACGCCCACGGCCACTTGAATGAGCAGCAGACTTTCTGGGGCTTGTCCTGATTTCAGCGCCACGTAGCCCAACGGCAGGTTGAGCAGGAACACAGCACTGACCGCCACTTGATAGCGCTTAATACGCCCCACTGCCTGGACGACCATCCAAAGGGGAGCCGAGAAAGCCTCTGTCAGGGAGTACACCAACATCAGCCTGCACAGGTTACCGGCGTGTGCCGGCACATTGCCCAGCCATAGTTGGAGAATTCCCTCGCAAGCAAGCATAACTGGCAGTGAAAGGGCGAAGAGCAGAAAGTATGATATCTTGCTTGAACGGCACACCAGACTGAGCAAATAGGCATGATCTCCTGAAGCGTAAGATTTTACGATCTGCGGCTTGAAGGCCATCTGGAAATTTGACGAGAACTGGTTGATGGCGCCGTTCACCTGTGTGGCAATGCCCATAGCCGCATTGACGGCGACCCCGAAAAATACGTTCTGTAGGACGTTGATGCCTTGGCTCACCCCGACGGTAGCCGCACTGCCGAATAGGCTCCATCCCGAGAAACTGAGCAAACGTTTGAGCAAAGGCTTGTTCCACGTCCAGTGAAAATGTGTAGGACGGAAATGACGGTTGCAGTATAGCTTATAACATAGGCTGATTATGGTGATAACAGCGAAAGTCAGTAGGGCATAAAGTTCCAGTTTGTCGTAACTGGATACAATCAGAATGTAGACGATCCCCAGTTTGGCCACAGCTTCAACAATGCTGATATATGCGTAGGCTGACATCTTCTCATAGGCTATGATTGCGGCATTATATGGTGCGCGCAATATGTTCACTGCCGCGCCGGCCACGCTCAGATGGAAAACCCATAAGGCTGCATCGAAACGTCCTGCCGGAATCTTGATATATGCATATAGAAGCCATAAGCCCACAGTCTCGCCGAGCAGGATGACCAAGAGGGCGATGAACAGATGCGCCATTAGGCTGACCGAGAACACTCTGCTGACAGCCGTCTCGTCTCCGCGTCCTTGCTCAAAGTTGAGAAAGCGTTGTGAGGCTCCGATCAGAGCGTTGTTGACAAATGAGAACAGCACGACAATGCCGCCAATCACATTGTAGATGCCGAAGTCGTCCACTCCCAGTGTCTGAAGCACCACGCGCGAGGTGTAGAGCGAGATGCCCATCATGAGGAACATCCGTATGTAGAGCATGCCGGTATTCTTGGCTATGCGTTTATTGTTGGCGGCTGTAGTAGGCATGATTATGGAAGTAGAATCTTAACCTCGAGGCAAGGACACAGTCTCTGGGGGATATTTCAGATTGCGCTTATGCGACGCAGTATGTTGGCGCCAGCAGGAATAATTCGGGAAGTTGTAGGCTGAAGGGCGGTATAATTTTGGTATAGGTTCAGGGGAAATAGATGTCGCTAGGCCGGTGCCCTTTCTGCTTGCGATACGAGTGCCATTGTCCAGTCATGTAGTAGAGGATGGATTCCCCACGTATTAAGGATACGCCTTTCAATGGGCTTACGCCTGAGAGGCAATGTGTGGACAGTGGCTTCAATAGCCGTGCAGATCCGTCCGTCGGGGCAGGGAAAAGCCTATCCCGCCCGGCATGGGCAGGGCGGGATAGGGGTCTGTGTGCCTGCATCAGGCCTCGGCCTGCGAACAGGGGGCTCACTTCCTCCCGCGCACGCCGCAGAAGTCGAGCACCACCTTGTCGTCGCGCTCCGGGAGCGACTTGAAGACGCTGTGGGCGGTGAGGAAGACGATGATGTCGGCCTTGTCGTAGGCCTCGCGGTAGTTTGTGAGCTTGAACACGTTGTGCGAGGGCACGTTCGGCTCCACCACGAGGATCTGGGCGTTGTTGCAGCTCTGCATCACCTTGGTGGTGATGTACTTCGCGGGGCTTTCCCTCAGGTCATCGATGTCCGGCTTGAAGGCCAGTCCCATCATGGCCACCCAAGGCTTGCGGTGGTGCTCCAGCTCAAAGGCCAGCATGGCTTTCTCCACGCGCTCGGCGCACCAGAAGGCCTTGTAGTTGTTTATCTCGCGGCTCTTGGCGATGAGCTGGCTCTCCACGGGGAAGTCCGCCGTGATGAAATAGGGATCCACGGCGATGCAGTGGCCCCCGACGCCGCATCCGGGCCACAGGATGTTGACGCGCGGGTGCTTGTTGGCCAGCCGGATGAGCTCCCACACGTCGATGCCGGCCTTGTCGCAGATGATGGACAGCTCGTTGGCGAAGGCGATCTGCACGTCACGGCTGGAGTTTTCAGTGAGCTTGCACATCTCGGCGGTCTTGCAGTTGGTGCGGTGGAGCGTGCCCTGCACGAACTGGCTGTAGAACCTGATGGCGGCGTCGGTGGAGGCCTCGTCCATCCCGCCGATGACGCGGTCGTTGTGCACCAGCTCGTAGATGACGTTCCCGGGCAGCACGCGCTCGGGGCAGTAGGCGATATGGATTTTTCCTCTCAGCTCCGGGCGCTCCCCAAAGATGAGGTCGGCCATCCTGTCGGTTGTTCCGACGGGCGACGTGCTCTCGATGACGTAGAGGTCGCCCTCCTTCAGGAACGGCAGTACGGCGCGGGTGGCTGCCTCGACGTAGGAGATGTCCGGCTCGTGGTTGCCCTTGAACGGTGTGGGTACGACCATGAAGTAGGCGTCGCTCACCTCGGGGGTGGTCGATGCCTTGAGTGCGCCGCTCCCGATCACCTCCCGCAACATCTGCTCCATGCCCGGCTCAATGATGTGCAGGTGTCCCTGGTTGGTCATTTCGACTACTTTGGGGTTGATGTCCACCCCCGTGACTTGGACGCCGTGCTTGGCGGCGATGATGGCCGTGGGCAAACCGATGTAGCCCAGGCCCATAAAACATGCTTTCATATCTGTACAACTGTGATGTTGGTAAATGCCGTTGTTTCCCTGTCAGCCCAGGCTTTTCTCCATTGTCTCCACGATCCTTCCGCAGGCCTTCCCGTCGCCGTAGGGGTT
>OIYP01001299.1_pt1 | contig 12666 bp, 13 predicted proteins | sample 1588261 | NCBI WGS metagenome assembly OIYP01 (sample SAMN03283293) | human gut metagenome | biome: human-associated habitat; material: feces | host: Homo sapiens | place: Peru | collected 2012
AGGTATTGCTGAGCGCGCTCCCCCGCCCGCAAAATGGCGTCCAGTTCCGGGGCGGGGGCAGTTTCGGCCAGCAGTTCGGCGTTGCCCTGGATGATGGTAAGCGGCGTTTTCAAATCGTGCGCCAGCGCGGCGACCTGCTCGGCACGCTGCTGCTCCAGCTGCCACTGGCGCTGCAGGCTGTCGGTAAGCTGCTGGCCCATAGTCTGCAGGGCTTGCAGCGTGGCCGAAAATTCCCGGATGCGCGCGTGGTCTACGTCAACAGCTTCGGGGTGCTGGGCGGCGATTTGGCGCGTCGCCTCGTCGATGCGGGAGGTCTCTGCCGTAAAGGTACGCACGGTACGGTGGGTGGTTACGGCCAGCCACGCCAACAACAAAACGACCAGCAAGATAATGTAACAGGTTTGAAAATCCGGCAGGCGTTCCCGCAGAGCCGGGTCGGCATAGGGCACGGCGTAGTCGTACTGCAAAAGGCAGGTGGCGCCGTCAGCCATGGTGACGATGTACTGATACTGCATCATCCCCAGGTTGCCGCTGCCGCCGTGCAGGTCGTTGAGCGCGGTTTTCAGCTGGTGGGCGCTCATATTGGTGGTGGTTACGCGCTCTGCATCTGTGTTGGCATCACAGACGACGGCATAGCGGCAAAGAGAACTGATTGCGGATGGGTCAAAGGTATCTGCCGTCATGGAAGCGACCGTTTCACGCGCCTCGGCACAGGCTTGTGCCGAGGCTGTGGCAGACAGCAGAAAGCCGTTATCGATCAGCTGCATGAAAATCACCCACCAGATCATCAGAAGCAGTACACAGCCCCCACCGCACAGGCAGAGATAACGCAGCAGCACGCTGCGCAAAGAAGTCAGGCGTCGGCGGCGTTCCATAAATATCCCACTCCCCATACGGTTTTCAGCACGGTTTCCGGGCTGGCCAGCCCGGCGGCGCGCAGCTTGGCGCGGATGTTTTTGATGTGCTGGGTAATGGCGGTGTCATCGGCCGTGCCATCGTAGCCGAACACAGCCTCGTAGATCTGCTCTTTGCCAAATGTCTGCCCGGCGTGCAGGGCAAGAAACTCGCAGATGGCATACTCGGACTTGGTAAAAGGCAGTGCTGTGCAGCCGACTGCCGCAGATTTGGCCGCTAGATCAAAGCAGATGCCGCCGCGCACCAGCCGATGCTGCGGGGCACGGTTTTGCCGCCGCAGGTGGGCATTGACACGGGCGCGCAGCTCAGCAAGGCGGAACGGTTTGACGAGGTAGTCATCGGCCCCGATGCCGAGCCCGGTCAGGACGGATGGCTCGTCGGTGCGGGCGGTCAGGAACAAAATGGGTGCTTCTGTCTGGGCGCGGATGCGGCGGCAGACGGCAAAGCCATCCTCGCCGGGCATCATGATGTCCAGCAGAATGCAGTCTGCCCAGCGGCAGAGCGAGCTGGTGACATCGGCACCCGTGCAGCGGGTCTCAACCGTATGGCCGTCTCGCTCAAGTGCTGTTTTTAATAAGGTACACAGGTCGCGGTCATCATCGACCGCCAGAATGTTGGCCATACGAACCCCTTACTGCGTGAGTGTGTAGACAAGACAGGATGCCGCGTACAAAAGGTAGATGTGCGCGGGATAAAACCAGTAAAACAGCAGTTTGTGCCCGCTGCCGCGCTGGCCGTTGTAAAGTGCCATGAGGACTACGGCAAAGACGCTGAACCACTCGTAATAAGTGGTGAACATCTGCAAAAAGGCAAAATCCGGCGTGCCGCGCAGCTGCAAATAGACTGTGCCAAACTCAAAACAAAATGTTACAGCGGCCCAGACCACAAGGCGCAGCCGCTTGTGAAAATACAGCGCATACAGCACAATGCCGCCCAGCAGGTAGGACCAGCCGCCATCGGTGATGGATGTCCACAAAGGCAGCGGCGCGGTGATGACCCACGCCAACACGGCAGAGCCAATCGGTGCGTCCTGAATTTTGGGAAAAAGCGTCAGTAGCGCTACGATGCAAAACGGCCAGAGGATCGGCGCGGCAGCAGCCAGTGCGCCCCGTACAAACCGGCGCTGGCGCAGCCAGTCAATGCCCTGCCATATGATACAGAGGATAACGAAATTCTGCATGATAGCGTTCAGCGGGTAAAAGCCGTCGCCGCGACGCAGCACACCGGCGTACATCATAAAAAATTCGACCGTGCCCATCGCCGTGGCAATGGCCCAGATGCGCAGGAAATATCGTTTGCGGTCATGCGTGTGGGCGAACCCCTCGACCGTGCAGAACAAAAACAGCGGTGCGGATAGCCGTGCCACCATGCTGAACCATTCCGGTACAAGGCCGGTGAACTCGAAAAAATAATGGATGTGGTCAAGCACCATCAGCACCAGGGCGATGATTTTGAGAGCGGTGCCGGACAGCCCGGCGCGTTTTGCGGTTAGCATACTAAGAAAACCCCTTTCACGTTTTACTGCAAACAGTGTAACAGGGATTTATGTAGAGAATATAAGGTTTTACAAAATCAGCAAAAAGAAATGCTGGCCTCAAAGGCGGACTTGCCCTCGCGCTCGCCGTTGAAATAGTACTGCTTTTCGCCGGTCTGGGCGCGGCTCAGGGCAAAAGATTCGCCGCGCGGGACCTCGCGGTGATAGAAGAGCAGCAGATCCTGCACGGTGCCCTGCTCCCACACGGACCAGGGCAGCGCGTCGCACAGAATATCGGCATAGCGCGTATTATTGAGATGGCCGTTCATATCGCAGCGGGAATAGCTGGCGACCGGCTCCCCTGCCAGTTCGCAGGCTTCGGGCGCGGCCTTGGTCATCTTCATCGGCAGTGCAAAGGGCACATCCTCGGCCCAATGGTCGGCAAACTGCTCAGGGTGTTTGCGCAGAATGATGCGCTTGTCAATGTCGATGAGCACCCAGCGACTGTCAATAACGGCGACCTCGGCCCCGTCAGCATCGTAAAAATGGGTGATGCGTTTATTGACGGCGCGCTTGCAGCACTCCGGCTGGGTGACAAGGGTCAGTTCTTCGTCCACGCGGGGTGTGCGGTCGATATGCAAAGCCAGCTTGGCCAACACAAAGGCCGTGCGGGTGGCGGTGTAGACTGCATCGGTCAGCCCGGCGGCTTCGGCGTGGGTGGTGGCGATCTGCTGGGCATAGCGCAGCAACGCACCGGGCTTTACATTGCCGAGATGGTCGCCATCGTGGCGGTAGACGGTGAATTTTTGCGTGTAGGTTTTGGGTGCAGCGGACATAGGGGGCTCTCCTTATGGTCAATAGCAAAGTTAACTTATCCAACAGTATAGCACGAAAATGCGCAAAAAGCAAAACGCCCTGCTAAAAAGGCAGAGCGCTTTGAGAAATCAGTAATTATCACGGGACTTTTTGCGCAGCTTGCGCCAGATGTTGAACGTGGAGATCGCAATGGCAACGACCAGCATGACAACGACCATCCAGCCGCTGCCGCCTTCCTCGTAGCTCTTCATCTCGCTCCACTGGGCGTCCATGGCAGCGTTGATGTCATCCGGCAGGGTGTTGAACACCTCGGCCTTCTCCATGACATCCTCACCGGGGTAAGCAATCTCACTGTATTTGAGGTCGTCGTCCAATTCGTTCCATACCTCAGTCAGGGGGGTGGAATAACCGATGAAATCGCAGTTGGCCAGTCCGACCGAAGTTTCGCACATATAGTTGATGAACATCTCAGCTGCCTCTTTGTTTTTGGCGTTGGCAGGGATGCACATGCTGTCCACGAAGAAGTTTACGCCCTCTTCGGGATGAGCAAAGGCAAGGTCGGGATTTTCGTCGATCATGGTAATGGCGTCACCCGCATAGTACGGGGCCATAGCGGCTTCTCCGCCCTCCATCTTATCAAAAATCTCATCCATGACGTAGGCCTGGACAACATTTTTCTGGGCTTTCAGCTCATTCATGACTGTGGAAACTTCATCCACGGTCTGCGGGTTCATCGAATACCCGATTTTTTTAGCGGCGATCGCGTAGGCATCGCGGGAGTTATTGAACATCAGCACATCGTTGGTGTACTGCACATCCCACAGGTCGGCCCAGCTTGTGGGCGCTTCGTCCACCATGGTGGTGTTGTAGATGAGGCCAGTGGTGCCCCAGGTATACGGGACGCTGTAGGTGTTGTCAGGGTCAAAATCCCAGCCGCGATATTCCTCGCCGATGTCAGCAAAGTTGGGGATGTTATCAAAGTTCAGCGGGGCCAGCATCCCCTCGGAAATCATCTTGCCGACCATATACTCGGACGGGACGATGACATCATACGATGCGCCGCCGGACTTCATCTTGGCGTACAGGCTTTCGTTGGAATCAAAGGTGGTGTAGTTGACCTTGATGCCGGTCAGCTTTTCAAAGGCGTCCACGACATCCACGCTGTCGTCCGAGCCGTTGGAGATGTATTCGCCCCAGTTGTAGACGTTCAGGGTAACATTCTTGCCCTTGAAGCGGGTCCAGTCGTAGTCGTCGGAGACGGAAATATCCTCGTTGACCTCGATGGTCCCGGCCGCAAACGCCGAAAGCGGCATACAGACGGCAAGGACCGCCGTCAGCAGCAGGATCACAAAGCGTTTCATGCCACATCCTCCCCTCTCAGAGCCTTCTGGTCCCGGCGGTAGCCGCGGCTCTCCATGGCGTTGGAGATCAGGATGATGGCCAGAATGACCACGAACATGATGGTAGACAGCGCATAGATCTCCGGGCTGACCTTCTTACGGGTCATGGAGTAGATCGCGATGGGCAGCGTCTCCACCGTGCCGCAGTTGAAGTAGGAGATCATGAAGTCGTCGATGGAGTAGGTCAGGCAGATCAGGAATGCCGACAGAATCGCCGGGGACAGCTGCGGCATAATGACCTTGAAGAACGCCTGCCGCGGCGTGCAGCCCAGATCCAGCGCGGCGTTATACAGGCTGGGATCCAGCTGGCGCAGCTTGGGACCAACGTTGAAGATGACGTACGGCACGTTGAAGGTAATATGCGCGACCAGCAGCGTGACCCAGCCGAAGATACCGCCCTCGCCGCCCAGGCCGAAGTTCTGCGCCATGACGAAGAGCAGCATCAGCGAAACGCCGGTGATGATCTCGGGGTTGACGACAGGCACATAGCTGATGTTGTTGATGATCAGCTGGCTTTTGCGGGACATTGAGTTGATGCCGATGGTAGCCAGTGTACCCAGCACGGTAGCTACCACGCTGGAAACCAGCGCCAGCACCAGGCTGAGGCCAAGAGCCGAGAGGATCATCTCGTTGTGGAACAGGCTCTTGTACCAGCCCAGAGTGAAGCCGGTGAAGTTGGAGCGGGATTTGCTCTCGTTAAAGCTGAACGCGATCATGACTGCGATGGGCAGATACATGAAGCAGAACACCAGAATGATGTAGGTGCGCTGCAAGAGAACGGATTGTTTTTTGTTCATCTCACATCACCCCTTCCATCTCGGACTCGTCAAAGCTGGAGGTGAAGCTCATGCACAGCAGGACAATGACCATCAGCACCAGGCTCATCGCAGAGCCAAGGTTCAGGTTGTAGGAGTTGCCCAGGAATTGCAGCTCGATCAAGTCGCCAATCAGCAGGTTGGAACCGCCGCCCAGCATACGGCTGATAATAAAGGTAGAGACAGCGGGCACAAACACCTGGGTAATGCCGGTGGCAATGCCGGGGCCGGTCAGCGGCACCAGCACGCGGAACAGAATCTGCCAGACATTGCAGCCCAGGTCTTGTGCGGCCTCGATGATAGAGTCGTCGATCTTGGTCATGGCCGTGTAGATGGGCAGGATCATGAAGGGCAGATAGTTGTACACCATGCCCAGCACCACCGCGCCGGAGGTGTTGATCATGTTAAATGGCCCGATGCCGAAAAGGCCAAAGAACTTGTTGATGAGACCGTTTTTCTCGAGCAGGGTCATCCACGCGTAGGTGCGCAGCAGAAAGTTCATCCACATGGGCAGCATGACCAGCATCAGCATGATATGCTGCTTATTGGCGCGCAGGCGGGAAAGAAAATAGCCGACCGGGAAAGCCATGACCAGGCAGATGGCGGTAGATACCGCTGCCAGAATCAGGCTGCGCATGAACACGCTGGAATAGCGGCCGATCTGGGTCAGGTTGTCGAGAGTAAGCTGACCATCCGAGTTGGTCAGTGCGTACCAGATAACGATAAACAGCGGTACGACGATGAAAATGGCCATCCAGAGCAGATACGGCCCGGCCAGCCAGCGGGAGGTTTTGGATTTGAGCATCGCTTACACCTCCGAACGCTTCATGATATGAATCTCGTCGGGGCCGATGTTCATGCCGATCAGTTCGCCGGGCTGGCTTGCCTGGGTGGAGTGGATCAGCCATTCGTAGCCTTCCACATCCACGTGCATTTCAAAATGCACGCCCTTGAAGATGACTTCACGCACCAGGCCGGTCAGCATACCGACGGACGGCGGTACGATCTGCACATCCTCGGGGCGGATGACAACCTGCACGGGCTCGTTGGGCTTGAAGCCGCGGTCCACACAGGTGAAGTCGTGCCCGCCAAAGTTGACGAAGAAATCGCGCAGCATGACGCCGTCCACGATGTTGGAATCGCCGATAAAGCGGGCAACAAAGGCGTTCTTGGGCTCGTTATAGATATCCTGCGGCGAGCCGATCTGCTGAATTTTGCCGCCGGACATGACCACGACCGTGTCCGACATGGTCAGGGCTTCTTCCTGGTCGTGGGTGACATAGACGAAGGTAATATTCATCTCACGCTGCAAGCGCTTGAGCTCAAGCTGCATCTCTTTGCGCAGCTTGAGATCCAGGGCACCCAAAGGCTCGTCAAGCAGCAGCACGCGGGGCTGGTTGACCAGACTGCGCGCAATGGCGACACGCTGCTGCTGGCCGCCGGACAGCTGATGGATGCTGCGGCGCTCAAAGCCTTTCAGGCCGACCGTCTCCAGCATTTCCAGAACTTTCGGACGAATTTCTTCCTCCGGCATCTTTTTCAGCCGCAGGCCGAACGCCACGTTTTCAAAGACATTCAGATGCGGGAAAAGTGCATACTTCTGGAACACCGTGTTGACCTGGCGCTTATAGGGCGGCAGGTCGGCGATGTCTTTTCCATCAAAAAAGACATTGCCGAATTTTGGGGTGATAAACCCGGCAATCACGCGCAGAGTTGTCGTTTTGCCGCAACCGGAAGGGCCAAGGAACGTGACAAACTCTTTGTCGTGAATGTCGAGGGAAAGCCCGTCCAGGACCTTCTGTCCGTCAAAATCAACAACAATGTCTTTCAGCGATACGATGAGATTCTCATTCATTATTATTGCATCCCCCTTTGCGGAATTTCCCGTTACAGAACTTTCTTTTCGCACCGTTTCTTCCTTAGGCCGGCACAAAGTCCTTAACGAGTCAGCGCCAATTATGCCGCCCCGCAAAGGTTTGTTACACGGTCCCGGTGGACAGGGCCGCTACAAGCAGCACATACAACGCCAATGTGTCAGGGCATAAATGATTTACCCTATAGATGCACACACAAGATACATTATACGGCATGCAAGGTGTTTGTCAACCAAAACTTATAATAATTTCGTAAAACCTAGTTCATAATTTTGTAAAATGGGCGCGGCAGGGGCAAGAGGGGCGAAAATTCGGGCATCGCTGCCGGATTGTACGGTGTTTTGCCATGGCGCAGGGTGTATAATTTGTTGCATGAGAGGTGGAAGTGACGATGGAAAAGATCGGTATTATTGATGTGGGCGGCGGACTGCGCGGCATTTATGCGGCAGGCGTATTTGACTGGTGCATGGAAAACGGGGTGCAGTTTGACTACGGTATCGGCATCTCGGCAGGCAGTGCGAACCTGGCGTCCTACCTGAGCGGCCAGCACGGGCGCAACTATGCCTTTTACGAGGAATACTCGATGCGCAAGCAGTACATGAGCGCGGGCAATATGCTGCACGGTGGCACATTTTTGAACTTGCAGTATATTTATGGGACGTTGAGCAACGCAGGCGGCGAAAACCCGCTGGACTTTGCCAAAATGAACGAAAACCCGATGGAATGGTATATGATCGCCACCAACGCCAACACTGGCAAGCCAAAATACTTTACACGCGGCGACTTGCATCAGGACGACTACCGCGTGCTGATGGCTTCGTGCTGCATCCCGGTGGCATGCAAGCCGATTGAAATTGACGGCGTCCCCTACTATGACGGCGCGCTGGGCGATACGATCCCGCTGGATAAGGCGTTTGCAGACGGCTGCGACAAGGTCGTGCTGCTGCTGACAAAGCCTGCGGGGATCATACGCGCTGACGGCACAGACCGCAAGCTGGCGCGGGTCATCCGCCGCCGTTATCCCCAGGCAGCCCGGCAGCTAGCCCTGCGGGCACAGCATTACAACGAGGGCATCGAAAAGGCGCAGCGCCTGGCTGCCGAGGGCAAGGTGCTGATCATCGCGCCCGATGATACCTGCGGCGTCAAAACGCTGACCCGCGACCAGGAAGCGCTGAAAAAGCTGTACGCCAAAGGCCTGCACGACGCTGAAGCAATACGGGATTTTATAAAGTAAACCAAAACCGGGCAGGAGCTGCATCCCCTTTGCGGGATAGCTCCTGCCCGGTTTGTATTAGTCTTTGGAATGCCTATAAATAAGGGAAGCAATGACGGCATAGCCAACGGCCAGCCCTGCGCCAAACTCAGAAGTAAGGTACTGTGTGTAAGGCCCGTTGATGGTCAGCGGGTCAAAAATCGACTGCACAAAGACATTGTGGCTGGCGTGCAGCAGCACCGCAGGCCAAAAGGAATGCGCCCGGATGCAGAGATGATCGGCCAAAACAGTAAGGCCCATGACCATGACAAAAAAGCAGAGCAGCGATGCCGGGATGCTGCCGTTATTGTAGTTGGAAAAGACGATGAGCGGCGCGTGATAGAAAAACCAGAGGATGCCGATGATGCCGTCGACCTGTTTTCCTGGGAAAAGCGGGCGCAGCTCTGTCAAAAGGAAGCCGCGCCAGCCGAGCTCCTCGCCCAGTGAGGCTGCCATGCTGAGCAGCACGCCGAGTGTGGCAAAAGTGATATACTGCGGAAAGCTGCTTTCTCCCCTGCGCCCCAGGCCGGTCAGCCAGGCAAGGCCGTAGACGATCAGGCACAGGCCGAACGGGAGCAGATAGGCAGCGAAAAAGCTGTGCAGGCTGGCACGATGGATGCGCCAGCCGATGCCGCGCACCGTATGGTCGATTGTCAGCTTGGTGACGATTGCGGCCAGCCCCGGCACCCACATGAGCGCCAGCGCCAGAACCGAGCCGCCGTTTACCCCGGTACCGCTGTAGATGATGCAGCTGTACAAAAACAGGCAGGGCAGCACGGTAAAAATGGCAAAAAGCGAAAGCTTCTTTTTGGCGGCAGTAGAAATAGCGGATCGCATGGGAAATGCACTCTTTTCTTTTGATAAAATCGTGAGGGTATCACGCCAGATTCAGCCGCCTGGTCATAAACCACTGGGTCAGTGCCCAGAGCAGGGCGTCGACAAGGACGACCAGCAGGCAGACGGCGAAGATAGAAGTAAGCAGGGCGTTCTGCGAGTTGAGCAGGGTGCTGACATCGTCAAGGCTGGGATAGACTTTAACAGCAAACAGAATAACGCCCAGCAAAAGCAGCAACTGCCCGATAAAGTAAAGCACAAAATAACTGACGATGCTGATCAGCAGCCGCTGCTGGGTAAACTGCCCTGCAAAGGCGCAGGCCAGGTAGGCGTGCAGCTGGGCCATGGCAATCAGAGCAAGGATCAGGATAAAGAAGGCCAAAAAGACAGGAATGTCCTTCGGGTATGGAAACGAAAGAGAAAAGTCGTCCGCTTCCAGTGCGGAGAGGGAGAACGTGCCGCAGAGCCCGAAATAAAGAAAGCCGAACAGCGTCCACAAAACGCCGCAGATGAGTTTGGCGGCAATGTGCTGCCAAGCGTGCACCGGCAGGGACAGCATTAAATACCCCTGCTCCCCCAGCAGCTTGTAATAACGCTGGACGCTGGCAAAAAAGCAGATAGCCAGCACAGCCAGCATCCCCAAAAACGTGGCAAGGGTGAGAAGCGCGGTAAGAAAACCGACCCAGGGCATCGAGTGGCTGGTGTTATTGACAAAATGTCCCAGCAGAGAAGAAATAAGGTTGAGCACCAGCACGCCGCCCGCAATGGGCAGGATCACGCGGCCAGTGGCTTTCCATTCATATTTTAAAAGTTTCGTCAGCATTTGTAAGCCTCCCTAAAATAAGCATCCACGCTGGTGCCGGTCTCCTCGCGCAGCTCGTCCACGCCGACCTGACGCATGACGGAACCGTCTTTGAGGAAGATGACCTCATCCAGCACTTTTTCGATATCGCCAATCAGATGGGTGGAGAGCACGAGCGCGGCATCCTCGCTGTAGTTGTGCAGGATGGTGCTTAAAATGTACTCGCGCGCGGCGGGGTCGACACCGCCCAACGGTTCATCCAGCAAATACAGCTTGGCGGCACGGCTCATCGTTAAGCACAGCTGCATTTTCTCCTGTGTGCCCTTGCTCATCGCGCCGATGCGGTCATGCGGGCCTAAGTGCAGGTCGGTCAGCATGGCGTTGGCCTTGGCTTTGTCAAAATCGGCAAAGAAATCGTCATACAGGCTTACGGCGTCGGCGGCGGTAAACTCGGTGGGCAGGGCCATGCGGTCCGGCAGGTAGCTGGTAACGGCCTTGGTGCTGACCCCGACGGGAAGTTTGTCGATTAGGACGGTGCCATCGTCAGGGGTGAGCAGCCCGGCAGAAATTTTGATCAGTGTCGTTTTACCGCTGCCATTGGGGCCAAGCAGGCCAATCAGTTTGCCCGGCTCTACGGCAAAATCCACATGGTCCAGGGCGGTATGTCTGCCGTAGGCTTTGCAAAGGCCGTGGACTTCATAAACAGGTTCCATTGTGTTACTCCTTTTCTGATGCTTCGGTCTCCCGCAGCAGGGCTTCGACCTCTGCGGGGGTCATGCCCAGGGCGTGCATCTGCTGCAAAAAATCCCGGGCCAGGGTGGCGGCACGCTTGCGGCGCAGCGCCTGCAAAATATCGTCGTTGGCGGTCACGGTGCGCCCGGCGGTGCGCTGGGCTTGCAGCAGGCCCCGGCTTTCCAGGTCCTGCAAGGCACGCTGCATCGTGTTGGGGTTGACGCCTGCGCTCGCCGCCAGCTCCCGCACGGGCGGCATGCGGCTGCCGGGCGGGAACTCCCCTGTTACCAGGGCCAGCTCCAACTGTTCAATCAGCTGTACATAAACCGGCCGCCCGGCGGTTATGTTCCAATCCATGGGTGGTACCTCCTGTATGCTTGTATTAAGCATCTAATACAATAATACAAACGTAATGCAGAAATGTCAAGGGGTAAAATAAAAAAATCCCCGGCATAAGCTGAGGATTCTCGATAATTCGATAGAAAATTCGTATTAAATATGGTCATTGATCCAGGTCAGGACGTAGTCAAACACTTCCTGACGGTTGGTTTCGTTGTGCAGCTCGTGGCGGGCACCCTCATAAATCTGGCAGGTGAGGTCCTGTACACCGGCGTTGCCCAACATAGCCCAGACGGTGCGCACACCGGCCCCATAGCTGCCAACGGGGTCAGCGTCACCGGCAATCAGAAGAACAGGAAGGTCTTTGGCGATGCCCTCAGCCCAGCTTTTGCGGCTGACATGGTTGAGCGTGGCCAGCATTTCGCGGTAGGTGCCCGCGGTGAACGGGAAGGTGCAGAGTTTGTCCGCGTCATAATCGCACACGACCTTTGTGTCGCGGCTCAGCCACGCATTGGGGGAAGCGGCATCCGGGATGCGCTTGCAATAGCTGCCAAAGTTGAGCTTGACCATCAGCGGGGAAACATGATCGTTGCCTTTGACAGCGGCGATCAGCGCGGCAAGGCGCTGGCCGACGGCGTTCATCACACTGGGGCCAGCCGTGCCGGAAATGATCAGCGCGGCGATGCTCTCCGGCCACTTTTCGGCATACCAGCGCGCATAAAAGCTGCCCATGCTGTGCCCGTACAGGATGATGGGCAGGCCGGGAAAACGCTCATGCAGCAGACCGTTCATTGTGTGCAGATCGTTCAGCAGATGGAAGCGGCCGTTTGCTTCGCCGTAGTGGCCGTGCTCCCCTGTCTGTGCAGTGCCGCCATGGCCGAGGTGGTCGTTGCCCGCCAGAGCGATACCGTGCGCGGCGTAAAATTCGGCCATTGGCGCATAGCGGCGGACATACTCACACATGCCGTGGCTGAGCTGGATAACGGCCCGCACGGGTACATCCGGGCAGGTATACAGCACGGCGGCGGAGGTGTGTTTCCCGTCAGAGGAAGGAAACGAAAGTGCTTCGCAGTGGAGGTTGGGCATGGTTATTCTCCTTTGATCTTCTTCCAGTATTGGGCAAAAGCCTGCTCGTTTTTATTGTCACCGGGCTCGTAGTAGCGGCGGTCCTTGATGGCATCGGGCAGGTATTGCTGGGCGGTCCAGTGGTTTGGAAAATCATGCGGGTAGAGGTAATGCTGGCCTTTGACCTTGGCATCGGCACCGTCGTAGTGCTTGTTTTGCAGCTGGCGCGGGATGGGCCCGGTGCGGCCTGCCTGCACATCGGCCACGGCGGCGTTGATGGCATCGTGGGCAGAGTTTGACTTGGGCGCGGTGGCGACCAACACGACAGCGTCCGCCAGCGGCAGGCGG
>OIYP01001300.1_pt1 | contig 12655 bp, 9 predicted proteins | sample 1588261 | NCBI WGS metagenome assembly OIYP01 (sample SAMN03283293) | human gut metagenome | biome: human-associated habitat; material: feces | host: Homo sapiens | place: Peru | collected 2012
TGTGGCGGAGAAGGAGGGATTCGAACCCTCGATGAGCTATTAACCCATACACGAGTTCCAGTCGTGCGCCATAAACCGGGCTAGGCGACTTCTCCATATCGCTGTCCATCGGACGATATATATTATATCACACAATATCGCGCTTGTCAACCCCTTTTTTCAAATTTTTTTGAAAAAATAAAAATTTCCGCAGAAAATTCGGTTCCCTGCGGAAATCTATACAGTTATTTACAATTTAAAGCCCGAGAAGCGCGGTCAGCGAGTCCTTTCCGCGGAAGCCGATTTCCCTGCCGACACATTCGCCGTCTTTGAAAACCATGAAAGTCGGTATATTCATGACCTCAAACTCGCTTGCGAGCTCGGGGGCTTCGTCAACGTTGACCTTGCAGACTTTCGCCCTGCCCGCCAGCTCTTCGGCAAGCTCGGTAACGGCGGGTGCTGCCGCGCGGCAAGGCCCGCACCAGGGCGCCCAGAAATCGATCAGCACAGGCAGCTCGCTGTCTATGACCTCTTCATGGAAATTTTCAGCAAAAAGTTCTATTTCGTCCATTTTATATCCTCCTTTTTAAATTAAAATTATCATTTCCGAAAAACTCTCGTATATGCAAAAAACGCGACGGCAAAAACCATCGCGTTCTTTTGAGAGCTGATACCCGGATTTGAACCGGGGACCTCATCCTTACCAAGGATGTGCTCTACCGACTGAGCCATATCAGCAAGTGAATCTTTCGTTTTAACTCGTTTGAGTTATCGGTAACTCACAGTTATATATTATACACGAAGATTCACGTTTTGTCAAGGTTTTTTGCAAATTTTATTGTAAACGTTATATGAACTTTACTTTAACAAAATAAATGCAGCAGATTCGGGCGCTACGACTATATTTCCCGTGCGGATCTCGGGCGCGCCGCCGACGGAATAGAGCGTTTCACCGCTGATCTTGAGCGGCAGTGCGAAACTTTTCGCCGCGGGGTTGATGATGACCATTATCTGCTCGCCCTCGGCGGTGCGCTTGTAGACCATCGGGTAGCCCGAGGAAACGAACTCTATCGCGCCGTTGCTTTGCAGTGCCTTGTGCTCGCCGCGCAGCTTGATGAGCCTGCGCACCTCGCTCAGCAGCGAGTTTTCGTCCGCCAACTCGCCCTCAGCCGTTGGGCGGTCGTCGGCGGGGTCGATGGGCAGATAAAGGCTTTCCGCCGCGCCGTCTGAGAAGCCCGCGTTCGCCGCCGCGCTCCACTGCATAGGCGTGCGCGAACCCGTTCTGCCGAAGCCTCCCTCTTTCGAGGTCAGTCCCTCGACGTACCTCATGCCGATCTCGTCACCGTAGTAAATAAATGGCGCGCCCGGCATTGAAAGGAGAAACGCAAACGCAACTTTCATCTCGTGCGGGTCGAGGAAGCGGCGCATTCTGTCCATATCGTGGTTGCCAGAGGGTATGCAGATCAGCCCCTTGCTGTCTGTCTTTTTATAGTTCTCAATGTACTTTTTTACAAATTCGTCTGCCGAGCCTTTGCCCCTGCGCGAAAAGTAGGGTTCGTCGCAGCGGAAAAGATCGTTGTAGTGCGACGGGCCGAAGTGCAGGAGAAAGTCCATATGAAAGCCGCCAAGCAGCGATCTGTCAGGCTCGCCCCACTCGGATATCAGCGCAGCTTCGGGGTACTCGGCGTCGAGGAACGCGCGGAAATCCTGCCAAAGCTTCACGGTCGCAGCGCCGTCGGGGTCATTTTTCACGAGCGAGCCCGCCATGTCAACGCGGAAACCGTCGCAGCCGTTAGTGAGCCAAAAGCGCATTACGTCCTTCATCGCCTCGCGGGTCGCCATCGGCGCGGGGTCTTCGGGTGCCTGCTGCCAGCCGCGCGTGCGGTTGGCGTAACCGTAGTTGAGCGCGGGCTGGTGGGTGAAGAAATTGACGGCGCAGCTTCCGTCACGGTCGCAGCAGCCGCGGATACTGCCCAAGCCCTCGGGAGCTTCCCAAATGGTGTTCGTCCAGATGTAGCGGTCGGAAAACTCGTTTTTCGTAGGCTCGCAGCTGCGCTTGAACCACTCGTGGTCGATGGAGGTGTGGCCGGGCACAAGGTCGAGCAGGACGTGCATTCCGCGGGCGTGCGCCTGTTTGAACAGCTCAAAAAGCTGCTCGTTCGTGCCGTAGCGCGGCGCGGCTTTCATGTAGTCGGCGACGTCGTAGCCCGCGTCCATAAAGGGCGACTCGAAGCAGGGGTTGATCCAAATCGCGTTGCAGCCTATGGACTTTATGTAGTCGAGCTTTTCGATGATGCCCTCAAAATCGCCGATGCCGTCGGCGTTGGAGTCTTTAAAACTCTGCGGGTATATCTCGTAAAATACAGCATTATCGAGCCATTTTGGCATAATTATACTTCCTTTCAATTACAGTTTGGTTGACGTTTATCATGCGTATCAGCCGATGTAAACGTTTATTTTTGCATTAAATATACACTAATTCGGCGGATCTGTCAAGCAGTTTGCAGGGTTTTCTTTGCAAAATAATTGTGAATACGGTAAAAATAAAAGCAGCGTTTCGGCGGTGAACGTCAAAGCGCTGCTCAGGTTTATTCGGTTATAACGGGCGCGCAAATGGCAATGTATGTAATTACACTAAGCACGCAGAACACGCCGACCAGCACCGTCAGCACGGCGGATACCGCCTTGACCGCGCAAGGGTGCTCGTTATTCTTGCGGATATTCATGAAAAATCCGCAGAAAATGGAAGTTATTATAACAGTTGGCGTTATATAGCGGAAGTTCATCGTGCAAGTAAATGGGTAATCGTGGCACATCTTGAAATAATTGAATATCATCGAGATGTAGAAAAAACCGAAAAGCGTTTTTTCCACCGGCTTCATCTCGCACTTTTTAACGAGCATGACCACCATCAGCAGCAGGAAAACCGCCGCCAGCGCTATACCTAGCCAGAAAAATACGCGCGCTGCCGTGAGCATATACGGCGTGTTCTCGAAGGTCGTTTCGTTGACGCTTTCGCTGAACAGCGAGTTTTTGAAGAGCGCTATGATCGGGTTGTACTCGTTGTAGCCCGTCAGCTCGCCCTTGTCGTCATAGGAGAGCCATTGCTCGAAAACGCTCTTGAACTGCTCGCCCGAGAAGTCGGTCAAGCGGTCTTTAAATGAGCGGTCTCCAATGTACTGCGTTACCGTATTTGGCATTTCCTGCACATATGTTATCGGCACTTTCCACTTAATGTAATTGCGTATCTCAAACCAAAGTCCCAAAGGCACGCAGACAACGCCGAAAGCGGCAAATTGTCCGATCAAGCGCAGCCAATCGGTGCGAATTTTCTTGATAAATACTGCCAGAAATACGAGTGCAATGGCAGGCGCGACAATCGCGGCGGAAAGCTTCGTCATCATGCCGAGTCCGACGCAGAGCGCTATTTTGAGAATATTTGTTACAGTTTGATTATCATACCAGTTGAGTGTGCAGAGCACCGCGCCCATCATGAACGCCACCGAGAGGACGTCGTTGTTGATCGCGCCCGACATGAGAATGAACGCGGGATGAAACGAGATCATCAGCAGCGGAACGTACAGCGCCATGTTTTGCAGTTTAAAGCGGCGAAGCAGTTTGTACGCCGTTATCATGATGCACATTGCGTAAAAAAGGGTGAGCGTTTGCAGCGATTCGCGCGCGGGGTTGTGGCCGACGCCGAGGACATTTTCGTTTATGTCGATCCAAAACGCGCAGATGATGTGGTGCAGCGGCGGGTGGCAAAACTGCCAGACCTCGCGCACGTCGAAATTCGGCAGGGCGCGGTGGGCGATGAGGTACTCCATGTACGCCGCGTGGCCGCTGTCGCCGCCGAAAACGTGGACATCGTTCTGCCGCGTGTAGACGGACGTGTTGAAAACGTAGTGAAACTTTACCAAAAAACCGATGGCAAAAATGAACAGAGCGTTGAGCTGCGTTTGAAATTTATCGGTATTTGCGCACGCGTACAGCACGCTAACTACCGCTATCCCGCCGACAAGCATCCAAAGCCCCTTGTCGGTCGCCTGCGAAAACCTTTTCGCGCCGACGTAATCGAGAAAAGCCGCCGACAAGCCGAAAACGCACGCCTGTATTTTGCCAATTTTGCCGCGTTTGTACATTATATAAATGCCGATCAGCACAGTCAGCAGCACACCGAAGCTCTCCATGTACAGCGCGTTCGGCGGCACATTTTCAGCGGCGCCGAGGTAAAACGGGTTCAGCAGCAGGCAGACCAGCAGCGCGCAGACGTAGGGGTGCGCGGCGATACCTTTTATAAAGGCGTCGGTTTTCGCAGCGGAAATGCCCCAGCGCTCACTTCGACTCATGGTACTCCTTCTCGGTATTAACATTCCAAATATTAGATTTATCAACAGAACCTGCCTTGATTGCCTTTGCGGCATTGATAGATGTCAACATTGAGTGATCCATATTGTTGTAACGGTGCTGACCATTTCTTCCAACGCAGAAAAGATTTTCAAAACCATTAAGGTATTCAACGACTTTGTCAAAGTGCTTATAAGTGTCAAAATATGCAGGATATGCCTTTTTCACACGCTCACGATGCGCGTCGAGCACTGCGCCCTTCTTGATAACGCCCATCTTGATAAGTTCTTTTTTCGCAAATTCGATGCACTCGGCATCGTTCATGTTCCAGAAATCGTCGCCCTCAGCGCAGAAATATTCCAGTCCTATCCAAACAGTTTCAGCGGGGTTCTTTACCATATATGGCGACCAGTTGTTGAATATCTGTATTCTGCCAAGTTTTACGCCCTTATCCTGCACATATATCCAGCAATCGGGAACGATATTGCCGAGCGTGCGCTTGTTCGTCTTGTTTTTCAGCTCAAGTTTGTTGACAAGCAGGCCGACGGTGACGAAATCGCGGTACGGAAGCCCCGCTGCGATCTTCTGTATTTTGGCATTTTTCTCAGCATTTACGCCGTGCATGCCGCCGATTAGGTCTTTGATCGGCATCGAGGAGATGAAAATGTCGCCCTCAATGGTCTTTTCGCCCTGCGGTGTACTGCAAACTACCGAGCGAATGCTGCCTTTTTCGGTGTTTATGCGGGTGACCGAGTGCTCAAAGAGTATCTCGCCGCCCATTTCCTGCGCCTTTTTGCCGACCAGCTCCCAGAGCTGACCCGGGCCGTACTTCGGGTACCAGTATTGCTCGATCAGCGAGGTCTCGGCATTGGCATTATTTTTTGTACCGACCAGTTTTGAGAACATGTCCTTGATTATTGCAGTTATTGAGAGCCCCTTTACGCGCTGAGCGCCCCAGTCCGCCGAGATCTCGCTCGGGTGTCTGCCCCAAAGCTTCTCGGTGTAGCCCTCAAAAAACATCGAATAGAGCACTTTTCCGAAGCGATTGATGTAAAAGTTCTCCAAATTTGTTTCAGGTAGCTTGTAGACACACGAACCAAGGTAGCTGAAACCGGCTTTCATTGTCGTCAAAAAGCCCATATTTTTGATCGTATTCCAGTTCATGGTCACCGGATAATCAAAAAAGCAGTGATTGTAGTAGATTCGCGAAACGCGGTCGCGCACGAGCATTACCTCGTCCTGCTTTTCGGGGTCGGGGCCGCCCTTTTCCAACGGCTTTTCCCTGCCAAGCAGCTTGTCGTCGAACGCGGGCTTGCCTTGAACGGGCATGAGGTCGCTCCACCACTTCATGATCTCGTCGTCTTTTGAGAAAAAGCGATGTCCGCCGATGTCCATGCGGTTGCCGTTATAGCGCACCGTCTGAGAAATTCCGCCAAGCACTCCGCTTTCTTCCAGTACAGTGACGTTAAACTGCTCGTTTCCGCCGTCGCGAAGCAGTTCGTAAGCCGCAGTAAGACCCGCAGGGCCGCCGCCAATAATTACTACATTTTTCATGATCTAGTCTTCCTTTCAATTTTTTATTTTTGTCATTTCATCAGTTGCAATATTTTCAGCCGTTTCATCGGCATCTTTATTATAAAGAAGGTACTTTCTGGCAAAGAAATTCCAAAAGAACGCCACACCTGTCGCCAGAACTTGTCCAACAAGGTAATATTTGTCGGACGGTATCAGTCCGCCGAAGATCTGCTTGTCAGCAAGCGGTTTATCAAATATCCATATCAGCCCTTGATTTATGCCGAGTCCGACTACGCCTATCAGCGCAAACGCTGTAAATTCAGCCGCCTTGTTCTTTATCGCTTTTTTGTCAAAAACCCAGTAAGTTGAAATTATGTAGTTTGTGACCAGCCCGCCGACAAATCCAAAGGCGTTCGCAAGGTTGGCATTCATGCCGCAAAGCTCTTTCAGAAGTATCAAAATGAGGTACTGCACGACCGTCGCGCCGCCGCCAACAAACACATATCGGAAAAATTGTATAAATGTGTTATCCGTTTTGCCCGTAACAACTTTCTTTATATCCATTCGCGTTACCCGCTTTCTTAAAATTCACACATTTTATTATAGCATATTTCGTGTAGAATTGCAAGTGTTTCCGCCAGATTTTATGCATTTTAACAACAAAGCGCGGGCATTTCTGCCCGCGCCGTTACCTTGTTCTGCATATTTTTCTATTTATTTCATCAGCCAGTAAAAACACACAAAATGTGGTCGCCAAGATCAAGCCCGATGCCGTCGCCGACCGCAAAAACGTAGACCTCGTAAACCATGTCGCCGTCCACAGTGATCGTGCCGCCGCCGATCGCCTGCGCGCCGCTATCTGCCACAGCACTTCCGCCGCTCGAATAGTAGCTCTTTCCGCCAAATTCGATCGTTCCGAGAAGGCTCAAAATGTCAGATTTATCCTGCTGACTTATCTCGACCGTCGGCGGGGTAACGCTCCTCGGCTCGTCCCAAGCGGTCAGCGCCGCCGTCGCGTAGTGCTCGGGTTCTTGCGCCTCCGTCTCAAAAACGATGCCCTCGCCGTCGCCGAGGTCAACCGCCAGCCGCGTGTCCGCCGAGCCACTTTCTGCCTCGTAGACCCACATCGCGATGTTTTCTTCACCATTGATGCACGCCGTGCCGCCCGCGAGCAGGTCGCCGTAAGAATTTTGCGTGGTGAACGTGTTGTAATACGTCCGACCGTCATAGTCTATACTTACAGAATTGTTTATAATTTCCGTTTTATAATCCGAATCAATCTCGATAAGCGAATCTGCCGCCGTCAGACCATCGTCAAAAAACTTGTCGATCGTGAAAGTCACACTTGTTATCTCGTCTGGCAGGTCGACTTGCTCTACTTCGCTGTCCGTCACCTTGTCGGTCGAAACAGTAGTTTTTGCAGTGGAATCTGACTTTTTCTTGTCGCTCTTCGAGCTTTCGTCGGGCGATTTCACTTTTGACGTCGCAGTAGTGGTCTGTGTGCCGATGTTCTCATCGATTTGAGAAAAGCTCGTGTCTGCGTACCTGTTTCTGTCAGCAGAATCGTCCGTGACGCCGCCAACTGTTTCCAATTTATTGCCGCCAAGATTAAGAAAAATGCCAACGCAGACCGCCGCGACCGCAGCTACAGTCGGCAGTACGACCCATAATTTGCTCAGCCCGCCTGTTCGCACCTCTTCTGTCTGCTGTTCCTCGATTTTCCTCAACAGATCGTCGGTGACCTGCTTACGCGGCTTCATCTGATCGTGAATGTTTTTTATTAAATTATTCAAAATAATCACGCTCCAGTCTGTCTTTTAACAGCTGTCTGCCGCGCGACAGCCTTTTTCTTACATTATCGTACTTAATATCCAAAGTTTGAGCAATAAGTTCAGCCGGCATATTCTCAAAATAATACAAATATATCGGAATTTTGTAGCGCGGCTTCAAATCTCTCAAAGCGTCCAACAGCCTATTTTGCTCCTCAGTTTCGCAGGTGAACTCACCGACCTCGTCTGTGTCGTCTAACGATACAGTATACGTATGCCAAGGGCTTAGATTATACCTTTTGCATATGACAACAGCCGTTCTGATAAGCCAAGCCTTGCGGTGCTCCTCACTTTCAAAAGCCGGATTTTTCCTGTGGTACGTCAGAAAAACGTCTTGAAAAACATCGTCTGCCTCTGATCTATGTTTAAGCTGGGTAAGCGCAATGCCGTAAACCATATTCTGATATTTTTGTATAATTTGAGAGATGTCGAGTTCAGCGATTCCGGAATCAGCCGTTTGCATAAGGACATTTCAACTCCTCTCATTTTTAATTCCGCAAAAAACGCAAAACTGTGACAAATTTTCTGCAAAAAAACCGCCGATCTTTTGCGAACGGCGGTAATTTGTTTGATTTATTTGGAATTATTCAGCAGTGCTGTCATTATCAGCTTTTTCTGCATTTTCGTCTTTATCGGCAGGCTTATAAGCGTCGCCCATAAGCTCTGTCATTTTCTGGTCATATGCGGCCTGCACATCGTAATCCATAAATTCAGAGGGGTCAAGCTCGCCCTTCATCAGCTTTTCGAAGTTGCTGCCGTCGATCTTTTCGTGCTTCATGAGGTAGTGCGCGATCAGCTCAAGCTTATCCATATGCTCGCGAAGCAGTTTTTCGCAATCGTTGTAAGCGTCCTCGACGATGCTGCGGATCTCGTTGTCGATCTCAGCCGCAACATTTTCCGAATAGCTCGGGGTGGAACTGTAATCTCTGCCAAGAAATACCTCATGTTCTCCGCGGCCGTAAACTACAGGGCCGAGGTTATCGCTGAAACCGTAGCGTGTGACCATGTTTCTCGCGGTAGCTGTCGCACGCTCGAGGTCGTTCGAAGCACCAGTGGAAATATCGTCCAAAATCAGCTTTTCGGCAACACGTCCGCCAAGCAGAACGATTATATTTTCAAACATCTCATTCTTTGAAACGTAAGATTTATCCTTTTCAGGAATACTCATGGTAAATCCACCGGCCTGACCTCTCGGGATGATCGTAACGTGATGTACCTTATCCTGGGTGGGGCAGAAATATGTGCATATCGCGTGACCGCCCTCGTGGTACGCTGTAAGGCGCTTTTCTGCGGGGGTGACAACGCGCGACTTCTTCTCAGGGCCGGCAACGACCTTGATAGCAGCTTCTTCCATTTCGGCGCGTGTGATAGCCTTTTTATTCTTGCGAGCCGCCAGCAGCGAAGCTTCGTTTACGAGATTTTCCAGCTCTGCGCCCGTGAAACCGACCGTGCTCTGCGCGATGGTCTTGAGGTTGACATCGGGAGCAAGCGGCTTGTTGCGCGTGTGAACTTTCAGAATTTCCTCTCTGCCCTTAACGTCGGGAGGACTTACCAATATCTGTCTGTCAAAACGTCCCGGACGGAGAAGCGCCGGGTCGAGAATGTCGCTGCGGTTGGTCGCCGCCATTACGATCACGGAGTCATTGTCCTCAAATCCGTCCATTTCAACCAGTAACTGGTTAAGCGTCTGTTCGCGCTCATCGTGACCGCCGCCAAGACCCGCGCCGCGCTGTCTGCCGACCGCGTCGATCTCGTCGATGAAGATGATCGCGGGAGCGTTTTTCTTAGCCTGCTCGAAGAGGTCGCGAACACGCGATGCACCAACGCCGACAAACATCTCAACGAAATCCGAGCCCGAGATCGAGAAGAAGTCAACGCCCGCCTCGCCCGCAACTGCGCGCGCAAGCAGAGTTTTACCGGTACCCGGAGGTCCCATCAGCAGCACGCCCTTAGGGATACGCGCGCCGATCTCGTTGTACTTTTTGTTATTTTTAAGAAAATCTACAATTTCCTGTAACTCAGCCTTTTCCTCGTCAGCGCCTGCAACGTCGGCAAAAGTCGCCTTTTTCGAGTCGGGGGCTTTCTTCGCGTTCGTCTTGCCGAAGCCCGACATCTTGCCCGCGCCCGCGCTCCGCATCATCCACACGAAGAAGAAGATCATCACGCCAAGCATCAGCAGCGTCGGTATCAGATTCAGCCAAAAGCTGTTGTCCGAAATGGGCACAAGGTCGTATTTCAGCGGGTCTTTCGGGTTTTCCGCGTCGTAAAGCTTGCGGTAATTGGAAGCGTCTTCCGAACCAAGCACTTCATTCACAAAAAGGTTGACATTAGGAACAGTGTAAGTTTCTTCCTTGTCAGAATCTTTCAGCTTATAGGTCAGCTCGCCCGAGTTGAGGTCAAACTTGAATTCTGAGACCTGCAATTCGTCGAAATAACGCATGATCTTCGAGTACTGGGTGTCGTCCTTCTGCTTGCCCATCGAGGTGAGGGCGTAGACCATTCCGCCGATCAGCGCGACCGCCACCAGAAGGTATATTATAAACGATTTTGATCCATTATTTTTCAATTCAGCACTACCTTTCCTTATTGGCTCCGTTTGGCGAACCGCGCCGAGGCCTGCGCAAATCATTTATATATTGTATACTATATTTGTGACAGTTTTATGAAATTTTGCAGTGTAAAACGGTTTTTGTTGAATTATCAACTGCAACGCGCTCCGCAAAGCCATATCCTTCCACAAATATCAAGCCGTTATCGTCGCTAATTACTACCATTTTTGCACGTTCGTGGGGCGGAGCATACGCCTGCGCGAGGTTTTTAACAGAACTTGTAAACCCGCGACCGATCAGCTTAATCTTATCGCCCGAAAGTTTGCCGCGCGCCACCATTTCACCTTTTATTTTACCATAATCAGCAATGAAGTTTGTTACCTTTTTATGAATATTTGAACTATTTTGCAAATTGTCTGTAATATTCAGTAAAATGTTTTTTTCAAAAATTTTATAATTGCCGTCGCCGTGCAAAATCACTGAAGTCTGCTCGTCCTGCGTGCCTTTATTTGGTTTAACTGCAAATAATTTGCTGCCGCTCGTGTACGCTTCAACTCCCCCGCCAGCGGAAATTCTGCCGCCAGTCGTGCAAAGTTCGCGCACGCGTTTCACCATATCGCGCGAGGTGTCCGCGCCCGCCTCATTCAGCAGCCGCATGACCGCCCTGCCCGAAAGCGCAGGGTGTGCCGCCGCTATCGCCGCGCAGTCCAGCCCGCCGCCCGAATACGCCGACTCAAAAAGCTCGTCCGCCATACCTTTAATAAAGGCGGCGTCCTCACGAAGATTGTCCAGCGTACCGCTCATAGTCTTTTCCAGTGATGGATTTATCTGCCGAAGCTGTGGTACAACATTGTGCCTAATTCTGTTTCGAGTGTAATCATCTGTCAGATTGGTAGAATCCGTCACCCAATCCACGCCGCGCTCGGTCAAGAAAGTCTCTATCTCAGCACGGCTGCACTCGATCAGCGGTCGGATAATTTTTCCGCGCACCGGCGGTATCGAAGCCAGCCCCGTTATGCCAGTGCCGCGCGCAAAGTTGAAGATCGCCGTTTCAACGCAGTCGGAAAGGCTGTGCGCCGTCGCGATCTTGTCGCAGCCCATCTCCTCGAAAATTTGGTAGCGCAGTATCCGTGCACCTTCTTCTACCGATTTGCCCAATTTCTGTGCGTAATCCTTAGCGTCCACACGCCTAACTTCTATCGGCACACCCAGCTTTTGGCATATTTCAACGCAGTAACGCTCGTCACGCAGACTTTCTTCGCCGCGAAGCTGGTGGTTGATGTGGCAGGCGCGCACCTGCGGGAAAATTTCGTGCAAACACAAAAGGAGAGCTACGCTGTCCGCGCCGCCCGAAAGGCAGCAAAGCACGCTCTCCTCCGTATTCGCCATATGGTATTTTTCTACTGTATTTCTAACTTTTTCTATCATATCAGCGGTCTTCTCTTCTCATGTCAATGCCGCGGAAAAGCGTGTACTCGCCGATCCACGAAAGATTTACAGTATCTGTTTGTCCATGACGGTTTTTGGCAACAATACACTCCGCCACCGACTGATTTTCAGCCGTTTTTTCGTAATAAGCGTCGCGGTAAAGGAAAATTATGATGTCCGCGTCCTGCTCGATAGAGCCCGATTCACGCAGGTCTGAGAGCATCGGGCGCTTGTCCTCGCGCTTTTCCGAGCTACGCGAGAGCTGCGAGAGCGCGATAACGGGCACGTTCAGCTCCTTCGCCATCAGTTTGAGCTGTCGCGTGATCTCTGAAACTTCGTTTACACGGCTGGAATGTTGATTCGGCGATTCCATAAGCTGTAAATAGTCGATGACCACAAGTCCCAGATTTTTCAAACGGCGCAGCTTCGCCTTCATCTGCGGCACAGTTATGCCCGCGCCGTCGTCCAAATAGATCGGCAGGCGCGAAAGCTGGTCGGTCGCCGCGACCAGTTTGTCCCAGTCCTCGGGTTCAAGGTTGCCCGAGCGCAGCGAATTGTTGTTGACAAGCGCTTCCGAAGCCAGCATACGCGTTACGAGCTGCTCCTTGCCCATTTCGAGCGAAAAAATTGCTACATCTTTTTGCGAGCTTTTACACATATTAACAGCTATGTTGAGCGCAAATGCAGATTTACCCATCGCAGGGCGCGCCGCCAGGATTATAAGGTCGGAATTGTTCAGACCGTTCGTCACGGCGTCGAGCTGTCCGAAGCCCGAACGCGCCGACTGGTGCTTGTCCGCGTCCTCTCCACTTATCTCCTGCAAATGGTTATAAGCGTCAATAATTACATTTTCTATGCGGGTCAGACCCTGCACTTCGTTGTGACGAATGTCGAAAATGCTCTGTTCCGCGCGGTCGAGCAGCGCCGAAGCTTCCTCCGTGCCCTCGTTCGCCTTTTCAATAATGTCGTTGGCGATGTTTACCAGTCTGCGAACATGGTATTTTTCGT
>OIYP01001303.1_pt1 | contig 12602 bp, 11 predicted proteins | sample 1588261 | NCBI WGS metagenome assembly OIYP01 (sample SAMN03283293) | human gut metagenome | biome: human-associated habitat; material: feces | host: Homo sapiens | place: Peru | collected 2012
GCATTTAAATACAGTTGCAAAACAGGCAGTTGACGAATTTTTCAACAATTTGTAATAGCAATGTTAATAACTTGTCGGGAATTATAAAATAAAAATTATGATTTAGCATACTTTCGCCTAAATAATTATAATTGCTTTGCGAAGTATTTTTGCTAAACTGTAATTTAAGCATTATCCCAACATTTAACCAAAATCTAATAAAAACAAGAAAGCTGTACCTGAATACTCAAGTACAGCTTATTTTTATGCAAAATTTATTAAGCAAAATTACTTAATAAGGCTAACGCCGTCCATTTCTGCAGGCTGCTCTAAGCCCATAATCTGGAGCATAGTAGGAGCAATATCTGCAAGTCTGCCACCCTCACGGAGCTGGCAATCATAGCCTACTACACAGAAAGGAACAGGATTTGTTGTATGAGCTGTAAACGGTGAACCGTCAGCGTCTACCATCTTATCTGCATTACCGTGGTCGGCTGTGATAAGAGCAACACCGCCCATCTTCTTGATAGCCTCAACAACTCTGCCTACGCAAGTGTCAACAGCCTCAACAGCCTTTACAGCTGCCTCGAATACTCCTGTATGACCAACCATATCACAGTTAGCGTAGTTTAAGATAATCATATCATACTTACCGCTCTCAATAGCAGGAACAAGCTTATCTGTAACTTCATAAGCGCTCATCTCCGGCTGTAAGTCATATGTTGCAACAGCAGGTGACTTAACAAGGATTCTGTCCTCGCCCTCATACTGCTTTTCAACACCGCCGTTGAAGAAGAATGTTACATGAGCGTACTTCTCTGTTTCTGCAATTCTAAGCTGTGTCATACCCTTGTTTGAAACATACTCGCCAAGTGTATTCTTAAGTGCCTGCGGCTTAAATGCAACATCAACATTTGGCATTGTAGCGTCATACTGTGTCATACATACAAAGTTTACAGGGAAAAATCCGTTCTTTCTCTCAAATCCCTTAAATTCAGGATCAACAAAAGTTCTTGTAATCTCTCTTGCTCTGTCAGGACGGAAGTTAAAGAAGATAACGCTGTCGTTCGGCTTAACCTGTGCGCCGCCGTCAACTACAACAGGAACTACAAACTCGTCTGTAACGCCGTTTTCATATGACTTTTCAATAGCACAGCATGGGCAATCGGCTTTTTCACCTTCGCCGTAAACCATAGCGGCATATGTCTTTTCAACTCTGTCCCAGTTATTATCACGGTCCATAGCATAGTATCTGCCTGAAACAGTAGCTACCTTACCTACACCGATTTCTTTCATCTTGTCGAGGAGCTCGTTCATAAATTCAGCGGCACTTGATGGCGGAACATCTCTGCCGTCGAGGAATGCGTGAACATATACATTCTCAAGGCCTTTCTTCTTAGCAAGCTCAAGAATACCGTAAAGGTGTGTATTGTGGCTGTGAACGCCGCCGCTTGAAAGAAGACCCATAAGGTGAAGTGCTGTACCGTTCTCAATAGCCTTGTCCATTGCGTTTACAATAGCCTCGTTCTCCTTGAGCTTATCTTCATTAATAGTTTTTGTAATTCTTGTAAGCTCCTGATATACTATTCTGCCTGCGCCCATATTTGTATGGCCAACCTCTGAGTTACCCATCTGACCGTCAGGAAGACCTACATCCATACCCGACGCACCAATCTGTGTTACAGGGTTTTCTGCAAAAAGTTTATCAATATTTGGCTTATTTGCTGCTTTAATAGCATTGCCTTTCTCCGGTGCAATACCAAAACCGTCGAGAATCATAAGAATTAATGGTTTTTTCATAACATAAATCCTTTCTAAACATTACGGACGACACAGGGAACACTGACTGCAAATTTATTACAGTTATTTCCTTTTGCCGTCCGTACCCTAAAATTTAATTACTTGCTTGCTGCCTTTACAATAGCTGCAAATTTCTCAGCAACGAGTGAAGCACCGCCGATAAGACCGCCGTCAACATTTGTCTTTGAGAGGAGTTCGTCAGCATTGCCGTCATTCATTGAACCGCCGTACTGAATTGTAACAGCGTCAGCAACAGCAGCACCGTAAAGCTTTGCAAGAGTTGCACGGATGAATGCGCAAACCTCCTGTGCCTGATCTGCAGTAGCAGTCTTGCCTGTGCCGATAGCCCAGACAGGCTCGTAAGCAATGATAGTCTTCTTGATATCATCAGCGGAAACGCCTGCGAGGTCAAGCTTGATCTGACGAGCGATAACTTCCTCTGTGATGTTTGCTTCTCTTTCCCAAAGAAGCTCGCCAACGCAAACGATAGGCTTAAGACCTGCAGCAAGAGCAGCCTTTGTGCGCTTGTTTACAGTCTCATCTGTTTCGCCGAAGTACTGACGGCGCTCGGAGTGACCGAGAACAACATATTCAACGCCGACTTCAACGAGCATATCAGCGGAAATCTCGCCTGTGAAAGCGCCGCTCTTTTCAAAGTGAACGTTCTCAGCGCCAACCTTAACGTTAGAACCTGCGGTTGCAGCAACAGCAGTTTCAAGGTTTGTGTAAGGAACGCAAGCGATAACTTCAACCTTGCCCTCTGCATTGGCAACGAGCGGCTTGATAGCTTCGAGAAGCTCCTTAGCTTCGGGACGGGTCTTGTTCATCTTCCAGTTACCTGCGATAACAGCTTTTCTTAAAGTTTTATTCATGATAAAAACTCCTTTTTATATATTGAGATCACGCTTTAAAATCGGTTTAATTAAAAAGCGAAAATTTTTCCCATATAAGTATAACATAAAACGGCACTATATATATTAAATTTATGTGAATATATTTGATATTAAATGTTTATCAAATAAACACATAGCTGAGTTATATTGAAAATCTGTTCAGCTGTCCTTTTCCGAAGCCGCACACCTGTAAACTATCGGCAAGCCCGTATTTCCGCCGATAACGACCGTATCTCCCACTTCAATTTTGTCATAGTCATTGTCATAACAGCAGACATACTCAAAAACCTCTCCGTTGATATCGACCGAGCAGAAATAATAGCTCCGTATATTGTAAAAAAGGTGCTGTCTGCGGTTGGACGAGCCGATGCAGTCGGTCTGTTCGTAGGGCAGGACGTGAAGCTTCTTTTTGGCATTTTCTTTCGCCCAGCGTTCCTTTTTCTCGGTCACGACAGCATAGCAGGCGGTGACGTTCTGCTTTTTCAGCTCTCTTTTCAGCGCCCACAAAAGCATAAGCACAAGAATACAGCATGCGGGGAGCGTTTCTCTGCTGTATAACAGAGAATATACCGCACCTGCGCCGAAAATTGCGATAAGCACGATGTTTTCCGCAAGGCTTTCCCTGCATCGGGTCTTTTTGTTTATCATTTTTATATCCTCATCGCAGACCTGCGAAGTGTTCTTCAGATATTCGTTTTCAATGTCGGAGCAAGTGAGCTTTTTCATTGTTGTACCTTTCTGTCGATTTTATTCAAAACCTTTATCCCATTATAAACCCAGAAAAGCACTTCGTCAAGGGGATTTTAATGCGTAATTCGTAATGCGTAATGCGTAATTATATTGTTCCGAAAATCACGGGCAAAGCCGAACTTTGACTGGTGGGTTGCTCCGTATCGCATCATCAATACTGATACATATAAAAAAGAACCTTGTTTTCTACGGATAAAACCATTGAAAACAGGGTTCTTCAACTTTAGTAAAATAAGGGGTTTGCAGCGGGCGGATATGGAATCCGCCCCTACGATTTTCACCGCAAACTAACGGGATATAAATAATTACGCATTACGCATTACGAATTACGCATTATTCCGTGCGCAGTGCCTCAACAGGGTCTTTCTTAGATGCGACTCTTGACGGGATAACACCTGCGATAAGTGTGAGTATCATACTTATCGCTACAAGTATGACAGCCGCAGGTATGGGCAGGACTGCTTTAAGTCCCTCAATGTTCGTAAGATTGTATATGATGGCATTTATCGGGATAAGCGCAAGTGCCGAGATAGCTACGCCGATCAGTCCCGAGGTAAGTCCGACGAGCAGAGTTTCTGCGTTGAACACGGTCGAAACGTCGTGCTTTGATGCGCCTATCGCACGGAGGATACCTATTTCCCTTGTTCTTTCAAGCACGGAGATATATGTGATGATGCCTATCATAATTGAGGAAACGACGAGCGAAATTGCCACGAATGCGATGAGGACATACGAAATTCCGCTGATGATATTTGTTATTGAGGACATAAGCAGAGCAACATAGTCGGTATAATGTATCTGATCTTCCTCTGCGGCGCTGTCGTTGTAATCGCTGATGCGGTCGGAGATGCGGTCTTTTTCCTCGAAGGACTTTGCATAGATATTGATAGTGGACGGCTCGTCAAAATCAGCTTTGCCGAGGATATCCATTACGCCATCGTATGTTCTGTCGGAGAACTGTTCGGGAGTGTATTCGTCAAAAATTGCGGCGTACTGCGCATCGGTGAGAGGAGTAACGGACATTGTTGCTGCGATCCGGTCGGCGGTCATTGCGGAGAACTGCTGCTCGACCTGCTCGGCGTACTGCTGTGCATACTGTTCCTTTACGCTTTCACGGACGAAAGAGAAAAGCTCGTCATCGCTCATCTGCTTAATATAGCTCTTAACGCTGTCGGCGGACTCAACGCCCATTTCCTCGGCGTACTGACCTGCCATCTGCTCTTCTATCTGTTCTCTTGTGACATTTGCGAGAAACTGATCTGCATAAGCGTTCATATCGTCCTCGCTCGGCTGTGACATAACGAAGCGGAAGACGTCAGCCTTGTCCGATGCACTCAGGTTTTCGATATAAGCCTTAGCTTTTTCTGACTTTTCTTCATCGGAAAGGGGAACGTAATCATCGGTCTTGAACGGGTCGCCCGAAAGGATATCGGTGCTTTCATCGTTCTGCTGTTCCGCTACGATATCGCTTGAATTTGTGGTGTCGATAACATAGTCGGTGAGAGCCTTTGTGTAGCCGATATAGCCGGTGAGCATAGCGGCTGTGGAATCCTCGTTAGGACGGATAAAGCCGCAGATATGGAGCGGTGTGCCGATATCCTCTGCGCTGTAGATATATTCAAGTCCCGTGTCGGTCCCGGTGAGATCAACATAGCCTGTGCCGCTTTCGTTCTTCTGATAATATTCGCAGGGGAGAATGAGCTTGTAATCCTTGCTCATAACTTCGTCAAAAGTCCAGTCGGTAACGCCGTAATCGTCGATGATACCGCCCGTCATTGCGGCGTTCATTATCTCGGGCAGTTTTTCCTGCTCCTTGAAGCCGAGTGTGTACATTACGATATCGGGTATCTCATTCTGCTTTGAAAGGATAACTACAACATCGTTGTAATTTTCGGGCCAGCTGCCGTAAACGAGGTCGTACTGGTTCTTGATAATTTCGTTTACGTCACTGTCGTTTTCGCCGGGGAGCATTTCCTGCCATACCTCGATGTTTCCCATAGGTGACATACTCATCATTGCGCTTGAAGCGGCAGATGCGTTCATATCAACGCCCATTGTTGACTGGAATGTTTCGGAGAAGTCCGATTTCACGATCTTGCCGGACGGGTCTTTTGTGAAGATGGGCATCTGAATGTCATAGCTGTACGAAACGGAGCTTGCGTTCTCCTTGATAGTCTCGTCACTGTCGAGGAATTTCTTTATCGCAGGCATATCATTTTTCTGCTTTGCGGAGGAATTGAGCGAATTGAAGATTTCGTATACAGCTGTATTTCCGTGAACAACATTTTCAAGCTCGGCTTCTTCGCCACCGCTGCTTTTGTTCGGTGAATTCTGCATCATCGTATTCATAAGTGTGGCGGTGTCTGCGGTTTCTTCAAAAATTTGAATAGGGTAGGAGGAAAGTGTCGCCTCCTGTATCTCGTTTATATAATCATTGATGCCCGTTGAAAGCGAGAGGATAAGGGCAATGCCGATGATGCCGATAGAACCTGCAAAGGCGGTAAGTATAGTTCTGCCCTTTTTCGTGAGCAGGTTGTTGAGCGAAAGCGATATCGCCGTGAGGAACGACATTGAAACACGCTTTTTCTTTGCTTCATCGGGAGCGTCAGCCTGCTCGGGATCAAACGGATCGCTGTCATCGGTGAGAAGTCCGTCCTTTATGCGGACTATTCGTGTCGAATATTTCTCGGCAAGCTCGGGGTTATGCGTTACCATTATGACGAGCTTATCTTTTGCGATCTCTTTGAGCAGCTCCATTACCTGAATGGAGGTTTCGCTGTCGAGTGCGCCTGTAGGTTCGTCTGCGAGGAGGATATCGGGGTTGTTGATGAGCGCACGGGCAATAGCGACACGCTGCATCTGACCGCCCGACATCTGATTCGGTTTCTTGTGTATCTGATTGCCAAGACCGACCTTTTCGAGAGCCTCGATTGCTCTTTTGCGGCGCTCGGACTTTGAAACACCCGATATCGTCAGTGCAAGCTCAACATTCGCAAGAACGGTCTGGTGGGGGATAAGGTTGTAGCTTTGAAAAATAAAGCCTATCGTGTGGTTGCGGTAAGCGTCCCAATCTCTGTCCTTGTAATTCTTGGTGGAAATGCCGTTGATAACAAGGTCGCCCGAGGTGTAATGGTCAAGTCCGCCGATGATGTTGAGCAGCGTAGTTTTGCCGCAGCCCGAATGTCCGAGTATCGAAACGAACTCGTTCTCACGGAATGAAATGCTTACGCCGCTGAGCGCTTTTACAGCATTGTCACCCTCGCCGTATTGTTTTACAATGTTCTTAAGTTGGAGCATTAGTTGCTATCTTCCTTTCTTATGTTTAAAAGTCGTAAAAAGACCTCTCTGCCTTTTTCTTCCGAATCCTGCTCGGAGCAGGTTATTCCGAGAATACTGAGAAGTACCATATTGAGCAGCATCGAACGCATCACCATAGCGGCGGCACGGCAGTCAACATCGTGTATCTCGCCTTTATCCATACGGGTACGGAGAAGCTCACAAAGAAAATTTTCCAGCCCGTCAAGATATCGGTTCATATCCTCCGCCCGGATAAAATCACGGACTTCCTTTTCAAGTATTACTATGCGGATAAGGTCGATATGCTCGTTTATAAATCCCGAAAGTCGGGTACAAATACTTTTGAGTGAATCCTCGATAGACAGACCGTCAAAAACATCAAAAACATCATTATCGGGAACGTTTTTCCGAAAGTCATCAAGCTCATTTTTCATTATTTCGGAAAGCAGTTCACGTTTTCCGTTGGGAAAGTAGTGATACAAAAGGCTCTCCGAAACGCCGATGCTTTTGCTGATATCTCTGACCGAAGTGCCGTTGTATCCGTTTTCGGAAAAGGACTTCTTAGCCGTTTCGATAAGCTTTCGGCGAGTTTCGGCGGCTTTTTCGCTTCTTGAACCTGCCATAAAGCACCTCTTTTCTTCACTTAACAAGTGTTCAATGAAAATATTATAGCATTATCGATGTTCCGTGTCAATGCCGCAGGAAAATTTCAGCTTTTTATCACATTTTTAACATATTAGCAAATGTGTATTCGGATAAATTTGCGAAAAAAACCATTCACCGATCATGTAAAACGGTGAATGGTTTTTCAAAATAATTCAGAATGTGAGCCTGTACGGAATAACGTTAAGACAAGTTCTGTGTTTGTGATTTTGTATATCAGCAGCCAATCTGGTTCAATATGACATTCTCTATATCCGGAATAGTTTCCTTTTAATGCGTGGTCTTTCACTGCTATCGGCAGTTCAGCACCGTCAGAAAGCATAGAAACGATCAAATCAAGTTTGGAAATATCATATCTGCCTTGTTTACGAATTTTTTTGAGATCTTTTTTAAACTGTGGAGTAAATTTGATATTAAGTTTCATTTGCGATCTCCTCGTCTATTTCAGAGAGAATCTCGGAGAAGGAATTATATGATTTATATTTTTCCGGGTGAGCTTCCATATCTTTTGCTTCTTCAAATGCTGCTTTCGTTTCATCGTTAAAAATAGGATAATATTCGCTGAACATGGAAATGAACCCTTTAAGCTGGTCGTCCGTAAGCTGATTGAAAATTCCAAGTGCAATTTCTCTTGTACTCATAAAACAAACCTCCTTGTAAAGGTCGAATACTTTTAGAATTTCTTTATCTTATTATATTATATCATATCCAAATGAAAATGTCAAAAACCCCATAGGATTTTTCAAGCCTATGGGATTAAATGATCACCTTGTATGGAATTCATAGGATTCAGAGAGGAAACCCTCAATGTCGGTTTTGCCGATAGTATCAACGGCGGAAATTTTTATCCAGTATTTGCGCTCGGGGTGAAGTCCCGTTATCGTACAGTTTTCCGTTGTGACCTTAGCGTATTCCTCATATTTTTTGAGGTACGGATTGTAGAGATATACCTTATAGTAGTCCGTTCCGTTGACCCAGTTCCACGTTAAGTCCATTTTGTTCCTGCCGCGCGAAGCGATAACGGCTGTCGGGGCGGAAAGACGGTACTTGAATTTTACCTTGTTTTTCTTTGCGTAGCGTTCGGCGTCGCTGCCCTGTTCTACTACAAGGGTGATCCTGCAGGGAGTTATCGTCTTGAAGGATTTCACGAATTCGCCGCTGCTGTAGGTGTAGTAGGGGGCTTTCACTGCCTTTTTGCCGGTCGAAAGGTAAAACTGCGGCTCATCTTTGGAAAGGTCTGCGCAGAAACCGAAAGCATATCTGTCAACGGTAGCATCGGCAGGTATCGAAACAGCTTCAAGCTTCGGGCAGTTGTAGAAAGCGTCTGCAATGAAGCCGATGCTGTTCGGAAATCTCACAGTTTTGAGCGAAAGGCAGTTGCCGAATGCGCCGCCGCCGATCTGACCGACTTCCGAGCCGCTTTTCGTGAATGTAATGCTTTGCAGTGAACGGCAGCAGAAGAAAGCATAGTCCATAATTCCGCCGTAAGGGTATCTTCCGTAGGTTTCATTCGTGCAGATATCTCCTCGGAAAATTACCTTTGTAAGGCTTATGCAGCCGAAAAATGCACTCTCGCCGATATAGTCGAGGTTGCCTTTTACATCGAGCGTTTTAAGGTTTGAGCAGCCCGTGAAAGCTCTGTCGCCGATGCCGCCGAAGCAGGTCTTGGGTATCGTAACGGAGGTTATTTTCTGATTGTCACGGAAAGCATCATCGGCAATGTAGACAGCATCGGCAGGGATCGTTACCGCACCGCCCGAGCCTTTGTATTTTTTTACAAAAATGTCACCGCTTCTGTCCTGAGCGAGAACAAATCCGCCCTTTACGGTGTATTCCGAATCGGCTATTTCTTTTGAGTTGGAGAGTGCGGAAACGTTCACCGCCGAAAGCTGCATACAGCTGAGTGACATAACGACAGCAAGCGCAATATTTATCAATCTTTTAAACTTCAAGAGTATTACCCCATTTCATTCAGATAAGCTTTACTTGTCTGTGCTTCCGAAACCGCCCGTGCGTGTGCCGTCCGAAGCGTCATCGTCGGTAATGCCGAACGGTAAGAAAATTCCCTGAGCGAAGCCTTTTCCCTCGTCAACATCGGCAATGCTGTAGTCCTTTGAATCGTTGGTTATCTTTATCTTGATGTGACCCTCGTTGTCAGCGCCGAAGTAGTCGCTGTCGATGATCCCGACAGTGTTGTCGAGCTGGATTCGATGCTTGAAGCCAAGACTGCTTCGTGGGAATATCGCAAGCACCCAGCCCTGCTTTATCTCGGCTCTTATTCCCGTCGGGATAAGGAGAGTTTCATCGGGGTTAAGGGTTATTGCAACGGGGAGAAAGAAATCATAGCCTGCCGAGCCTGCGGTAGCTCTTTTCGGCAGCCTGATGTGGTCATAGATCTCACGAACGACTGCCTCGTCATCTTCGGGATAGACAGCCTGCCAGTCACCGAGGAACTGTTCAAACGAAACCTTATAAAATTTTGCGACTTTTTCTATAGACATAAAAAATCCTCCGAAATATCATATACTATCATTATACAATATTCAGAGGATTTCGTCAACACTTTGGCAATAAATTAAAGCATATTTTTGATGCTTTCGCTGATTTTTCCCGCAACGTAAGGATTGTTCATCGTGTAAAGGTGAATACCGTCAACGCCGCTTGAAATGAGCTCAACGATCTGGTCGATAGCATAGGCAATACCTGCGTCACGGAGAGCTTCGGGGTTATTTTCGTATCTCTGCATAGTCTTGGAGAACTTTGCAGGAAGGCTTGCGCCGCACATCGAAACCATTCGCTGTATCTGCTTCGCATTTGTTACGGGCATAATTCCTGCTTCAATAGGAACGTTCACGCCTGCGGCTCTTGCTTTTTCAAGAAAGCTGAAAAATACGGAGTTGTCGAAAAAGAGCTGCGACATAAGATGCTCTGCGCCTGCTTCTATCTTTATTTTGAGATTTTCGATATCCTTGTCAAGATTTTCCGCTTCAATATGACATTCGGGGTAGCAAGCTCCCGAAACGTGGAAATCACCGTTTTCCTTTATAAAGCGTGTGAGGTCGCTCGCATACTCAAAGTCGTGCAGACGGGGGATATCGGGGTTGATGTCGCCGCGGAGAGCGAGGATATTTTCAACGCTGCGCTCTTTGAGCTGTTTAAGGCGTTCGAGGATAAGCTCTTTGTCGCTGTAAACGCAGGTGAGGTGCGCCGCCGAGGTTATGCCGAGTTTGTTCTGGATATATGAAGCGATATCGCAGGTCATTGTGTCTGCGCTCGTTCCTCTTGCACCGTATGTAACGCTGATAAAGTCGGGGGAGAGCTTTTTCAGTTCGTCCAGTGTATGGTAAATGGATTCGATAGGAGTAGTGTTTTTCGGGGGAAATACCTCGAATGAGAATACGGTCTTTCCCTTTCCGAACAGTTCGGGTATCTTCATTGGCAGTTTTGTCCTTTCATTACTTTATATAAAATCCGTCATCACGGCTCGTTCTGAACGGTGCAAGCGGAAGTCCGTTCTTTGAGAAAACGGTGACTTCGCCGTAGTTCACCCAGCAGTAACGGGCATATTTAGGTTCGCTGACTTCGCCGCTTGAAAGAATGATCTTTTCGCCGTCAAATTCGGCATTTGCGGAGTGATAGACCTTGTCCATTCCTGCGAGCTCAAAGCCTTTGACTTCGCCCTTTACATCAAAACCGCCCTCGGCGTGGTCAAAGCTCAAAACAGCTTTTCCGTCAGCGAAAAGAGCCGAGCGGAAAATTGCGCCGTAAGCCTTTTCGGGAGAGAGCTTATTGTAAACATGGCAAAGTGCCTGAAGTTCAAGGCGTTCGCCGACAGGTTTCTTGTCGAGGGGGTGAATGTTGCCGTATTCGCCGCAGTCGAGAGCAACCGCAATGCCTGTGTTCGCCGTTGTCAGGTGAACACGCATCTGCGCTTCACGGATAAGACACCAGTGCTTTCTGTCCTCTTCGCCTCGGTTGATATGCATCGGGAGCTGAACGAAAATGAACGGCAGAGTATCATCGTTCCAGTCGCTTCTCCACTGCTCGATGAGCATTTTCAGCAGCTTGCAGTACATATTCGGCTTGTGGTCGTCGCTTTCGCCCTGATAATAGATAAAGCCTGCGAGAGTGTAAGGGCATACCCGCTTTAACATAGTTTCGTAAACGCCGCCTGCACGGAACGGTGACTTCGGACCGAGTGGTTCGGGATAGCGGCACGGGCCTGCGAATTTGAGCGCATCGCCCCATTCGCCCTCGGGATTCTTGGCGTAGAATTCGTTTATCTTCGGCTGCCACTGCTCAACGTAAGCGTTGTAATCGTCAAGCTCTGCGCAGTATTCCTCGAAAGTTTTTCCGTCCATAGCGGCATCGTATTCGTCAACGTAGGACTTTGTATCGACATCAGAGCAGAGCAGTTCCTTTGAAATCCAAGCCGAAGCGGAAGTTCCGCCCCAGTTGCAGCCGATAACGCCGACCGTCACGCCGAGGTCTTCGGAAAGCTTTTTTGCGAAGTAGTAGCCGACTGCAGACCAAGCGGCGGAGTTGTTCTTTGATGCCCTTGCCCAGCCGCCGTTGCGCTCGTCAGCATAGAAAAATTCATCAATATAGGAATTCTTTTTGGTATAGTAAAAGCGAACGTTCACGCCGTCCGTCTGTTCGAGGACTTTTTTGCCGTCGAGCGAGTTTTGGAGCTCAAGCTCCATATTCGACTGACCGCCTGCGAGCCATACTTCGCCGAGCATAACATCGGTAAAGACGATTTTTTCATCGCCCGAGAAAACCGTCATCTCGTAAGGTCCGCCTGCCTCCATTGCAGGGAGAACAGCCGTCCAGCGGTGATTTTTTGTCACGGCTTCGGCGGTCTTGCCGTTCAGCGAAACGGTAACCTTCATTCCGTCATAAGCCATACCCCACACGGTTATATTTTTATTTCTTTGAAGAACCATTGAATCGGAAAAAACAGGTGCGCAGGATAAGATACCCATACACAAACCTCCTTAGTTTGAGAATATCATTTATATTTTACTTTATTATCATAAAAAAATCAAGCAATAAATGTTAATATTATAGGTGACCTCTAAAAGTACAGGAGTAATATTCAGAAAATCAGGTTCATAAACTTGTTGGGTGGAGGTTCAAAGACGTTTTGGGTTTATTGAATATAATAATACTAAACACCAATAAAACTATAGACAAAAAATCTGCGCAAAATCCATATAT
>OIYP01001306.1_pt1 | contig 12576 bp, 9 predicted proteins | sample 1588261 | NCBI WGS metagenome assembly OIYP01 (sample SAMN03283293) | human gut metagenome | biome: human-associated habitat; material: feces | host: Homo sapiens | place: Peru | collected 2012
GGGCACTGGCTGTCCATGCGGGCGGTGGCGTCTGCAAAGCGGTCAAGGTCGCGCAGCAGCATGGAAGCGTACGCCATCAGCGCATGACCAAAGGTGATGGGCTGGGCGCGCTGCAAATGGGTGTAGCCGGGCATGACGGCGGCGGTGTTCTCCGCTGCCTTTTTGCACAGCACCCGCACCAGCTCCACGATGTAAGCCTGCAAAGTCTTGCTGTAATCCCGCAAAGTCAGGCGGATATCCAGCGCCACCTGATCGTTGCGGCTGCGGCCGGTGTGCAGCCGCTTGCCCGCATCCCCGATGCGGGCGGTCAGGGTCTGCTCCACAAAGGTGTGCACATCTTCGGCGTTGGGGTCGATCTCCAGCTTGCCGGACGCCAGATCATCGGCGATGGAAGCCAGACCGTTGAGGATATCCTCGCAGTCCTTTTCGGAGATGATGCCCTGCTTTGCCAGCATGGTGGCATGGACGCCGCTGCCGCGCATATCCTGCGCGGTCATCCGCTGATCGAAACGGATGGAAGAGTTGAAATCGTTGACGCGCGAATCGACCGCCTTGGAAAAACGGCCCTTCCAGAGTTGTTCTGCCATTTTTTAATTCCCTTATCTGTTCAATCTATTGCTCCGTCAGCGGGCTTACCCTCTCCGTCAGCGCAAATGCGCTGACACCTCTCCCAAAGTGAGAGGCATTGGCATGTCGGGAAGAAAATACTTCTCCCGAAAGCGGTTGGGCGCCGTCCTCATTTACAGCGGAGCTATGTATTTTTCAAAAAGAAAAGCCTTTTTCAGTCTGCTCAGACTTTCCCGGTCTGCCAAAGGCTCCCACTCTGGGGGAGCTGGCGAGCGAAGCGAGACTGAGAGGGCTATAAAAACGGCAAAGCCGCCGCAGGGGAAAACGCTCCTGCGGCGGTGCCGCCGGCAACTATGCCGGTTTTTGAAACCTCAGCGTGAAAGTGTAGAAAACACGCCGAGGGGAAAGTTGGCTTTGGATAGCCGCTTAGTCCTCGACCTTCGGCCAGCTCTTGGACAGCTTTGCGCGCTCCTTGATGGACAGGCCGAACAGGTTGATGAAGCCGGCTGCATCGGCCTGATTGTAATCTTCATCCTCGCCGAAGGAAGCGGTCTGCTCGTCGTACAGGGTGTACGGAGAGGTGACGCCGGCGTTGATCATGTTGCCCTTGTAGAGCTTCAGCTTGACATCGCCGGTAACGGTCTTTTCGAGGCTGTCTGCAAAGGCATCCAGAGCCTCACGCAGCGGGGTGAACCACTGGCCGTTGTACACGATGTCGGCATACTTCTGAGCCAGCTGCTCCTTGAAGTGTGCGCTCTCCTTGTCGAGGGTGATGGTCTCCAGAACGTTGATGGCCTTGTACAGGATCGCACCGCCCGGAGTCTCATACACGCCGCGGCTCTTCATGCCGACCAAGCGGTTCTCGACCACATCATACAGGCCGATGCCGTTGCGGCCGCCGATCTCATTCAGCCTGGCGATGATGGCCGAAGCCTTCAGTTTTTCGCCGTTCAGCGCAGCGGGCACGCCTTTTTCAAATGTCAGTTCCACATATTCGGGTTTGTCCGGCGCGTCGATGGGGGAAACGCCCAACTCCAAAAAACCGGGCTTCTCATACTGCGGTTCGTTGCCCGGGTCCTCGAGGTCAAGGCCTTCGTGGCTCAGGTGCCAAAGGTTCTTATCCTTGGAATAGTTCGTCTCACGGTTGATCTTCAGCGGGATGTGGTGGGCTTCGGCGTAGTCGATCTCTTCGTCGCGGCTCTGGATATCCCACTCACGCCAGGGGGTGATGATCTTCAGGTCGGGGGCAAAGTGCATGATAGCCAGCTCAAACCGCACCTGGTCGTTGCCCTTGCCGGTGCTGCCATGGCAGACGGCATCAGCGCCCTCGGCGCGGGCGATCTCGACCACACGTTTAGCCAGAATGGGCCGCGCAAAGCTGGTGCCCAGCAGGTAGCCCTCATAGTCGGCCCCCGCCTGCATGGTGGGGATGACATACTCATCGACAAATTCGTCGGTCAGGTCCTCGACATACAGCTTGGAAGCACCGCTTGCCTTGGCGCGCTCTTCCAGGCCGTCCAGCTCGCCTTTCTGGCCCACATTGCCGCATACGGCGATGACTTCGCAGTTGTCATAATGCTCTTTCAGCCAGGGGATGATGATGGACGTGTCCAAGCCACCCGAGTAGGCCAACACAACTTTTTTCACTTCTGCCATAAATATCCCTCCCTGTAAAATACTGCTTGCTTTTGGGTTGCGATGCTATTATACTAGGTGCAAGAAAATGTGTAAAACGTATTCTGCACATAGTTACCATATGAATTTAGCATGAACGGGAGCACACCGATGTACGTGGATTGGGAATACTACAAAATTTTTTACTACGTCGCCAAATATCAAAACTTTACCAAGGCGGCACGGGTGCTGGGCAACAACCAACCCAATATCACCCACATGATGAACAAACTGGAAAATCAGCTGCACTGCGTGCTTTTTATCCGCTCTAACCGCGGCGTTACGCTGACACCCGAGGGTGAAACGCTCTATGCGCGCATTTCGTCCGCCGCCGTGCAGATCCAGGACGCCGAAGAGGAGTTGAGCGCCAGCGCCACCTTTGAGCACGGCGCGATCAGCATCAGCGCCACCGAGACCGCGTTGAACATCTACCTGTCGGAGCGCCTGCGGGAGTTCCACGCCCAGTACCCCGGCATCCGGCTGCGCATCTCGAACCACTCGACCCCGCAGGCCATCCAGGCTGTAAAAAGCGGCGAGGTCGATTTTGCCGTCGTTACCACGCCCACCGAGGCCGACAGCGACCTAAAAACCGTGCCGCTGATGCCGTTCAATGAAATTCTCGTCGGTGGGCTGACCTTTACGGCGCTGGCCAGCCAGACGATCTCCTTGCAGGAGCTGGCAGCGTACCCGTTGATCATGCTGGGCAACGAGAGCATGAGCCGCACATTCTACCGTCAGTTTTTCCTTGAGCACAACGCCGAGCTTCACCCCGATACCGAAGCCGCTACCACCGACCAGATGCTGACGCTGGTGCGCAGCGAGCTGGGCCTGGCCTTTATGCCGGAACCGATGGTGCGCGGCAACCTGCAGCGCGGGCGCATCGTGCAGCTGAACCTGCGCGAGACGATCCCGCCGCGCTTGGTCTGCCTGGTGTATGACCGTCACCGCCCGCTGAACACTGCCGCACGGGAATTTCAGTTGCAGCTGCTTAACTCGGCCAAACGGGAGGGTAAAAAATGACGCTGCAACAATTGCGGTACGTGACCGCCATCGCCGAGACCGGCACCATCAGCGAAGCTGCGCGCCGTTTTTATATCGCACAGCCCAGCCTGACGGCCTCGCTGCACGAGCTGGAAGAAGAACTGGGGCTGACGATCTTCCGCCGCACCAACCGCGGCGCGGTACTCACCCCGGAGGGGGAGGAGTTCCTCGGCTATGCGCGGCAGGTGCTGGCGCAGATGGACTTAATTGAAGAAAAATACCTCGGCACCGCGCCTGCCAAGCATCAATTTTGCGTATCTACGCAGCATTATTCGTTCGCGGTCGAAGCATTCGTCGAACTGCTGCGGGAGTACGGCGGCCCGGAATACGACTTCCGCATCCGCGAAACGCAGACCTACGAGCTGATCGAGGATGTGGCGCGCCTGCGCAGCGAGGTCGGTGTGCTGTACTTAAATAAGGATAACGAGACCGTGCTGCGCAAGGTCATCCGTGAGCATGACCTTTGCTTTACGTCGCTGTTTACGGCCAAACCGCACGTGTTTGTCAGCGCGGTCAGCCCGTTGGCGGGCAAGGCAGCGGTCACGCTGGACGACCTGGCTCCCTACCCGCGCCTTTCCTACGAGCAGGGCGAGCACAACGCGTTCTATTTCTCCGAGGAGATTTTAAGTACCCGCGACAGTAAAAAGGATATTATGGTCAGCGACCGCGCCACGCTGTTCAATCTGCTGATCGGCCTGAATGGCTACACGATTTGCAGCGGCGTTATCAGCGAAGCATTGAACGGCCCCAATATCGTGGCTGTGCCGCTGTTGGTTGACGACGCTATGCAGATCGGCTACCTGACCCACAAGCAGGTGCAGCCGGGCCCGTTTGGTAAACGATATATCGAGATTTTACAAAAGCATACGGCGCAATAGTCTCCCGTCTTTGGCCCCCTCTGCGAGTCGGCTCCCGCCCGCAGGCAGAGGGAAAAAAGAAGAAACAGGTATAGATTGGACCTATAGCAATGCGCATAAAACCCATATTTTACAATCGCCCCGCTGCGCCTTATACTGTACCTATCAACCAAAACAAACAAAATTCCACATAGAGAGGTATAGTATTATGGCAGCACTGCGTTCCCCGTTCCGTTATGATTTTGTGGGCAGCTTCCTGCGCCCGCAGGCCATCAAAAATGCCCGTGCCCAGTTCAAGGCTGGCGAGATCACCCGTGACGAACTGACCGCCGTTGAAAACGAGCAGATCACCCTGCTGGTCGAAAAGCAGAAGCGCGCCGGCTACCACGCCATCACGGATGGCGAGTTCCGCCGCAGCTACTGGCACCTGGACTTTATGTGGGGCTTTGCTGGCATCGACGAGGTCGAACTGGACCACGGCTACTACTTCCAGGGTGAGGAAACGATCCACGGTTCTATCCGCGTCAGTGGTAAGATCAGCGGCAAGGATCACCCCTTTGTTGAGCATTACAAGTTCGTCAAGCAGTTCGAGGATGAAAACTGCATCGCCCGCCAGACGATGCCCGCCCCTGCCCAGCTGCTGGCCGAGCTCTACCGTGAGGATAACGGCAAAAACACTGACGCCGTCTACCCTGACCACGAACAGCTTTTGCAGGATATCGCCGCCGCCTACCGCACTGTCATCCGCGACCTGTACGCCGCAGGCTGCCGCAGCATCCAGTTTGACGACTGCACCTGGGGCATGTTCTGCGACCCGAACTACCAGGCGTTCCTTGCCCAGGCGGGTATCAAATTGGCGGACCAGGCCAACGAATATCTGCGCCTGAACAACCTCGCGCTGGAGGGCCGCCCCGCAGACCTGGCCCTAACCACCCATGTCTGCCGCGGCAACTATCACTCCACCTGGGCCAGCCGCGGCGGCTACGCACCCATCGCGCCCATCCTGTTTGCGTACGAGAATGTCGACGCTTTCTATCTGGAGTTCGACGACGAGCGTTCCGGCAGCTTTGAGCCTCTGCAATACGTGGCCGACGGTAAAAAGGTCGTGCTGGGTCTCATCACCACCAAGTCCCCGCGCCTGGAGGATAAGTCCGCTGTCATCGCCCGTATCCACGAGGCCGAAAAGTACATCCCGCTCGACCGCCTTTGCCTGAGCCCACAGTGCGGCTTTGCTTCCTGCGAGATCGGCAACAAGCTGACCGACCTCGAGCAGTGGAACAAGCTCAAACTGGTAAAAGAGATCGCCGAAGAAATTTGGGGTAAATAAAATTTTATAAAGAAAGCCAGCCGCCGTACCGGGTAAAACCGATACGGCGGCTGGTTTGTTGCTTGCTTTATGGATGGGGAAAAGCTAGATGTTTTTTCGTCGCTTAGGCACGCATCAGCGTGCCGCGCAGGCTTTCCAGCGCGGCCATTCTTGCGCTGATGGCAAACACACCGGCGGCGCGGGTCAGCTGGTCAGATTGGGCATCCACCGGGATGATGCGCGCCAGCACCGTGCTGTGGTCTACCGCGTCAAAGCAGACGCCCGCCTGGCGGCACAGCTCCACCGTGCGGTGGGCGCAGCCCGGCATCGTGGACAGTGCTGCCACGGCATCGCCCGCCACTGTGGGGTGCGCCGCGCCGGTATCGCTAAGCTCTTTGCCCAGCACTGTGCCAAAATGCCGCACTGCGCGCTGGCTGCTGCTTTGCCCCAGCAGCGGGTCCTGGACCGTCATGTCCAGCGCCAATGGCTCACGCAGCAGATTTGTGTACTTCCGCGCCACGCGGTCATACTCCCGCTGTAATTCCTTTCTTGTTAGATCCGTATACTGCATACTTTTCCACTCCTCTACCCGTTTGCATCGTCTATTATACGCAAGAAGGCACGGTATGTAAAAAGTATTTTCCATATGGTTGTCATATAAAATCAATATAACAAGATGAGAGATGACTCGCCACTAAAGGCAAAAAGCATCAAATGTTTTCTGGAATATTGCTGCGCAGAATCAGCGCCGGGGCAATGCTGTACAAGGGCGGTGTTTTGCAATTCAGGACCACACGGGCAAATACAGCAGGAATACCAACGCAGCCATCTTGAAATGAAAATCTGTTTTTATTAACTGCTTAACTTAACGGTATTGCTCTTGGAGGGGACCTTTTTTGTTTTGCCTTTTTTACGCTTCTATGATATAATGCCTACAAAACGCACAAAGGAGATCGTACGCATGAAATTTTCTGAGATGCCCTATCAGCGCCCGGATCTGGATAAGATCAAGGCGCAGTTTGCCGCGGTAACGCAGCGCTTTGCCGCCGCGCCCGACTATGCCGCCGTCAAGGCCGCTTTCTTGGAAGAGCAGACCCTGAACAAACACGTCGACACACTGGCCAACCTCGCCAGCATCCGCAATACCATCGACACCCGCGATGAATTTTACGATGGCGAGATGAATTTCTGGAATGCAGCCACCCCACGGATCCAGGAATGCCAGAACGCGTGGAGCGCCGCACTGCTGGCGTCGCCCTACCGCAAACAGCTGGGCGAGGAGTATGGTGAACTGATGTTCCTCAACGCCGAGATCGCGCAGAAAGCGTTCTCTCCGGAAATTCTGGATGAAATGGCGCAGGAGAACGACCTCTCCACCCAGTACGGCAAGCTGATCGCCTCGGCCCAAATCCCGTTTGAGGGCGGTGTGTACACTCTTAGCCAGCTGTCACCGTTCAAGAACGACCCCGATGATGCCCGCCGCCTGGCCGCCTGGAAAGCCGAGGGCGCCTGGTACAAGGAGCATCAGGCCGAGTTCGACTCCATCTATGACAAGATGGTCCACCTGCGCGATGCGATGGGCAAAAAGCTTGGCTACGGCGGCTACACCACGCTGGGCTACTACCGCATGGGCCGCAACTGCTACACCAAAACCGATGTGGAAAAATTCCGTGCAGCGGTGGTGAAATATCTCGTTCCCGTGGCCGACAGCATCTACCGCGAGCAGGCCAAGCGCCTGGGCAAGCAGTACCCGATGAACGCTGCCGACAACGCCCTGATGTTCCGCAGCGGCAACCCCAAGCCCTGCGGCGATGCCGATGCGATCGTGGCACAGGGGAAAAAATTCTACGAGGAGCTATCGCCCGAAACGGCTGAGTTCTTCCACAAGATGCTGGACGATGAGCTGATGGACCTGCTCTCCACCCCCGGCAAGGCGGGCGGCGGCTACTGCACCAGCCTGGATGATTACGAAGTGCCGTTCATTTTCGCCAACTTCAACGGCACGCAGCACGATGTTGAGGTCGTTACCCACGAGGCCGGGCACGCCTTTGCCGCCTATATGAACCGCAAGCGCATCCCGTATTCCACCGTCTGGCCCAGCATGGAAGGCTGCGAGGTCCACTCAATGTCGATGGAGTTTTTGGCCTGGCCCTGGGCCGAGGGCTTCTTCGGCGAGGACGCCCGCAAGTTCCGCTACAGCCATCTGGCCGGGGCGCTGACCTTCATCCCCTACGGCACGATGGTCGACCACTTCCAGCACATCGTCTACGAAAAACCCGACATGACCCCTGCCGAGCGTCACGAAACCTGGAAAGAGCTGGCCGCGATCTACCAGCCATGGATGCGCCTGGACGGCGAGATCCCGTTCTACGGTGCGGGTGAATACTGGCAGCGCCAGATGCATATCTACCAGAGCCCGTTCTACTACATCGACTACTGCCTGGCGCAGACCGTCAGCTTGCAGATCTGGGCACTGATGCAGAAAGACCGCGCCAATGCCTGGGACCACTACATGGCCTACACCCGCCAGGGCGGCAGCCGCGTGTTTACCGAACTGCTGCAAAATGCCAACCTGACCAGCCCGTTTGAGGAAAGCTGCCTGCGCGGTGTCTGTGAGACTGCCAAGGACTGGCTGGACCACTATGACCTGGCGGGGATCGAATGATGGCGGACCGAAAAAACAAGCACGCCTACCTCGACGACTTTGAAAAAGACTTGAACGGCAACTATCAGTACCGCGGTGCGCACTACTATTATAAAGGTACGCAGCCGCGCGGCAAGGCGCTGGCCGGGCTGTGGGTGCTGTGCGGCGGCGGGGCTGCCTGTCTGCTGGCAGCGGGTTTTGTGCACGGAGCCACGGCGCACGCGCCGTTCTGGCTGCTGCTGCCGTATATGGCGGGGCTGTTGGCAGGAGGGTACGTGCTCTACCTGCTGGTGCGGCTGACGGCGGGCGGTGACCCGCTGCGGGCCTATATCCACGAACAGACTGCACAAAAATTGCCGGGTGTTTGCCCTGCTGCCGCTGTACTTGCAGCACTGACAGCTGCGGCCCAGCTGGTGCAACTGGCACTGGGCGGGCAAAACCTGGCCGCCCGGCTGCTGTTTGCCGCCTTGCAGGCGGTGGCTGCCGCTGCTTTTATCCGAGCAAGTAAGCGATTTAAAGCACTAAAGTACGAAAAACAGGAATAAATATGCAGGATTATTTATAGATATAATAATGCTGCAATGTCGAAAAATGCGGGCAGCTAAACGGCTGCCCGCATTTTGTACAACTCATAAAAAATCAAGCCCTTTCTTTGCCAAAAAAATATCACAAATTTCGGTAAATGCCACAAAAATACCACTTTTAAGTTGACAACTTGCCAAATCTACGGTACTATATAAGCTAAGTCATTGTCGACAAGTGTACACTGTATGAATACACAACGAACGGAAAGGGGATCCCCTTTCCCGTTATGGCAGCTGGGGAGCTGCCATAATGACTTGCTGACAGGGCAAATTTTAGGAGGTTTTGTACACATGAAAAACGCAAAGCAAGCCATTGCGCTGGCATCTGCTGCGGCCTTGAGCCTGAGCATGCTGGCCGGCTGCGGCAGCTCCGCTTCCTCCGCTGCATCCAGCGAAGCCGCAAGCACTGCCACCGCCGAGGCTACCACTTCTACCACCAGCGACGGCACCCTCGTCCTGGCAGAAACCGGCTTTGAGGGGAAGTTCAGCCCCTTCTTCGCCGCTTCTGCCTCTGACCAGGATGTCATCGACCTGACCCAGCTCGGCCTGCTGGGCGCTGACCGTAAGGGCGAAATGATCCTGAATGGCATCGAGGGTGAGACCCGCGAGTACAACGGCACCGACTACACCTACTACGGCACCTCTGACTGCGTTGTCACCGAGAATGATGACGGCACCGTCACCTATGATATCAAGCTGCGCGACGATCTGAAGTTCTCTGACGGCGAGCCTGTCACCATCGACGACGTTATCTTCTCGATGTATGTATTCCTGGATCCGACTTATGACGGTTCTGTTACCATGTATTCCACCCCCATCGTCGGCCTGGAGGAGTACCGCAGCTCCATGACCACCCTGTCCAAGCTGATCGCTGAGGCTGGCGAGGACAACACCGATAATACCTACTTCACTGCTGACCAGCAGAAGGCTTTCTGGGACGCTGTCAACGAGGGCGGCGTTGCTTTTGCCCAGGAGATCGTTGACTATATGATGGCCAACGGCGCTACCGACGTTACCTCCGCTGCTGCTGGCTGGGGCTTTGAACTGCCCGACGGTGCTACCGCCAAGGATTTCTTCCTGGCCATCGGTGCCCAGTATGACTGGAGCTTCTCCGCCATGGAGGCCGAGACTGCCGGCTCTGCCCTGTCTGACCTGATCCCCGAGGAAGTTTATGCTTACTCCACCACCGGTGTTACCACCGGCGAGGATGTGCCCAACGTTGCCGGTATCGTCAAGACTGGCGACTACAGCATGACCCTGACCACCAGCGAGCTGTCCACCACCATGATCTATCAGCTGCAGATGCCCATCGCCCCCCTGCACTACTACGGCGATACCGCTCTGTACGATTATGACAACAACTCCTTCGGCTTCCCCAAGGGCGACTTGAGCAGTGTTCGCTCCAAGACCAGCGCTCCTCTGGGCGGCGGTATGTTCACCTTTAATAAGTACAGCGACGGCGTTGTTTACCTGGATGCCAACCCCGACTACTTTGACGGTGCACCCAAGATCGCTCACATCAACATGAAGGAGACCCAGGAGGCCGATAAGATCACCGGCGTGCAGGCTGGCACCATCGACATCTCCGATCCTTCCTACTCTCTGGAAGTTGCTGACCAGATCGCCGACATCAACGGCACCGAGGGCGAGGACGGCCCTGTCATCACCACCCGCCTGAAGGATTACCGCGGCTACGGCTACATCGCCCTGAGCGCTGCCAAGGTCAACGTCGGCGGCGACCCCGCTTCCGAGGCTTCCAAGGATCTGCGCAAGGCCATCATGACCGTCATCGCTGCTTACCGCGATGAGGGTATCGACTCTTACTACGGCGATACCGCCAGCGTTATCAACTACCCCATCTCCAACACCTCCTGGGCTGCTCCGTCCGTCACTGACGACGGCTACCAGATCGCCTACTCCACTGACGTGGACGGCAACGAGATCTACACCTCCGACATGAAGAGCGAGGACAAGTACGCCGCCGCTCTGCAGGCTGCCTTGGGCTACTTTGAGGCTGCCGGTTACACCGTCGAGAACGGCCAGATCACGGCTGCCCCCGCCGGTGCCAAGATGGAGTATCAGGTCAACATCGGTGCTTCCGGCAACGGTGACCACCCCTCCTTCCAGACCCTGACCAACGCTGCCGCCGCCCTCAAGACCATCGGCTTCACCCTGACTGTCAACGATATGGCCAACGCTTCTGACCTGTTCGCTTCCTACCAGTCCGGCGCTGCCGAGGGTTGGGTCGCTGCCTGGCAGTCCACCAATGACCCTGACATGTACCAGCTGTACCACAGCAGTGGTTCCACCAACTACTACGCCATCAACGATGCCGACCTGGATGAGCTGATCATGGCTGCCCGCCAGACCACCGACCAGGAGGCCCGCAAGGCTATGTACAAAGAGGCTATGGAGATCATCCTGGATTGGGGCGTCGAGCTGCCCGTTTATCAGCGCAGCGAGGCTACCATCTTCTCCACCGAGCGTGTCAACATCGACACCATCGCGAAGGATCAGACCCCGTACTGGACCTACAAGTCTGAGCTGAACGACACCGAGCTGAACTGATCATAGCGTTCACCTGATGTTGTTTTGGGGCTGACTGCCCCTGCCTGCGACCGCCTTTCGGCGCCCATATGACGCCGGGGGCGGTTGCTTGCTGTACCACTTTAATATGGTCGTCCCACTCCCCCGCAGGGCTTTTGGTGCTGCGGGGGATGGGGATGCCCACATTGTGCATCTCCCTGCAAACTATAAAACGCGGCCCCGCCGTGCAAGGAAGGAACGAAACACCCGTGCGAAATTACATCATCAAGCGTATCGCGCAGTCGGTATTGATCCTGTTCTGTGTCATGTTCATTATCTACGCGCTGATCCGCAGCCTGCCCAGCTCGTTTGCCGAAACGATGGCAATGCAGCTGGCCCAGGCCCCCGGTGCCAAACCCTACGAGGAATGGCTGGCTCAGCTCAACGCTGCCTACGGCCTGGACCTGGATATTGTGCCCGGCTTCTTTACCTGGCTGTCCAAGGCCATCGTTGGTAACTTTGGCGACAGCTGGAAGTGGAACGTCCCCGCTACCCAAAAGTTCACCGAGGTCATCGGCCTGTCCGTCATCATGGGCGGCATCTCCTTTGTGCTGTCCATCGTGATCGCTGTGCCTCTCGGCGTGCTGGCTGCCACCAAGCAGTACAGCCGCACCGACTATGTCATCACCGCGGCCGCACTGGTCGGCATTTCGCTGCCTACCTTCTTCTTTGCCACGCTGCTCAAGCTGTTCTTCTCGGTCAAACTGGGCTGGTTCGATCTGTACGGCCTGGTCGGGCGCGACTATGCCCAGCTGGACTCCATGGGCCAGTTCCTGGATAAAGCCAACCATCTGGTGCTGCCCATCGCCACGCTGGTCATTGTTTCCATCGGCGGCTACATGCGCTATACCCGCACCAATATGCTGGAAGTCCTCAACGCGGACTACATCCGCACCGCCCGCGCCAAGGGCCTTTCGGAGCATACCGTTATTTATAAGCACGCCTTCCGCAATACGCTGATCCCGCTGGTCACGATCATCGGCGGCAGCCTGCCCGGCCTGTTCAGCGGCGCGCTGATCACCGAGACGTTGTTCTCCATTCCCGGTATCGGCTACATCTCGTACCAGTCGATGGTCGCGGGTGATATTCCGTTTACGATGTTCTACCTGTCCTTCATGGCGGTGCTGACGCTGGCCAGCAACCTGCTGACGGATATCTTGTACGGCGTGGTCGACCCGCGCGTGCGCATTTCTTAAGAAAGGAGACTGCACACCCATGAGTGAAAACACCCAGAACCAGAACCCCCAGCAGGAGCAGTACTCCCTGAACGATGACCGCCGCGTCAAGGTACTTTCCCCTGGCGCACTGGTCGCCAAG
>OIYP01001307.1_pt1 | contig 12553 bp, 11 predicted proteins | sample 1588261 | NCBI WGS metagenome assembly OIYP01 (sample SAMN03283293) | human gut metagenome | biome: human-associated habitat; material: feces | host: Homo sapiens | place: Peru | collected 2012
CAACATAAAAATCCAAAACCCCATTGTAAACCTCCTTTACTACAACTTCCGATTTGCACAACAAATCGTTTTCTTCATTCTATCACAGCTTCTATTAATCCGCCATCAGTCTTTCAAACCAGGTATCCATAGCAAGGATGAACTGGCTTGCTCCCGACCATTCTTGTAGCATATCATCCAAGGTCTTATGCTTCACATATTTCTGCACATATACCCAGCAAGCAACGCCACTGGCTTCTGATACAATGTTAGCTATGGTTTCACGCATGACCTTTTCAAATTCAGCGATTTCTGCAATCAGCGGACTCCAACGGACGGTTTTGCGGAGCAAAACGGACGCGATGCGGAGCGAGCGGATTGATCTAATATATTTTTGGTTTGTATATTTCTTATAATGATATTAACCATCAGATGATGGCGAATAAATCATTTTAAGGAGGAATGATGTATGCTGGATTACAAGAACATCATCATCAAGCGTTGTGCATTGAATCTCACCTATAAAGAACTGGCTGACGAATTCGGTGCAAGCAAATCTGGTATCAACGACTTCATACGAGCCTTTGAAAAATGCGATAAGCTTTCTTATCCGTTGCCAGAAGGTATCACCAACTATGCGATTGCAGAATTAGTGTATGGTCACGCTCCCGGACATAATAACAGAAATTCTGAATACGAGCAGCCAGATTTTGCATGGATGTTCCGCCAGATGAATGAACGAAAAAATATGACGCTCGTATATCTGTGGAACCGTTACAAAAAAGATTGTCAGGCTAAGGAATCCAAACCCTATCAGTATCGTCAATTCTGTGATCTGTACTCCAGATGGTGCGAAGAAAATTACGAAACCCTCCATATCCAGGCAGTTATCGGTCAGAAGATGGAGGTCGACTTTGCAGGCAAAACATTTGAGCTTATTGATAAACTCACCGGTGAGATTACCAGTATCGTTGTATTTGTTTCGGTTCTTCCGTATTCGCAATACATATATGCAGAAGGTATGATATCGACTTGTGAACCACAATGGATTGAAGTAAATAATCATGCGCTCGACTACTTTGGAGGAGTACCTGCCATCGTTGTATGTGATAACTGCAAACAGGCTGTTACAGCGAATAAAGATTGGATTGAACCGGATCTTAATAAGGATTACGCCGAATGGGCTGAACACAATCATACCGTAATTCTTCCAGCCAAGGTGAGAAAACCAAAATTTAAAAGCAGTGTTGAGAATGCAGTTGGTATTCTCGAAAAAGGCTTTTTTCATGATCTGGAAGAAAACCGTTACTTCAGCCTTGAACAGTTCAATCAGGATCTCTGGAAAAAGCTTAATGTTCTCAACCATGAAAACTTTAAGAAAAAGGATTTCAGCAGATATGACCAGTGGGAAGAAGAAAAACAAGAACTGATGCCTCTGCCCTCCGTACATTATCAGTATATGGAGAGGAAAATGGCTAAAGTATCTGCTGACTTCCACATTCGCTTCGACAATGCTTACTATAGCGTTGACAAAGCTTATCTGCACAAAAATGTCATGGTTGCTGCTTCTGCTGATATAGTAAATATTTGTTCTCTAAAAGGTGAACTGATCGTCCGCTGGAGACGGGCTTCTCGCCGTGGTGAATGGCTTACGGATCCAAAGCATCTCCCCGATTCCTACAAACAGATGTCAGAATGGAATGCAACCTATTTTACAAAGAAAGCAATGACAGTAAGATTAGTATTATTAGGGTTTGAAATGTAAACTTCTTGAAGTTTGTTTTCGGGACTTCTAGAAGTTTGATTTTGGGACTTCATGAAGTTTGAATTGTAAACTTCTGTAGATTCCTCATTTTCCACAGAAGTTTGTTTTTTAAACTTCTCTAATTCCTCTCCAAATTTTTTCTCATCTGTTTTCTCAGGCATAAAGGTTTTCACATAGATGACGTTCACCTTTCCAAATCCCTGTCTGCGTTTCTCAATCAGACCAATTCCTGTTTCGTCATCCAGTTCTCTCATGGATTTGATGGCTTTATTTCTGCCACAGTTCAATAATTCCATGATATCTTCGATGGAAAAGTAGATGTATATCTACAGCAACCGTGAACTGAAGCTTTTTATTATCTACCAGATCAAGAAGTTCCGGTATTAACTCTGTCAGCCGGATGTAACGAGTCACTTGCACACTACTTATTCCGACCTGCTCACCTAATAATTCTCGTGATTTTTTTCCTAACTTGTGTTCATTTTGTACACAAGTTAAATCTGTTCTTATTCCCTGTCTTTTCATTGCATCAAGTTTCATCTTGTAAGCAAAGGCTTTCTCACTCGGTAACAGTTCCTCTCGCTGAATGTTAGCGTCCACCATAGCCACAATGGCATCATCATCTGATAATTCTCTTACGATTGCCGGTATAGTCGTAAGTCCTGCCAGCTGTGCTGCATGCATTCTTCTGTGACCAGATATCATTTCATATTCTTCGTTTTCATCCATACGGAGAAGTACTGGTGTCAGCACTCCATTGATCTTTACGCTCTCTACAAGATCCTGCATCTTTTCATCATCCAGAACTTTGAACGGATGATTCTTAAACGGATGGATCTTACTGATTTCTATCTCCATTGCCGCTTCTTCGTTTACTACTCCGAGAAGTTCATCAATGCTTGCCAGTTTAATCTTTTCACCACTTCTATTTTTCATTCTTCAAAACCTCCTGTGTTAAGTTCATATATGCCTCAGCCACTTTTCCTTTCGGACAGTGCATGTAGATACTTTTTCCCTCTGCACTGGTCTCAGCAGCTTTTACAGACATCGGAATTACATTTTCAAATACTGCAATCTGACTTCCGTAGGTTGTATGTACTCTTGATGCAATGTCCCTTGCGTAATTGGTTCTGAAATCTACCATAGTCAGGAGAATACCCTCAATCGCCAGTTTCCGGTTCAGTCTTTTCTTTACTGTAAGAATGGTCTTAATCAGCTGTTGAAGCCCTTTAACAGGCAGATATGCGGCCTGCACAGGTATCAGCACGGAGTCGGAAGAGACCAAAGCATTGATTGTCATCATACCTAGGCTCGGCATACAGTCGATCAGGATATAATCGTATCGGGATCTTATCGCATCGATATATTCTTTCATGATCATTTCTCTGCTCATGACATTTCCCATTGTTACTTCCAGTGCGGAAAGCTCAATGTTTGCCGGAAGCAGATCTGCATTTTCCTGATGATGTAAGATACCATCTTCCAGATTGATTTCTTCTTCGTTGATGACATCCATCATGATTGTTGCCAATGTGATTCGAAGATCATCCGGTTCCTCATATCCTAGACTTGCTGTTAAACTTCCCTGTGGATCCGCATCTATCAGCAACACTTTTTTTCCTTCTCTTGCCAGTCCAATACCTACATTTACAGTTGTGGTGGTCTTGCCGACTCCGCCTTTCTGGTTTACTACGGATATAACTTTACACATGATTTCTTCCTCCTTTAACTTTCCCATGATTCTTTTTTCCATAATTTCAACAGTGCCAGTATTTCCCGTTTCATCATTGCCGGTGTATAGGAATTCGGGAAATACTTGTGTAACTGCTCATTGGTAAATGCTACTCTGGTGATCTCACCCTTTTTAACTTCACACATGATTTCTTCCATCTTTTCCAGCGATAACTGTTTTTCTTTACTCAGCTGCTTTATCCGCTGAGCCTGTGAGAGTGACGGAATCGCCTGTGCATAATCCATTGCTTTAAGCAGTTCTCTTTGTTCATTTTCTTTCAGTGCTGCTATCTCCACAGCCGGACAAAAAGAAATAATCTCATCATCCAGCTTCTGCAGCATTTCTGGTATCAGTTTTGTCAGTGAAATATAACGCTGCACTTGTTTTGGACTATCACCACAATCCTCACTGATAATATCTATCGATCGTTTTCTTGGTTTTTTGTGGTCAACTTGGCTCTTTTTTCGACCACTTTTTCTTTTCAATACATCATTCTTCAGTTTGTACGCAAAAGCTTTTTCACTGTAGCTGATTCGTTCTCTGTGAAGATTCGAATCCACCATACTTAAAATGGAATCATCTTCATTTAATACTCGGATGATCACCGGTACTTTACGGTATCCAAGTTTCTCAGCAGCATGTTTTCTTCTGTGACCGGATATGATTTCATAGTAGCCATCCGGTACCGGTCTGACGATCAGCGGATTTAAGATGCCATACTTCTCAATGCTTTCCTGCAGAAGAAACATTTCCTTATCATCTTTCACCTGAAACGGATGCTCTTTGAACGGTCGAAGACGCTCAATCTCAATTTCTATGATTCTTTCTTCGCTTTCTCCTGGTTGTCTGTTTGGCTCAGTCATCTTGACTCCTTTCCTTCAGGATTCAGGAACTAAAAAATGCCTGCCTGGAACTTTTATAAATAGTAAAGTTCCAAACAGACATTGCTGTTTGACCATTAGCTGTAGCTAATAGAATTGAATACTGTTTCAGCTAATTTATGTTTGCAGGTTTGGGATAGATTTTTTCTTTTCCCGCCTTTTCTCTGATTTACATCCCCAAATAAGGGGTGACAACAGAGCGGAACCCAAATGTTAGCTGGACTCTTGAAAAACCATGTTTGCAAACCGGTGATTTTGATTAGCTGTCAGCTAACAAAAATCGGATTGTGTTAGCTGGAAATTGCTCATTTTGAATGGAATTTTGTGTCACGAACGTGATTAGAAAATAACAAAAGCGTTCGTTGTCAGCTAATCCAGCTAACATTTTCGAACGCTTTGAAGCCCGTCGCCAAGAGGATTTGAACCTCCGACCCCTCGCTTAGGAGGCGAGTGCTCTATCCAGCTGAGCTATGACGACACATGCCGCAAACCCTTGATTTTACTGGGTTTCTGGGATTTTTCCCTTCGGCCATATATAAGATTATCAACTCTTTTTCGAGTTGTCAATCTACAGATTTTTTCGATTTGGTAACATTAGAACGTTCCCCACTTTGGGGAATGCTTTGTTGTCACCTTTGGCATTTTTCAGAATAGAATCGAACTGAAAGTTGTTTTTCATTTTTTCCCTTTGGGGAATGCCTCGGCTTTCTCTTAGGAGGCGCTTGTTATATCCATTTAACTACGGGAACAAATGCCGTATTTTCAAGCTTTTCAGCCTTTTTCGGTTACGGTAACCTTCTTTATGAACTCAATCACTTTTGTGATGAATCATCTGTTTTCTTATTTCGACATTTCTATATGCCACAGTTCAAATCGAACTCTTAGTTATCGCCTTTTACTCACTCACGGCTTTAACCATGGTTATATCTTAGGAGGACCCCGTTATATCCATTTAACTAAGGAGACAAATGCCGTATTTTCAAGGTTTTCACACCTTTTGGGCTACGGTTGCCATATCTATGAATCCAATCACTTTCGTGATGAATTTCCATTGTATCTTACTTTGACATCTTCGTCAATCCCTGTTGGAATCGAATTCCGATTTACCACCTCTGTGTTTTCACTGGGTTTAACCATGATTAAACCTTAGGAGGCGCTTGTTATATCCATTTAACTATGAGAACTTATATAAGATATATATGCTGTATGTGGTAAATCCACATACAGCTTTTTTATTCTATCATACTTCCTCAAAAATATCTATACTTATTCTCTATATTTTATACTTCCCTGCATCCATACAATGCCCTTAAATCGTCTGCCAACCTGTGGTTCCCCAACCAGATCTTTCTGATTGATACATACACCAAAATTCATTTCATTGCAGCAGATATCAAGTACCCATACATTCTCACCTGTAAGATTATTCTGCTCCATCCTGCAGTCCATGATTTCGCCAAGGATTGCATACTGATCGCTTTCAATACCATATGGCATAAAATAAGAATCGACAATGCTGAGTACATCCTCATGGGTAATGCGTCTCGATAACATGGAATATGTATCAATATCTTCTAATGTTAAATTTTCAATCGCATTCTCATCCCCGTCTCTTGCAGCTGCAACCAGATAATTACGATCTGTGGTATTCTGCTGATTCTGTTTATTTTTTTTCTCAGCTTTGTTAATTGGGAGCAAAATTTTTCCCTCTGTGGAAAGTGCACCTAAAATGACACCCTCCTCCAGATTCATATATCTTTTTGATCCTTTTACTGCCAGAAAATCAACAACATTCTGCAGATAGAAAATTAATGTTACACCTATCCGGACTTCATCACATATCCCCGCATAGGACTCTTTTTCCGCATGCTTTTCCACTTCTGCCTGTTCTCTTGTGGATAACATTGTGCCAAAAAAATATGGATAGTAATAATCCATCTCAAATGTATCATCTTCCCGATAGGTACCTCTTAATGTCAGACCAAAAAAGTCACCAAATTGATAACAAAGTTCTGCAAATTCATTTCCTTCAGAATCCTCTGCCACCTTAATCGTATCTGGTTTTGCTTCTATATCTTTACATATTTTTTCGAGTTCTTCTTTCTTAATATCAGAAAGACCGACTGCTCTTAAAAATTTATGCATACTTATCTCCATTCCTGCGCTTTCCTCCAGCGCATCTCAAGTTTGTGTGCCAGCACAAATCTTGTGTGTGAAAAATGTATTTTTCACACTGATCTCCATTCTTAAACCAACTGCAGAATTGATATTTTTTTATTTTTTGTCAGGTCATACCTGATTTCCGTCATTTGATTCGTCTGATCCAATACCGCAACGATTGGACGAATCGAATTATCCGTCTGGCATATGACAATCCCTGTTTCTCCTGTATTCAGCCTGATTTTCGTACCAACCGGATAATATGCAACCATTTTCTGTATTACTTTTACAATTTTCCGTTCAAATAAGAGGTCTGCCGCCTCGATCATTGTCTCAAGTGCCTGCTGTACACTGATTCTTTTACATTCCATTCCGGAAATCATACAATCAAATGCATCACACACCTGTAATATATTACACTCTATATCCTTTGTTTTTTGTTTTAAAGGATATCCTGATCCATCTTTTCTCTCATGATGTGTTAATACCATTTTTTTTGAGACCGGTGATATCCAGTCTTCACCTTCTAACGCTGAATATGCCAGTATTGTATGTTTTTTTAATTCAAATACTTCAGATGCCGGTCTGCTATCCATATCAAAATTAATATATGGAACCGTAGTATAACGCATACCAAGATCATGCAATAATGCCCCTATGGCAATATCAATATAATCCTCTTCTTTTACTTTTAACATTTTTGCAACTGCCAGAGACAACATAGTCACCTGTACCGTATGCTCATAAAGATTTCCATTGCGTTCTTCTATATCTATTACCTTAGGCTGTTCTGCTTTTGTTATTTCACTGACAATTTCATTTGCCAGCTCAGCCATTTTGCTCAGTGAATTTTTTCCATGGTATATATGATTCTCCAGAATTTTCTGTACTTCACTGACATAATACTTTTCTCTTTCTTCATTGATAATCAAATGTGTTGTTTCAAAGGCTTCATACGGATCTTCGATACATACTGTATCAATTCCCAAAAAAGAAATCAGATCCAAATACTCCGGTTTTAACACAGTTCCGCCGGATATCAATATTTCTTTTTCTTTCGTTATAACCGGTTCCGCCAGTGTTTCTCCGCCTACAAGTGATTTGACCTGCCGTATTATCATTATCTCTCCATTATCTTATTTTTCATTATTCCTCATTTGAATTTTTCAAATCGCTATTTGGATTCATTGCACGTTTTAAAGCTTCCTGCTCTTCCTCTGATAAAACAATTACGGAATTGCCATCAATAATTTCTTTAATATATGTATAGCAGCCTTCTCTGGTGTGCATTGCATTAATAATAAATCCATTATTGCGCATATCTAACATTGCAAGAGAAAAACTTAATTTTCCTCCCATCTCATGAAATGCATCATACTTAATAAGTCCCATTTTCTGATAGGTACACTGCATATTTTTAGAGAGTACCTTAATATTTCTGTCATTTTCTTCATTTGATTCTAACAGGGAATCAACCTGATCGAGCCTTTGAATCAATGTATCTTCCAATGTCTTCGCATCTTTTCCGCTCATAAAAATACGATAATTCTTTTTCAGTTTTTTCATCTGAACAATATTTATAATCACCAATATAAATAAAATCAACAGAACCCCACAGAGTCCTATAATAATATAATCTGAATCAATTCCTAAATACTTTGAAATCATTATTTTACCTTTCGTTATTTAGAACAAATGTTCTATGTATTTTATGCGATTGTACGAATCAGATCAATAATCCGGTCTAATTCATCCATAGAATAATATTCAATTTCGATTTTTCCTTTTTGATCATCCTTTTTATTGATAGCGACTTTTGTTCCAAGGATTGATTTCATCTTTTCCTCTAAATCATGATAAATTGCTTCCATTGCAGGATCTGAAACCTTTTTCTTTTCTACAGGAACATCTTTATTCTTTTGGATTTTTTTTACCAGCTTTTCTGTCTCACGTACGCTCAAATTCTCGTCAAAAATTTTCTGAGCCGTTGCATATTGTTTTTCCGCATCTTCAATTCCAAGCAGTGCCCTTGCATGACCAGTTGTAATCATATCATCAATTACCATCTGCTGAACACGTTCATCTAATTTCAAAAGTCTCATCGAATTGGTTACTGCCGTTCTGCTCTTAGAAACACGCTCGGCAACCTCATCCTGTTTCAAATGAAATTCTGTCAAAAGTCTTTTATATGCAAACGCTTCCTCAATTGGATTTAAATTTTCTCTCTGTATATTCTCCACCAATGAAATTTCTACTACTTCCTGATCCGTAAGATTCATGATTCGGACTGGAACTTCTTTTAATCCTGCAAGTTTTGCAGCTCTCCAGCGTCGCTCACCTGCAATGATTTCGTAATAATCCTTTTTATCTAATACAAGTAATGGCTGAAGTACCCCTACCTGTTTAATGGACTCTGATAAATCTACTAATGAATCTTCATCAAAATTTTTTCTTGGCTGTTCCCTATTTGGTTCTACTTTATTAATATTGACAAAAATTCCATCTTTCTTCTCAGAATCTGCATTTACCTTTATTGTCTCTGATTCTTTATTTACATTTACTTTATTTGGAATCAATGAATCTATTCCCTGTCCCAAACCACGTTTTTTTGTTGCCATATTTTATACATTCTTCCTTTCCATAACTTCTTTTGCTAACATGCGATAGCTCTCTGATCCTGCAGATTTTGTATCATACATGTTAATAGGTAATCCATGTGATGGTGCTTCTGCAAGACGTATATTTCTAGGTATTAATGTATCATAAATCTTTGTATCAAGATTTGTTCTTACATTTTCAACAACCTGGTTTGATAGATTTGTTCTTACATCATACATGGTAAAAACGATACCATCAATATGAAGTTCAGGATTCAATCTCTGCTGTACAAGATCAATAGTATGTATCAACTGACTGAGTCCCTCTAATGCATAATATTCACACTGGATTGGAACAAGTACAGAATCAGCCGTAGTCATGGCGTTAATTGTCAACATATTCAATGACGGCGGACAATCAATAATTATAAAATCATAATCATCCCTGACATAATCTACAGCATTTTTCAAAATATATTCTTTATCTTCAATGCCTAACAGTTCAATTTCTGCTCCTGCAAGATTTACATTGGACGGTATAATTTTCATGCCTTCCACTACCGTATCTACCATACTTTCTTTGATAGAACATTCATCCAGCATTAATTCGTATACCGTGTTTTCCAATTCATTTTTATTTACACCTAATCCACTCGTCATATTTCCCTGCGGATCAAGATCAATTGTCAAAACTTTTTTTCCTGCTTCGGCTAAACAGGAAGCAAGGTTAATCGCCGTTGTTGTTTTACCTACACCACCCTTTTGGTTGGCGATTGCTATAATTCTGCTCATTTTAATCCTCATTTCCTTTTTTATTGTTTTCATTATAGCACTTATATATATGCATTTCTATAATAAAATGTTTCACGTGAAACATTTTGTATAATTTTACTTTTATTATTCATCTGGAATTAAAAGAATTATATATTTTTATCGAATTAAAAATTATTTACTTCTTCATCTGATAAAGAACCTTTTGTAGCTCTTTCGTATACTTGGACTGCCCCGTTTATAGCCATTTTTGATCAGGTACAATTTCTTGTCAAAATGACTTTTATATTCATAAGACACAATTATCTGTGGAAATTTTGGTAGTAAAAAACTTTTGTATAAATTATCAGCCAACAAATCACACAAAGTCAAGGCTTTTGTATAGCTTTAGTTAAAAATTATTTTTTCTGGTCATAATATAATATTTTACAATAATATAACATAGGTCTAATGTCTCATATGTAATGTCTCATTGATCACGAATCATTCAAAAAATATATATTCCTAATAAAAAATTTTAATTTGACAGATAAGCATATAAATTCTATTCTGATGCTTTCAGATTGTGTGCGATTTTATTGATATAATAATATGTACCTCCTATTATCATGAGCTGAAAATGTTTCACGTGAAACATTTTTAATGTTTTCTTTTTTATATTGATATCAATATAAAATATATTTTTAGTTTTGTCCTTGTTACAAATTTCCATTATATAAGTATAATTTTAAGTATATGAATCTTACTTTTACACTATTCTTCCTTGAATATTTATTTTAAGAAAACAATTAATTTATAAATATAATTAATCAACTTCTTTTTAAGAATGTTTCACGTGAAACATTCTATATATAACCATCTTTATAGATTTAATAATAGTCTGGTCAGATATCACTTATAAATTAGTTTTTAATGTAATATATTACAAAGCACTAAGATTAATTTTGCGGATTCTATAAAATCAATACATTTTTACTTTCTTTTATCTAATATGCTAATTTACTAATTTAATTTTCTGAGCAAATTTGTTGTAAAGTAGTAATGTAATTATCCCATTTACGATACTATCAAATGTATCTGTTTTGTTTAGGAACAATAAATAAGCTATTAAACTTATTTGTAACCTAATTTTAAAATAACCTATACCAAGAACAAGAAATGACACACATTTTAAATTCACTTTTACGCTAGAGCGGTGACAAAGTGGTGCTGTTTACAGCTAATTTTTCCACGAGGTGTTTGATCCTGACCAAAGGAATTTAATTCATAGGGCGCATTTTTCTGTAAAGATCCGGATGTCAAAAGATGATTTTTAATTTTTTGATTGGCATATTGCACAAAGTTATGAATCACCTTTTGACACCTAAATTCTATAAATTTAAAAAACCCATATAATGTTTCACGTGAAACATTACATGAGCTTTTTATTTATTACTAATCTTATATATTTTAGTAGTAATTTTCGACTCCGCAAACGTATTGACTATGATTAAATTGTAATTAGATTATTACGAATTGCAAATACGGCTGCCTGTGTACGATCTGTAACTCCAATTTTCTTAAAAATATTAGATACGTGATTCTTTACGGTACGTTCACTAATATTTAACTGCTCTGCAATTTCTTTATTATAAGTTCCATAGGAAAGCATCTTTAAAACTTCAAGTTCTCTTCTGGTAAGACTTTCAATTTTACTGCTGTCGCTGTCACGATCAAGCATCTTGGAATTTAAAACCGGTATTAAACTTGGCTGTATATAATCTTCCCCATTAACAACTGCTAAGATTGCTTTTTTTAATTCTGCAGATTCAGAATCTTTTAATAAATAACCATTTACTCCAATATCAACTGCCTTCAAAAGATATTCGACCTCATTATGTACTGTTAAAACCATTACTTTAATTTTCATTTTCATATCTTTTATTCTCTGAAGGACTTCGAGTCCATTCATATTTGGCATATTGATATCAAGTAATAATATATCAGGTACAACTGTTTTTAATTTTTCAAGACAATCTACTCCATCACATGCTTCTGCAATAACCTCAAACTCGCCTTCTAACTCTAATAACTGCTTTAAACCTTCACGAATCATTGAATGATCATCTGCTATCATAACTTTTACTGACATCGTTTTGTACCTCCCTATTCGGCAATTGGAACTTCAACCTGAATCTTCGTTCCTGCATTTGTTTTTGAATGAATGTCTATTTTTCCAGATAAAAGATATACTCTTTCTCTCATCATTGACAAACCAAATCCAGAATTATCTGCTTTGCAATTACACTCATTCTCCTCATATACAAATCCCTTTCCATCATCTTCAATAGAAAGTATAATTGTTCCCGGTTGATAGTTTAAAACTACCTTTATTACAGAACAATCTGCATGGCGGATTGCATTACTGCAGGCTTCCTGAATAATTCTTAGCAAAGTAATTCCAATAACAGGATTTATTTTGTAAGACTTACCAACTACAGAAAAATTTATCTTTTTTGTTTCACTGCTCTCTAACTTTTCTAACGCACGTTCAATCGTAACTTCTAAGCCTATATCATCAAATGACATTGGTCGCAGATTGTAGATCATATTTCGTGTATCATTGATAATATCACGCAAAGTTTTAGACATGATATTTAATTCCAGTTTACATCTGACCTTATCCATA
>OIYP01001311.1_pt1 | contig 12535 bp, 9 predicted proteins | sample 1588261 | NCBI WGS metagenome assembly OIYP01 (sample SAMN03283293) | human gut metagenome | biome: human-associated habitat; material: feces | host: Homo sapiens | place: Peru | collected 2012
CCCTATGCCAAGATTGAGAATCTTGTATCCTAACCATTAGATGAATCGACCAACGATGCAATCTTGAACTCCGCTTGCGGAAGGTGGGGGATTCGAACCCCCGGTACGGTAATCCCGCACGTCAGTTTAGCAAACTGGTGGTTTCAGCCACTCACCCAACCTTCCAATCGGATATTGTTGCCAAATCAACAAGCATCGTTCTCAAATGCGGGTGCAAAGATACTACATTTTTTTTGTTCCACCAAATTTTTCTGCAACTTTTTTCAAGAAATATGCATATTTTCTTGATTTTTCTTGTTTTTGGGAGGAATTATAGGGGATAAGCTGACTTTGTCAACAAAAAAGGAGGCAGATTTACCAATTATTAGAAATCTGCCTCCTGTAGGAAAGGGTCGCTCGATGATGTGATGAAACTCCGAATGTCATAAACATTTGAGAGCTCTCCGCTTTTGTAATCCACCGGCTTTGCAGCTTAGTTGACATGTCAGTTTATGTGGCCCGCCATAGGCAAGAGAAGTCTTCTCGGTTTCATAAGTGTAATTTGATGAGTATCCCGATCGAACCGACACGACCCTTATATCTTTGTCGAATAGACATAGCATAGGCTATCATCTATTGATAGAAGTCTTTGGGTTTTCTATACTGCAAAGATAATGCAATCTTTTGAAACTACCAAATCTTTCTGCTGATTTTTTCGAAAAATCTTCTTTATTAAAAGTCAGAACTCCCTTTTCCTTGTTTCTCTCAAGGGTCAAGACTTCTTTTTCCAGAGCTCTTCGTATATTTCTTCGAAATATTTCCTGAGTTCTGTCTTGTCCTCAATGATATTCCGCAGCTCTTTCAGAGCCTTCTCATTGGGTGAGTTGGGAATCCAGAGCTTGATGTAGCCGTTGCGGGAATATTTCTCGTCCATGTGGTCGGCGAACCGCTGCCATTGCTCTTCCTTTCCTTTTCCGGGATAGTTCTCCTCTCCATATTCGATGGCACGAAGAAAGATTTCGTGAATATCGATGTCGCGGTCGGCTTCGGCTACAATCTTGCCATAGATGCTTCGGGGCTGGCGACTGGAGGAGGCGCGGTGATCCTCCACGGCTTCTTTCATGATTTTAATCTGCTCGGGAGTGAACCAGCGCTTCAGTCTGGCATCAGCCTGGAGGATTTTGCCACTGGTGAGGTGGTGGATGGCGCGCGGACCGCTCATTCCCAGGTCGTGGTAGGCGGCAACGATATAAACCATGTCGATGTCGGCACCTGTTACAGGTACGAGTTTCAGGGCGTTTTTGATGACACGGGTTACGTGGCGCAATCCGTGGCTCTCGCCAAATTCTGTATATTTGGGCAGAATCTGTGTTTCCACAAACTGCATGATTTCGAGATTTACTTGTTGCTTCATACTTTTTCTTCTTTTTTATATATAATGTACGCGCGTACATTATATAATTATTATTCCTGAATGTTATCTTCTCATTCTAGAATCTTCTCATGCCATTCCAGAGGGGGCGGGTATCTCTGGGATTACCACATCATTCCAAGGATGATGAAGGTAGAGATCATACCAAAGGTAAAGATGTTGAGAGCCGTGTAGCCCAGTACCTTGTTCAGCATTCTGCCTTCTCCTATCTTCCTCATCTTGGCGAATGTTCGGTTGTGCACCACGAGATATGTGGCGGCGAAAGGCAAAAACTTAGTATCTGCATCGTAGGCAAGTGCACCATAGATGTTGATTCCAATCATGATGAGGATACCGATGTTGCCCAGTGCGCAGTAGAGACGCTCGCCGTTTTTCTTGCCGATGTGAACGATCAGCGTCTTCTTGCCCGCCTTGATGTCGTTGTCGTAGTCGCGATAGTTGTTCAGAATGAGCAGCGTATCTACTACCAGTCCGCAGGCGATGGAAGTCAGTATGGCTTCTGCTGATACAGTCTGCATTCCTTCAGGCATGACCAGGTAGTAGGTGCAGCAGACCGGCACGATGCCGAAAAAGAGAAGTACCAGCAGGTCGCCCAATCCCAGATAGCTCAGCTTGGTGGTGTAGAGAAAACAGAAGAGGACGCAGCAGATACCCACGATGATCATCTCCTTTCCTCCGTAGAAGGCAAGGGGCAAACCGATGATGCAGCCTAGAAGGGTAGGGATGATAATGCCCCATTTCATAGCTTTCATCGTAATCCAGCCTTCAGCACAGGCTCGTTTCGGTCCCAGGCGGGTTTCGTCGTCGTTGCCATGCTTGAAGTCGAAGAAGTCGTTTACCAGGTTGGAGTCTATCTGCATTATCCATGCAAAGAGCAGGCAGAGCAGGGCTGGAATCCATTGGCAGTTGGCATTTGAGTCCTTGTATGCCAGGGCTACTCCCAGCATCACCGGTACTGCCGCAGCCGAAAGGGTGACGGGGCGGGCGGCGAGAAACCATGCCTTGATAGAATTTGTCTTTATCATCATATTGTTGCTTTTAAATTATAAGGAGCGAGGTTTTGGGGGAACCTCGCTCCTTGTTGTTATTCATTAAGAAAAGATTCGCTTCTATTTTGTTTCAGAAGAATCTCTTGTGGAAAAGATTCGCTTCCTAGTTGAAGAAGTTCCAGCTTACACCCATTCTGAAAACTCGCTGGTTCATCGGATAGTGAGGGGTGAAGAAGTAGTTCTTGTCGCCTTGTCCTGCATTCAGATGGCTCATCATCACGAAGAAGCGGGTGTGCTTGATGTGAACATTGGCGTAGGCATTGACGATAGGGTAGTTGCCCACCTTCACGTTCTTCTCGCCGTTGCCTTGTACGGTATATTGACCGATGTAAGGAGAATAATCCGGAGCCTCGTAGCTAGTGAAGTATCTAGCGTCAGCACCCAACTCGATATTCAGTACCTTTACCACCTTGAATTTGATGAAGAGGTTGGTATATATGTTGATGTCTGGCACAGGCAGGGTACTCTTGCTGCTGGTATGCTGGTAAGTAATCATATTCTGCCAGTTGAAAATACCGAACTTGAAGTCCTGTTGCAGCTGCGCTGTAATCAGATTGATGGCGTCGCCGCTCTGCATTGGTGTCACTGTCACGCCTGTGCGCAGACCTTTTTCTGTAATCGTATATTGCTGTGAGAAATAAGTATAGTTCTTGATCTCATCCACAGCCACACGCAGCGTGGTGTTAGTCTTGCCGAATCTCAGAGTTCCCATGATGCGGGTATGGATAATCTTGCTCAGATCATCATCCCACCAGAGATGTCGGGCGTGATACTTGCGATAGTAGAACGATGGCGTTTCGTGATGTATGAATGCATCGCCTCTTACCTGTACGGTGTCACCCAGGAATGGCAGGTTGATGTCTGCGCTTCCATCAATGGCAAAGGTACCGGCATCTACTCCGGTGAGTCCTACCTCGCCCACTACATTATAGTGAAGGGTCTTGCCCTGAGTCTTACTCAGCTGACCGCCTACGCTCAGCGCATGCTCATTGAACTTCTCAAATCCGCCTTCGGTATTCGGCAGTTCGTAGTGGCGGAGGTCATAGCTGGCGAAAGCTTTCAGACCAGCCTTTGCCCACTTGCTGAATCCCTCGAGCGTTCCCATTGCCACGGTGTTCTTGATGCGCCAGTGACGGGTCTGATCGTAGATAGAATCGCCTGTAAACTTGCCGGCATTGTAGTACTCCTTGAGATAGTAGTCCTGTGGAGTCTGGTAAGCCTGGTAGATGCGCTTGTAGTTGTCAAACTGCACGGTGTGGATGAAGCTGGTTACCGGAACATATTCTGTCTTGTAGAAGAGTGAGTCTTGCGCTTTCTTCTTCTCTACGGCGAGCAGACTGTCTGCCATTGCCTTGCTGTTTACTGCAATTCGAGTGCTGTCACCCTTGAAGTTTTGGGCAGCCTTGTTCGCAGCTATCGCCTTGTTGTTCTTAGCTGGTTCATCGCCGGCAATCTTTGCATCTGTAGGACGACCAGAGAACAGCTTCTTCTGATTTTTATCGAAAGCCTTTTCGTCAAACTCCCTGCCTTGTTCTCTTGCCTTCTTCCTTGCCTCCTCCTTGGCTTCCTCGGCTGCATTGTCCTTAGCAGACTCCATAGCGAATTTCTTAGCCTTGATTTCTTCCTCTGTCATCTTCACCTTGCGGCTGAAGCCCACGTTGTAGCGATGGGTGAAGAAGATGTGTTGGTTGTCGTTGCGATTCCAGTTCTGCTGCAGCACGGTAGGAATTTCGTTGGTGGCGAAACTCTCGGTGAAGAGCTCCGGATGCTTGATGTAGTCATCATTGGAGATACCTCCGTTCTCCGTCACCTTCTGGTGATTGGTGCTGAAGAGGAAGTGCGCCTGGTAGCGGTCGCCCAGATAAGAAGTCCACATCGTATATTTGAAGTGCGCCGTGCTCTGTGCATCGTAGTAGCCGCGACCGTATTTGTAGTCGAATCGGAATCCGCCACCCAGCTGTTTGTTGGCATTCACCGCAAAGATTGCCTTGAAGTCATCCTCACCGTTGGTTCTGTCACCGCAGCTATTCAGCGTGATGTTGGTGATAGGCGAGTAGGTGTTGGTGAAGTGGAAGTCACTCACCGGGGTAACGATGTTGTCGTATGGCTCGGTGAAGATGAAGTTGCCCTGCGTATTGCGTCGGTCGATGAAGATGCGGTTGATGCGGGCGGTACCCATGTTACCCAGGGTGTTGTACTCTCCGCGCAGTCCTTCGGTGAAGGTAGTGTTCTGGTACATTGCCTGCATGGTGTCCACCACGGCAGCCCGGGTATCTCCAAATCTCTCATCCACAGTCCATACTCTGATGCCCTTCGGAATCTCCTTGTCAGTGCCCAGCGAGTCGGTGTTGATGCGGTTGCCGGTCTGTGGGCGGAACTGTGAGTCTTCGTTATTGTTGAAATCCGTAAAATCACGTTGTGCCGCAACTGGTAGGGTTGCAGCACAAGCTAGGATTGTAGAGAATAATATTTTCTTCATTTCTTATTTATTGAATAAGCGGATGCAAGCCTATTTTGAATGGTCGGATGCAAACCTTTCTTATTTTTTGAATAATCGGATGCAAACCTCGGCAATTTTCAAGACTACGCCGATGATCAGCAGTACATTGGCAATTGTGCGGTCATCCATCTGGGTCCAGAGTATGACACCTACGATGGCGAAGAGCATAAATCCGATGTTGAGCCAGTTTCTGGCTACGAGCATGTTGCTCTTGTCTGCATACTCCAATCTTCTGTGTTGGCGACGGTTTGGGCGCACGGCATAGCTAGTCTGTGGCTGCGTCTGAGACGCCTCATGGCTCTGGCTCTGTGGCTGCGCCTTTGCGGTTTCCTCGCTCTGTGGGATATTTGTTGTGTTGTTATCTTTTGTCTGATCCATATTTTATGAGATGTTTTTTATTTTCGAACAAGTTTGGTCAGATCATTGAAGATCTGGTCCTTGCGGTCAATGGTTCCGCGTCGGAACTTGCCGTAGATCTTGGCCAAGTCGTTTTTCTTCTTGGTCAGGGCATATTTGTCGGTAATCACATTCTCTGCAGGCTCCTTGAAACCGGTGCTTCTGCCTTCCTCGTAGTTGAATACGATTCGGGTCATGGAGAGGTGGAGATGGTTGTCGCTGATGGTTGCCACCAGCTGGTACTTGGTCTCAGAGCGGTCGAGAGAGATGAACGACTGATTGAAGACAAACCATTCGTCCATGATACAGGCGATGATCTGCTCGTTCTTGTTGTTTCTGTTCACCAGGGGGATGCGGCTGTTGATGTTCTGCTCATTCTTGATGAGCTTGCTCATATACTGGAAAACGATGTTGTAGATTTCGTCTGCACTCTTTCCGTTTGCCTGGGTGTCGAGAACAAATTCTACTTTTCCCTCGGCATTAAGCTGGATGGCTCCCGCCAGGTATTTCGGATCTTCCTTGAGCACCACGCCCTCGGCAGTCTTTTCCACCTTTTTCTCTTCTATCTCCTCTGTCACGGTTGGTACGACCCAACCCGCACCTTCAGAAGTTCCGGTAGTATTCTGCTTCTTGGTGGCATTATCCTGGATCTTCATCGCAGGCACCGTTTCTGTAGCTGGTACAGAAGTCTTGGTAGCAGACACCGAATTCTCTGCATTCTTCTTCAGCTTTTCTGCCTCCTGCTTCATTCTTTCAGCTTCAGCCTTCAATCTCGCAGCTTCCGCTTTCGTTTTCTCGGCTTCCGCCTTTATTTTTTCTGCTTCCGCCTTCACCTTGGCTGCTTCTGCCTGAGCCTTAGCTGCTTCCAGTGCCTTTTTGGCTTCCTCTAACTCTTTTTGCGCCTTTTCCAACTGCTGCTCAGGGGTAAGCACATTCTGTGCCTGTATGGTGAGAGCAGAAATCAGCACGAGTATTGAGATGAATATCTTTTTCATGATCTGTTGTTTAAATATTTAATGTCTTGTCCTCCTCGTCCGAGTATAGGAGCTCGGAGGTGTTTCTAACATACAAAGGTATAAAAATAACTTGATATATTTCTATATGGAAGCGATTATTTATACATTCTTTTGCTAAGTTAACAATATTTTTTAGGAAAAACGCTCCTAGTTTCAAATATTTTCGTATCTTTGCAAAAAAATATAGCTATAAATATGGGATTATTCGGATTATTTAGCAACAAAAAAAAGGAAACTCTCGATAAAGGCCTCGAAAAGACTAAGGAGAGCGTGTTTGGAAAATTGGCGCGTGCGGTGGCTGGTAAGTCAACCGTAGATGATGACGTGCTCGATGATTTGGAGGAGGTGCTCATCACATCCGATGTAGGTGTGGAGACTACCGTGAAGATCATCCGTCGTATCGAAGAGCGCGTGGCAAGAGATAAGTATGTTTCTACCTCAGAACTCAACAGAATCCTGAGAGAAGAGATTGCAAGCCTCCTAGAGGAAAATCATACCGATGACAATGAAAACTGGGATTTGCCTTCCAATCATAAGCCATACGTGATTCTGGTAGTGGGTGTGAATGGTGTGGGCAAGACTACCACCATAGGAAAACTCGCCTATCAGTTTAAGAAGGCTGGCAAGAAGGTGTATCTCGGTGCTGCCGATACCTTCCGTGCCGCTGCTGTGGAACAGATCTGCATTTGGGGCGAGCGAGTAGGGGTGCCAGTGGTGAAGCAGCAGATGGGTTCTGACCCTGCCAGCGTGGCCTTCGATACCCTGCAGAGCGCCAAGGCGAACGGTGCCGACGTGGTGCTGATTGATACTGCCGGACGCCTTCATAATAAGGTGAACCTGATGAATGAGTTGAAGAAGATCAAGGAGGTGATGAAGAAGGTCATGCCTGAGGCTCCGGATGAGGTGATGCTCGTTCTGGATGGAAGTACCGGACAGAACGCTTTTGAGCAGGCTAAGCAGTTTGCTGCCGTTACCAATATCTCTTCGCTCGCCATCACCAAGCTCGATGGTACAGCTAAGGGGGGCGTGGTAATCGGTATCTCCGACCAGCTCAAGGTGCCAGTGAAGTATATCGGACTGGGCGAGGGCATGGAGGATCTCCAGCTCTTCAATAAATCTGAATTTGTTGACTCCCTCTTTAAACACTAGAATACAGGTGCTTATAGACTTTAAAAAAAGGATTAGATGAAGCTCGATGTAAAATAGTCGAGAAAAGAATTAGATTAAGATTATTATAGGATAAGTAGGATAAGAATGAAGAAAAATCAGATAGATATAGTAACCATGGGTTGCTCCAAGAATCTGGTGGATAGTGAGACCTTGATGAAGCTTTTCGAGGACAATGGCTACCACTGCGTTCATGACCCGAAACGCCCACAGGGTGAAATTGCCGTCATCAATACTTGCGGCTTTATTGAGGATGCCAAGCAGGAGAGTATCGATACCATTCTGGAGTTCATCCAGGCTAAGGAAGAGGGACGACTCCGCAAACTCTATGTGATGGGTTGTCTTTCACAGCGCTACCAGAAGGAACTGGAGGCAGAGATGCCCGAGGTGGATAAGTTTTATGGTAAGTTTAATTATAAGGAGTTGCTCAAGGAACTGGGCAAGGCAGAAGTGCCTGCTTGCAGTGGAACCCGCCATCTCACTACTCCTCATCATTATGCCTATATCAAGATTTCTGAAGGTTGCAACCGCCGCTGTGCGTATTGCGCCATTCCTATCATCACCGGCAAGCACGTTTCCCGTCCGATGGATGAAATCCTCGATGAGGTACGCCAACTGGTAGCCGATGGTGTGAAGGAATTCCAGATTATCGCCCAAGAGCTCACCTACTACGGCGTGGACCTGGACGGCAAGCATCACATCACCGAACTCATAAGCCGCATGGCGGATATTCCGGATGTGAAGTGGATCCGTCTGCACTATGCTTATCCTAACCAGTTTCCGCTCGATCTGCTCGATGTGATGCGCGAGAAGCCAAACGTATGTAAGTATCTTGATATCGCCCTGCAGCATATCAGCGACAATATGCTCAACAGAATGCATCGCCACGTGAGCAAGCAGGAAACCATTGATCTGCTCAAGACCATCCGTGAGCGTGTGCCTGGCATTCATATCCGTACCACTCTGATGGTGGGTTTCCCTGGCGAGACTCAGGAAGACTTCCATGAATTGCTCGAATTCGTTCGTACTCAGCGCTTTGAGCGTATGGGTGCCTTTGCTTATTCTGAGGAGGAGGGTACCTACAGTGCCAATAACTACGAGGATGATGTTCCTGCCGAGGTGAAGCAGCGCCGTCTTGACGAACTGATGATTCTGCAGCAGGAAATCAGCGCTGAGGTAGAGGCTGAGAAAGTGGGCAAGATACTGAAGGTGATTATCGACCGCAAGGAGGGTGATTACTATATCGGAAGAACCGAATTCTGCTCGCCAGAGGTGGATCCTGAGGTGCTGATCACGGCAGGAGAGAAGCGTCTGCGCGTGGGTTGCTTCTACAATGTGAAGATTACCCAGAGCGAGGAGTTCGATCTCTACGGCGAAGTGGTAAAGTGATAGGAGAAGTAAGGTAATATCAGGAATGATATTGGATATTGAAACATCAGACTGAATAACAATTTGACATCAGAATGAATAACAAGGAGTATATTGCAGAACTTGCTCAGCAGACTGGCTTTTCCCAGGACGACACCCAGAAGATGGTGCGCAAGGTGATAGATGCCATGATTGCTGAATTTGAGGATGGTGAGGCTGTCTCCATCCCCAACTTTGGTACGTTTGAGGTAAAGAAGCGCTTGGAGCGTGTGGTTGTTAATCCTACTACCAAGAAGCGCCAGCTTGTTCCGCCTAAGCTCGTACTCGGCTTTCGCCCTGTGGCCAGTGTCAAGGAAAAACTGAAGAATGGAGGTGAAGACTATGAGTAAGATTAGTTTAAGCGACTTGGCGCAGCGCCTGGCAGAGAAGTCGGGAATCAGTCTGCAGGATGCCGAATTGTTTATCAGAAAGATGTTTGATGTTGCCAACGAGGGGCTTCAGTCTGATAAGCTCGTGAAGATGAAGTGGCTTGGTACTTTCAAGGTAATGGCGGTGAAGGATCGGGAAAGCGTGGATGTGAACACGGGCGAGCGTATCATTATCGAGGGCCGTGACAAGATTTCCTTCACGCCCGATAATATTCTGAAGGAGATTGTGAACAAGCCTTTCGCCCAGTTTGAGACCGTCGTGGTGAATGATGGTGTGGATTTTGATGAAATCGACAGAAAATTTGAAAATGCTGAAGAGGACGGTTCTGTATTCGATTCTACGTTAGAGTGTGTTCCTGATTCTGATAATTTTTCCTTAGAATCTTTCGTTGAACAGGATTCTCCTGTAACAAGTGGTGTGATAGATTTTTTGGATGAAGAAAACGATGCTCCTGTTAGCGATGAAATGATTGTGATAGGAGAGAAGAGAGTGTTTCAGGAAAATGTTGCTGAACCGGAAGAAAAGAAACCGGAAGGATCAGAATCTGCAGCGACAGAACCTGCAGCGACAGAACCTGCAGCGACAGAACCTGCTGTATTTAAACCTGCAGTATCTGAACCGGTAGAATCTGAATCTGCAACTTCTGAATTGGAAACAAAGGAATCTGAAGTTCCAGCTCAGAATGAAGTTGAGTCTGTTGTTTCTGATGAAGAAAATGAATCGACATTAACAGAGGAAACTCCTTCTTCAGATGAGGAAACCGATAAGCGACATGTTGTTTTGCCTCGTTATCTGGTTATTGCAGCGAGCGTAGTATTCCTGGCAATGATAGGAGGCTTTAGTTGGTTTGCTTTTAATTATGGCAAGATGGCTGCCCAGCGTGATCATCTCGCTCTACAGTTGGATAATTACCAGCAGATTACGACAGAGAAGAAGGCGCCAACCAAGTCTGCTTCAACGCAGGAAGAAATTCTTCGCAAAAAGGCTATCGAGGATAGTGTAAGAATGGCACAGGCAAGTAAAGCTGTCAAGAAAGTCGAAAATGCCGAGCAGAATATGAATGCGACGGTTGATAAGCAATCAATTGATGTAAAATCGGCTGAGGCAAAGAAGAATTTGGAAGCTAAGAAACTCGCTGATGCAAAGAAATTGGCTGATGCGAAAAGACAGGTTGAGGCAAAGAAACTTGCAGATGCAAAGAAACAGCAGGAGACTAAAAAGCTTGCAGAAGCTAAGAAGAAAGAAGAAGCCAGAAAACAGGCAGAAAAGCATGCTGCCCAGGCAAGCAGCAAATACGACCAGGATGCTCGTGTTCGAACCGGAGCCTATCGCATTATTGGTGTTTCCGAGGTAGTTATGGCAAGAGAAGGACAAACCATCAAGTCGCTCAGCCAAAAGTACTTAGGTCCAGGAATGGAATGTTACGTAGAAGCTCTGAATGGTACTTCCCTGTTGAAACCAGGTCAGAAAGTCAAGATTCCGAAGTTGGAATTGAAGAAAAAGAAATAATTTTAAAGAAATTATTTGAAAATACAAGAGGGTGTGTCATAAGTCTATGGCGCACCCTCTTTTTCGTTTCTTCATTCGATGAATAATGAAGCATCCTCTTTCGTAAAATACCTTTTGAGATTTTATTTCTTCTCCAATTCCTGAAGGCTTTCCATTTTCTTTGTTTCCAGGAACTCGTAGATTCCGCAGAGATGCTCGCGGACGCGACCATGACCGAATTCGTACACCTTGCTGACCAGACCATCCAGGAAGTCACGGTCGTGACTCACTACAATCAGCGTGCCGTCGAAATCCAGCAGCGCCTGTTTCAGTACATCTTTCGTCTTGAGATCCAGGTGGTTGGTAGGTTCATCGAGAATCAGCAGATTCACCGGCTCCAACAGCAGCTTCAGGATAGCCAGACGGGTTCTTTCTCCACCCGACAAAACCTTTACCTTCTTGGTAGAATCCTCGCCACCAAACATGAATGCACCCAGCAAATCGCGAATCTTATTTCTGATTTCGCCCTTGGCAACATCATCTATCGTCTGGAAAACCGTAAGCTCACCATCGAGCAGAGAAGCCTGATTCTGAGCAAAATAGCCAATCTGAACATTGTGTCCTAATTCCAGTTTACCCTCGTTCTGAAGCTGACCCATGATGCATTTTACGAGCGTAGATTTACCCTCACCATTTCTTCCCACGAAGGCAATCTTGTCGCCACGCTCCACGGTAAGATTCACGCCGCTGAATATCTGCTTGTCATCAAACGACATCGCCGCGTCACTCATCTGAACTGGATAGGCTCCGCTTCTCGGACTTGGAGGGAACTTCAGTCTCAGTCGGCTGGTATCCTCCTCGTCCACCTCGATCAGTTCCAGCTTTTCGAGCATCTTCACGCGGCTCTGCACCTGGAATGTCTTCGAATACGTACCCTTGAATCGCTCGATGAAGTCCTTGGTCTCGGCAATCATCTTCTGCTGTTCCTCATATTTCTTCATCTGCTGTTCGCGGCGTTCCTTGCGCAGTTCCAGATACTGGCTGTAGGTAGCCTTGTAGTCGTAGATTCTGCCCATGGTAACCTCGATGGTTCTTGTTGTAATGTCATCTACGAATTTTCGGTCGTGACTGATCACTACCACCACTTTCGAACTGTTGATGATGAAGTCTTCGAGCCATCCGATAGATTCGATGTCGAGGTGGTTGGTAGGCTCATCCAGGAGCAGCACGTCAGGCGAGTTCAGCAGCAGTTTGGCAAGCTCGATACGCATGCGCCAACCTCCCGAAAACTCGCTGGTAGGGCGGTTGAAGTCAGAGCGTTCGAAGCCCAGACCGAGTAGAGTCTTCTCTACATCCTCCTCGAAGTGGGTCATGTCGATTGCATAGAATTTCTCAGACAATGAAGATACTTTTTCGATGAGCTGCATATAGTCGTCGCTGTCATAATCCGTGCGGGTAGTGAGCTCGTTGTTGATGCGGTCAATCTCCGCCTGCATCTCGTGGAGATGGGCGAACGCCTGGCAGGTTTCCTCGAACACGGTTCTTCCGTCTTCGGTCATCAGATGCTGAGGCAGATAGGCGATGACGCAGTCTTTTGGAGCGGAAACGGAGCCACGTGTGGCTGTTCTTACGCCTGCGATGATCTTGAGCAGGGTACTCTTTCCTGCGCCATTCTTGCCCATCAGGGCTATACGGTCCTTCTCGTTGATCT
>OIYP01001312.1_pt1 | contig 12534 bp, 13 predicted proteins | sample 1588261 | NCBI WGS metagenome assembly OIYP01 (sample SAMN03283293) | human gut metagenome | biome: human-associated habitat; material: feces | host: Homo sapiens | place: Peru | collected 2012
CTCGCGACCCCAACCTTGGCAAGGTTGTGCTCTACCAACTGAGCTATTTCCGCATATTTCTTTTCGCTGTGACGCTTTCTCTCAAACGCGGTGCAAAGGTACGAACTTTTCTGATACCAACCAAATCAGCAGGTAAAAAAATCGCATTCCCTCTTCATTTTTTCTTCACACAACCTATGGATAGGACTCTATCACCTTGGGAATGATTTGTCGGACGGCACTTCCACCACAGAGAAATCCTCTTGGAGATGAATGCTTTGTCCTTGCCTAAGGACATACTTCTCTAAAGACAACCAAGGCCTCAGGATGGACAAAACCCTTCAAGCAACAAAACCCCAGCTTTACCCCAAATCGTTCATTAGATTGGGGTTTAACACTGCTTGCTTTCGGCGCCGAGAAGCAGTATCTTTGCAGTACAGGAAAAGGCAATCCCGCATGGATTGCCTTTTTTCATGCCCTACGACCTTCAATATTGCCCGTATATGGCGAAAATTACCCCGGATTTCTGGGAAACTAGCCCTAGCCCCGGAAAAATTTGCTCCGGGCTAATTCAAATTTGCCCGGAGGAAGTTTATCTCCAGACACGTTTTAACCTTCAGCGTTTGGCCGAAGGTTAAATAGGTTAAGGCGCCGTTTGGGCAATCGCGACGAAAAGGTGAAGCGGCGTGTGGTGCGGGATTATATTATGGGGCGCTATGTGGCGGTGTGTGGTGGAAGCCCCGGGACGCAAGTACCGCATATCATCATTTATGTGCACATCATTCATCTGTCGCCCCTCCTTTGCCCGTTGCGTTCAGGAGTGCCCCTCTGCCTGTTGTTTGAGCAGGTCGCGTATCTCTTCAAGCAGCAAGACCTCACGGCTGGGCTGCGGTGGGGTGACGGGCGGTGCTGGCGCCTGCGCCTTCTTGCTGTGCAGGCGTGAGAGCAGGCGCACGAAGAGGAAGATGCAAAAGGCGATGATGAAGAAGTCGAACGTGGCCTGTAGGAAATTGCCATAATTGAGGGTAACAGCAGCCTGCTCTACACCGTCGGCCGTCGTGGCTGGCTTGAGCTGCAACTTCAGGTCGGTGAAGTTGACTCCACCGACGACGACACCGATAGCGGGCATGATGACGTCTGCCACTAGTGATGAGACGATTTTGCCGAAGGCACCGCCGATGATGACGCCGACAGCCATGTCGATGACGTTGCCACGCATGGCAAACTGCTTGAAATCCTGTATAAACTGTATCTGCTTCATGGTTGGGAATGTTTTTTTGAGGGGAGGACTGCCACTGGCATGAATCTGTTCTGTGGCATTCGGCATGGAAAAGCGACAGGCTCCCGACACCGGTCTATAACGCGGTGCCAAGAGCCTGGACTTGTGAATAAAGAGAGTTTCCGCGCTTGCCGGTATCAACCGCCGAAGTTGTCGTACATAATGCTGTCTGGCTCTACGCCGAGACTATCGAGCATGGCAACGACAGCCTTTGACATCGGGCCGGGACCGCACATGTAATATTCGATGTCCTCAGGAGCCGGATGGTTTTTAAGATAGGTCTCGTAGATAACCTGATGAACGAAACCGGGAGTATATGCGACACCGGCTGCGTCGGCAGCAGGATCGGGACGGTCGAGCGCCAAGTGGAAAGAGAAGTTGGGGAACTCTTTCTCCAGTTCGAGGAAGTCATTCAGATAAAACACCTCGTTGAGCGCCCGCGCACCATAGAAATAGCTCATCTTGCGGTCGGTGGTATGGAGCGTCCGGGTCATGTGCATGATCTGGGCACGCAGCGGCGCCATGCCTGCACCACCGCCGATCCACATCATCTCGCGCTTGGAATTGAAGATGGGATGGAAGTCGCCATAGGGGCCACTCATCGTGACCTTGTCGCCCGGTTTGAGCGTGAATATGTATGAGGAGGCGATGCCTGGCATGACATTCTGGAAGCCCGGGCCCTGATCCTTCGGTTTGAAAGGCGGCGTAGCGATGCGCACTGTGAGCATGATACGGTCGCCCTCAGCAGGATAGTTGGCCATGGAGTAAGCGCGCACCGTCGGCTCTGTATTGACACACTTGAGACCAAAGAGGCCAAACTTCTGCCAAGCGGGCAAGTACTCATCGCCGATGAGAGCCTTGTCGATGTCCTTATCATAGTCCATCGTGAAAGTGGGAATCTTGATCTGCGCATAAGAACCCGGGATGAAGTCCATGTGCTCGCCAGGAGGCAAGGCGACAATGAACTCCTTGATGAAAGTGGCCACGTTCTTGTTGGAAATAACCTCACACTCCCACTCTTTGACGCCGAGCACGGAGTCGGGTACCACGACGGAGATGTCGCCCTTGACCTTGCACTGACAGCCAAGGCGGTAGTGCTCCTTGATCTGTTTGCGGGTGAAATGGCCTTTCTCGGAGTCAAGAATCTCACCACCGCCCTCTGGCACCTGGCACTTACACTGGCCGCAAGAGCCCTTGCCGCCGCAAGCAGACGACAGGTATATGCCATTTTCGGAGAGGGTGGAGAGCAGGCTTCCGCCTTGGTCGACGGAGAGTTTCGTCTTACCGTTGATGGTCAGCGTGACCTTCCCGCTCGGGGTGAGGTAGCGTTTGCAGATAAGAAGTATGAGCACCAAGATGAGAATGGTGGCCAAGAATATGCCTATGCTGGCTAAGATGAAATGTGTATCCATGTTGATCTGTTTTGTTGATTTGCCTGATACTGACTTTCACTTAGATATTAAGGCCAGAAAAGCACATGAAGGCCATCGCCATCAGGCCGACGGTGATAAATGTGATGCCCAGTCCCTGAAGCGGTCGCGGCACATCGGTATAGGCCATTTTCTCACGGATTGCGGCCAGCGCCACGATGGCCAGCGTCCAGCCAATGCCGGAGCTGACAGCATAGACAAAGGCGTCACCGATGTCACCGATGGCCTGTGAGCTCGTGGCGGGATCCATCTGTATGCGCTGCTGCATGAAAAGGCTGCCACCCATGATGGCACAGTTGACGGCGATCAGTGGCAGGAAAATGCCCAAGGCACTGTAGAGTGACGGTGAGAAGCGTTCGACTACCATCTCCACGAGTTGAGTGATACCGGCGATAATGGCGATGAAGAGGATGAAGGAGAGATAGGTGAGATCGACACCGAAGATGCCATCTTCAGCAAGCACCTTGGTCTGGAGCAGGTAGTCCACGGGCACGGTAACGAACAAGACGAAGGTGACTGCGATGCCGAGGCCGAGGGATGTCTTCACGTTCTTACTCACGGCCAGATAGGAGCACATGCCGAGGAAAGACGCGAATATCATGTTGTCCACGAAGATGGAGCGGACGAAAAGACTCAATGTATGTTCCATTTTTCGAGTGTTTTATAGGAATTGGTGTGCCGTCAGTTCTTGGCCTCATCCTTGTTGATGGCACGGTGGGCCCAGATGATGCAGCCGAGGAGTATGAGCGACATGGCCGGCATGGTCATCATGCCATTGTTGACATAGCCGGCGTCATAGGCCCCCTGCGGTATGACGGTCATTCCCAAGAGGGTGCCGGCACCGAACAATTCCCTGATGGCACCGATAATGACAAGGATAAAGGCATAGCCGAGTCCGTTGCCTACGCCGTCAAGGAAGCTCTCCCACGGGCCGTTCATCATGGCGAAGGCCTCCAAGCGCCCCATGAGGATACAGTTGGTAATGATGAGTCCGACGTAGACGCTCAGCTGCACGCTGACATCGTAGGCGAAAGCCTTTAGTATCATGCTGACGATGGTCACCAAGGCGGCCACCACCACGAGCTGGATAATGATGCGGATACGGTTGGGAATGGTCTTCCGAATAAGGGAGATGATGACATTGCTGAAAGCGGTGATGACGGTCACGGAGAGTCCCATGACAATGGCCGGCTCCAACTGGGCGGTCACGGCCAGTGCCGAGCAGATGCCAAGCACCTGCACGAGGATGGGGTTGTCAAGGTTCAGCGGCGTCAGAAAGACCTTTTTATTTGCTTTTGAGAATAACTGGCTCATGGTCACTTACTTTTTCAGTTTCGACAGATAGTTGGCATACATTTTCAGATAGTCGTGAAGCATGCTGTTGACACCATTGGTGGTCAGCGTGGCCCCGGAGATGCCGTCGCACTCCACCTCTGGATGCTCTGGCTTACTCCCTTTCTTGATGACAGACAGATAGTTGCCTTGGTCATCGTGTATTTTCTTGCCACGGAACTCGTCCTGGAAAGCACGGTCTGCTATAAGTGCGCCAAGTCCGGCAGTCTCACTCTCGTGACTGAAATAGGCGCCATAGATGGTCTGGCAATCATCGTTCAGGGCGAGGTAACCCCAGATGGTTCCCCAGAGGCCCTTGCCGACAAGGGGGAGGACATACTTGGTCTGCCCATCAACCTCACAGATGAAGACCGGCAGATTGGTGGCAGAGATTTCCTTACGCTGGACGTCAAATCCGCCGTCGGGCTTCACTTCGGCACCATCCGCATTGACGATGGGCGCAGCCTTGACGACCTGTGCGAAGGTACTCTCTACGGCCGACTTGTCAGGACGAAGATTGAGCGACGAGAGAATCTGCTTCTGCCGATCAATGCGCTCATTGGCGTCAGAACGATCCTTCAGGGCCATAGAGACAAAGGCCAAGAGAAACGCCACCACGATGACCACGCCACTGGCGTAGATGATGGTGTAACTGTTGCTGTTCGTATTCAGTTTCATAGGGAAGACAGGGTTATTTGAGTTTTGCGCGACGGGTTCGCTTGAGGACATTGCACTGCACTATGCAGTAGTCGATGAGCGGGGCGAACATGTTCATGAAGAGGATGGCGAGCATCATGCCCTCGGGATAACCCGGATTGAGCACGCGAATGGAGATGGCCAAGGCGCCGATGAGGAACCCATAAATGTACTTGCCAGTCTCGGTGCGCGCACTGGTCACCGGGTCGGTGGCCATGAAGACAGCGCCGAAACAGAAGCCGCCAAGCACGAGGTGCTCATACCATGGCATACGGGCTATCTCGGTGTCGATACCAGAGATGTTGAAGAGCCATGCCACCAGTGCGCCGCCGACAAAGACACTGAGCATCGTCCGCCATGAAGCGATCTTCGTCCAGAGAAGAATGAAGGCGCCGATGACGATGGCGATGACACTCGTCTCGCCGATGGAGCCTGGCATCAGGCCACTGACCATATCGCCCAACGAGGCCTCAATGGGCAGACCGGCACCGGCCTGTCCGAGAGGGGTGGCCATGGTATAGCCATCGGGAAGCACGTTGCCAAGGCCGCAAACGGTGTCCGTACTGACCCATACGGCATCGCCGCTCATACGCGACGGATAGGCAAAAAACAAAAAGGCACGGGCCACAAGTGCCGGATTGAAAATATTCATGCCTGTGCCACCATAGATTTCCTTAGCCAAGATGACGGAGAAAGCCACAGCCAAGGCCAGCATCCACAGTGGACAGCCAACTGGCACAATCATAGGAATCAGCAAGCCGGTGACGAGGTAACCCTCTTGGATCTCTTCATGTTTCCACTGTGCGACAACGAACTCGATGCCCAAACCAACGACATAGGAGACGATTATCTTGGGAAGCATGACCAGCAACCCGTATGTGAACATCGCCCAAAAACCGGCGTCCACCCCAGCGGCATGGTAGTTCCAATAGCCAATGTTGTACATGCCGAAGAGCAAGGCGGGCAAGAGTGCGATGACCACGACAGACATGATGCGCTTAGAGTCGATGGCATCATGAATGCTGACGCCGACCTTGGCCGTCGTGTTGGGTACCAACAGGAAAGTCTCTATGCCCTCGAAGACTGAGCGGAAAGCCCGGAGCTTGCCCTCACCCTCAAAGTTCGGCCGGACTTTATCAAGAATTTTCTTTATCATAATAGGTATATGCTTATGTGTTAGGCGTTCTCTTTACGGAGTGCGTCCAAGCCTTCGCGGACGATGCGCTGCAACTCGAGTTTAGAGGAGTCGACGAACTCGGCCACGGCAAAATCTTCCGGAGCGACCTCGTAGATGCCCAGTTCCTCCTGCTTGTCAATGTCGCCGGAGATGATGGCTTTCACAAGATAACCGGCGAAGATGTCCATCGGGAACACACGATCGTACTCACCACTCATGATCATGTGACGCTGCCCACCCTTGACGCGACAATCAAGATCATAGCGTCGGCGCTTGCCGAGCAGCCAGGAGAAATAGCTATGGCTGACGGAGAAGTCTTTGAAACGGGGGGCTATCCAGCCGAAGACTTCATTGACGTCATCGCCTTCAGGAATGACACAGACCTCTGTGACAAAAGCGCCCAGAGCTCCTTCAGCCGTATCCCTATGGCCAACGAGTGGATTGCCGTTGATGATACGCTGATGGGGCTGGGTGATATCGGCTCGTTCTCTCAGTATATCGGACAAGGCCGTACCGACAAGGGCCTTGACATAGCCTGGATTGCCCACACGGGAGCCGGCCACGGCAATCGTGCGCGACAGCTCGACCTGGCCTGTTGCAGCAAAATGTCCCATCATGCAGACGGCCTCCGGATCAACACACCACACCACTTCGCCCTTGTTGACTGGACGGATGTGGTTGATCTGCACACCGACATTGCCTGAAGGGTTCGGGCCGTCGAAAACGGCCACTTTTACAGTGTTGTCTTGCTGTGGCACGAAATCCGCACATTCCTGTTCGGGCGAGATGCCAATATAGACCGGGGCCATGCGTGCAAGCAGGCTGACGCCGCGCTTGAAATCCTCTTCACGCCCGCTTACCGCAAACGTGAAATCAGCGGCCAAGGGCATCTTGCTAAAAGCTGAGATAAAGATGCCTTTGGGGGTACTGTCAGGAGTGGCGATGACGTCATAGGGCCTCTGCCGGATGAAGGCGAACAGGCCTGACTCCAACAGCAACGCCCTCACCTTTTCAGCGGAGGGTTCAGGGAGGCGCTCCACAGCGAACTGCTTGTGACGCTGGCTGCCATCAACTTCGATATTGATGCGGAGGATCTTGCGTCGCTTACCACGAACCACGGCAGTCACTGTGCCACTGACAGGCGACACCACGTTGACCGTCTCGGTGGCTTTGTCGGTAAAGAGGGGGCTTCCCGCTTCCACACAATCGCCCTCTTTGACGAGCAGTCGCGGCATAATGCCATGGAAGTCCTCAGGCACAATGGCATAACTGCGTCCAACGACGGACTGTACACCATGTTTGGGAGCCTCTCCTTTGAGATGAAGGTCGAGACCTTTCTTTGTCTTGTACTTGTAGAATGATCTTTCCATTAGGATAGGTATAAATGCGCTTGGTTTACCTGCCCAACCAAAGGCTTCCACAGCGTGCGATATGCTGGGCAGGAATAAATCTGATGCAAATATATTAAAAATAGACGAATGCCTGAAACACAGCCGACTAAAAATAACCATCACGGCGAGTTTCAGGCCTCAGGCCCCGCACCGACCAAAGATCAGCGCAGTCGCCATCTTCCATCCAGATAGACAAACTGCAGTAGCAGTTCCTCTGACTTGCCATTGGCATACGTGGCGCTCACATAGGCTAAGGCGGCCCTGTTTCCCGCCTGAGGCTCAATACGGATGACGTTTAGCGCCGTGACGTCGCCATCGTCCTTGCGTTGGTCGGCGGCATGCTGCTTGTAGAGAATGGACATCTGCCGTTTATAGGCTACCGGTTTGCCATCACATGAGGCCATTTCAGCGACATAGCCTTCATAGTCTCCCCGCACATATTTATCATACACGGTTCTGACCTCGTTCGCCGTGATCAGGGCCGGGAGAGAGCTGGTACCGGCAGGGCCTTTCTCCCGGTCACCCCCACAGCTCATCACTGACAGGCAGCAGAAGGCAATGACGGCCAACGATATCCGCCGCATTGCATATCGACAGTTTCTCACTTCAGTTCAACGCGTTACTTCTGGCGTATAAAGATATTGACCGGTGTACCGCAGAAATCCCAGCGCTCACGAATCTTGTTTTCCAAGAACCGCTTGTATGGTTCCTTGACATACTGGGGCAGGTTGGCATAGAACACAAATGAGGGTATCTGTGTGTCTGGAATCTGCGTGCAATATTTGATTTTGATGTACTTACCCTTGATTGAGGGTGGCGGATAAGCCTCAATGAGCGGCAGCATCTCCTCGTTGAGCTTTGATGTGCTGACGTGCCGTTTCTTATTGAGATAGACCTCTTTGGCGGCCTCAAGCACCTTGAAAATGCGCTGCTTGGTCAGGGCCGAGGCAAAGATGATGGGGAAATCTGAGAAAGGGGCCATGCGCTGGCGGATGGCTGCCTCAAAATGTTTGATGGCCGGTTGCGACTTGTCGGCAACGAGATCCCACTTGTTGACAACCACGACGATGCCCTTGCTGTTGCGCTGTATGACCTGTACGATATTCATGTCCTGGCCTTCGATGCCACGGGTAGCGTCAATAAGCAGCACGCAGACATCTGAATTCTCAATGGCACGAATGGAACGCATGACGGAGTAGAACTCCAAGTCCTCAGTCACCTTGTTCTTGCGGCGAATGCCAGCGGTGTCGACAATGTAGAAATCGAAGCCAAACTTGTCATAGCGGGTTAGGATACTGTCGCGCGTGGTGCCGGCGATGTCTGTTACGATATGGCGATCCTCACCGATAAAGGCATTGATGAGCGAGCTCTTGCCGACGTTCGGGCGACCGACGATGGAGAAGCGGGGAATATCATCCTCACCATCCTCATCGTTGCCCTCCGCGCCAAGCGTCTCGACAACACGGTCGAGTAAATCACCAGTGCCACTGCCAGTAGCGGCGGAAATGCAGTACGGTTCGCCAAGTCCCAAGCTGTAGAACTCGGCGGCGTTGAACACGTCGTCGTTGTTGTCCGCTTTGTTGGCACAAAGGATTACAGGCACTTTCGTCTGACGCAAGATCTTTGCAACCTGCAAGTCCAAGTCTGTTGTGCCGTTCTTGGCATCCACCAAGAAAAGAATGGCATCGGCCTCTTCCGTAGCCAGAGCCACCTGTTTGCGTATCTCGCCTTCGAAGATGTCGTCCGAATTGACCACCCATCCACCGGTATCGATGACTGAGAATTCATGGCGCCCCCATTCGCACTTGCCATACTGGCGGTCGCGCGTGGTGCCGGCCTCGTCGCTGACGATGGCGTGCCGCGTTCCGGTGAGTCGGTTGAAGAGCGTAGACTTACCCACATTGGGGCGTCCCACTATCGCTACTATTTTGGACATGATCGTTGTGATGTATGAGTGTTTAAAGTGATGCGTGTGCGTCAGTCTTGCTTGTAGCCATATGTTTCCAAGCGTTTGGCCGAGTTGCGCCAGTCCTTGTCCACCTTGACGAACACCTCAAGGTAAACGCTCTTACCGAAGAATTTCTCCAGCGTGTGGCGTGCCTCTGTAGACACCTTTTTGAGCGCCACACCACGATGGCCGATGACGATGCCTTTCTGACTCTCGCGCTCCACGTAGATGACGGCATGAATGTGAATGCTACGCGGCTGTTCCTTGAAACTGTCGACCACGACTTCCACAGCATAGGGAATCTCCTTGTCATAGTAGAGCAGGATTTTCTCACGTATGATTTCGGTTACGAAAAAACGGGCCGGCTTGTCCGTCCACTGATCCTTGTCAAAATAAGGCGGTGAGTCGGGAAGCAGTTCACGAATGCGTCTGAGTACATTGTCGACATTGAACTTGGCCTTGGCACTCACGGGGTATATCTCCGCTGAGGGTATCAGCTCGTGCCATTGCTCGACCAGCTGCTCGAGACTTTTCTGGTCTGAAAGGTCAATCTTGTTGATCAGCACAAGAATGGGCACCTTCATTTTTTCCACCTTGAGGAGGAAGTCACTGTTCTTGTCTATCTTTTCAACCACATCGGTGACATAGATAAGGACATCCGCATCCTGAAGGGCCGACTCCGAAAAAGCCAGCATGGACTCTTGGAGTTTGTAGTTGGGCTTGAGCACGCCGGGCGTATCGGAGAAGACAATCTGGGTATCATCGGTATTAATAATACCCATAATGCGGTGGCGCGTGGTCTGGGCCTTGAACGTGGCAATAGAGATGCGCTCCCCCACGAAGAGATTCATGAGTGTGGATTTGCCGACATTGGGATTGCCGACAATGTTGACGAAACCGGCTTTGTGCATTGTCGTAATGGTGGATTTTTGAAAAAGTCAGAGGCTCACAGACTTCGGCGGTCAGCCACACCGGTCGGCCGCCAGAGTCCATGAGCCTGAGATGTCTAAGAATTTATTTGGCGCCGTCGTAGCCCCACTTCATGTAAGCGGCTCCCCAAGTGAACCCTGCGCCGAAAGCGGTAAGAATCAGGTTGTCCCCCTTCTTAAGCTGTTTCTCGTAGTCCCAAAGTGCTAGCGGCAATGTACCGGCAGAGGTATTGCCATAGCGCTGGATGTTCAGCATGACCTTGTCCATCGGGAGCTCCAGACGGTTGGCCACAGCCTCGATGATGCGCACATTGGCCTGGTGAGGAATCACCCAAGCGATGTTGTCCTTGTTGAGGCCGTTGCGTTCGGCAATCAAAGCGCACGAGTCGCTCATATGGGTCACGGCAAACTTGAACACGGTACGGCCCTCCTGATGCAGGTAGTGCATGCGGTGGTCAATGGTGAAATAGGACGGGCTGCACACCGAGCCACCAGCTTTCAGGCAGAGGAACGGCAGGCCAAGCCCGTCAGTGCGCAGATAAGAATCGCGCCAGCCCAGCTCTTCCGCTGTAGGCTCCACCAGCACTGCCGCTGCGCCATCGCCGAAGATAGGGCACGTCGCACGATCAGTATAGTCGACAATGCTTGACATCTTGTCGGCACCGCAGACGACGATTTTCTTATAGCGCCCACTCTGTATCATGCCGCAGGCCGCATCCATGGCGAAAAGGAAGCCACAGCAGGCAGCCTGCATGTCGATAGCGAAAGCATTCTTCATGCCGATGCGGCCGATGACAATAGATGACGTCGAGGGGAAATGATAATCGGGGGTGGTAGTGGCAACAATGAGACAGTCTATCTCCTGTGGATCGGTTCCGGTTCGCTCAAGCAACTGCCTGACAGCCTTACGCGCCATGTAGCTTGTTCCAAGCCCTTCCTCATTGAGAATACGGCGCTCCTTGATGCCGATACGCGTCATGATCCACTCATCGTTGGTGTCGACCATGCGTGAGAGCTCGTCATTGTTGAGCACATACTCGGGCACATAGCCGCCAACACCTGTGATTACGGCATTTATCTTTTCCATTGTCTATAGATTCAAAATGTTCTGAAGACTCCTTTGTTTATAAATTGAGCGGGAGGCGGCGAGCTCTGCTTGCCGCCTCCCGCTCAACGCTTGGCTACGCTGATTATTCGGCCGTCTCCTCCTTCACGATGGCCAGCTTGCCACGGTAGTAGCCGCAAGCCGGACATACAGTGTGATAGATGTGCCAACCGCCGCAGTTGGGGCAGATTGCCAGCGTAGGGGCTACGGCCTTGTCATGAGTACGACGCTTGAGCGTACGCGTCTTGGATTGTCTTCTTTTAGGATGTGCCATTTCGTTATAATGCTTTAGTGGTTATTTCTCTTAAAAATCAAACTCCCAGATCACCGTCTGACTCAATCTCAATATCGCCATCGACGACGCCACTGAGACGCCCGACCATATCGGGATCACAGCCGCCATCAGGATGCACGCGCTTCAGAGGCAACGAGAGTTCTACTGCTTCGTATATCTCCCAGCCCAGATCGAAAAGGGTCTCCCCCACTTCCAGGCAATAGACCTCTTCACGGTCATCGCCGCCATCGACAAACTGGGACACGAGCACCTCTTCCTCCAGATTGACATCCAGCGAGAGATCCTCAAGACAGCGATCGCAAGCGACCGTCACCTGTCCTGCAACAGCATACGTGACATGAAACACCTGATGATGATCTTCTTTCACCCTTGCCACGACATGCAGATGGCCACCGGACATACTTTCCTGGTCAAGCCCACGGAAGTAGCTGTCCGTCAACTCAAACTCACGCGGCTGTCCATCACTGGCAGCGGCGCAGACATCGATGCATATTATACCTTTACATGCCATAGCGGCTGCAAAGATACTCATTTTTCGTGGAACTGAGAAAATTGGAGCCTTATTATTTACACACAACTGCCACCCCAACAAACGGTGTGGGACATCTCGCGAATAGAGACTGGGCATTTCATCTCGTCCCTCTTGAAAAAAACGACATGACTGGCACTGCAACGATGGAGACCACTTCCGCAAACACGGGCAGAGCGCTGGAAATCCATGTTTCCAGCGCTCTGCCTAAGGGTGCTTAGTGGGATTCGAACCCACGACATTCAGAACCACAATCTGACGCTCTAACCAACTGAACTATAAGCACCATATTAGCTTTTGTTCCCGAAAGCGATGCAAAGTTACGGCTTTCCTTTCACACCAACAAATTTTTGAACGACTTTTTATTCTGTACCCAGAGATATGGCCAAACCTGTAGAGTCCAACAGCAAATGCAAAGTTAGGGAAAGTTCTGGTAGAACCTGT
>OIYP01001315.1_pt1 | contig 12514 bp, 14 predicted proteins | sample 1588261 | NCBI WGS metagenome assembly OIYP01 (sample SAMN03283293) | human gut metagenome | biome: human-associated habitat; material: feces | host: Homo sapiens | place: Peru | collected 2012
GTAAACTTTAATTTTGTGCAACTTTTTTCAATAATATACTTTTTCAACAGCCTGAAGCACCCGAAAATATATCGGGTGCTTTTTTTATATCTCCTGCGGCTGTTCTGCAGAAAATTCCTCCGCAGCGGCTGTTTTTTCCTTGATATGTGTCCGTGCGGCTTTTGTGCCGATAAATGCCGTAATAACTGCGATGATGCCTCCGACTATCGAGCCGACGATAAGTACGGTCATACCCGTTTCCTCATCGGGTACAAGGACGGAGAAAAGGCAGCTCATAAGGTTTCCTATAAAGTGGAACACCACACAGAGCTTCCAGTCGCCCGTCACAAATCTTATTCCCATAAGTACAAGTCCGAAGCAGAGCGCATATATCATCATATTCTGCGAATGGATAAGTCCAAAAGTGAGCGTTATCGCTGCGATAGTGAACCAATTCGAGAAGCCTCGGTTTTTAAAGAATGTAACGAGCAGACCTCTGAAAATAAGCTCTTCTACGAACGGCGCAAAAAGCGCTGTAAAGAACATAAACGGCACTGACTGAGCAAGAAGATCCTGTGTGGAGTCGGTTTCGGTGATGCCCATCAGCGAGAGCAAGAGCGAATTTATAAGCTGGAGTACAAAGAACGAGCCTATTGTGAACAGAACCGTCAGGCCATAGACCTTTCCGTTCTGCTTAACGGGTGACATATCGGACATTTTCGTTTTTGAGATGAGCATTGTTAAAATTCCGCCGATAAATGCCACTATCTGGCCGACAACGGATATTATCATAAGCGAATCCGCACTCGTTATATCGAATGTTTCACCTGCAGCAATGCTTTTCACTGCAAGTACGATGAGAAGAACAATACTTGCGAAGATCTGAATTGCGTAATACACCCAGAACGGGATCATTGCGATAAAGAAATTGCCGATTTTTCTTAAAACTTTCATAGCTGTTTCTCCTTTTGATGTTTAATTTTTGTTTGTACTAATCAACTAATACAATAATATCATCATAAGTTACTTTTGTCAATAGTTTTTCTTAATTCTTTTTAAAATTTTTTTATCCTATTGAAAATGCGCTTGCAATATGATATAATTTTCTTACAAATATTTTTGAAAATAATTTGAGAGGAAGTTGAATAAATGGGAAGAGCTTTAATTATCGGCTGCGGCGGCGTTGCAAGCGTTGCTATCCACAAGTGCTGTCAGAATTCCGAGGTTTTCACGGATATTATGATCGCATCGAGAACAAAGGAAAAGTGTGACGCTCTCAAAGCCAAGCTTGACACTATGTACGGCGGAAAGACGAACATTTCGACTGCAAAGGTCAACGCTGACAGCGTTCCCGAGCTTGTTGCTCTTATGAAAGAATATAAGCCCGATGTCTGCCTTAACCTTGCGCTCCCTTATCAGGATCTTACGATAATGGACGCTTGCCTTGAATGTAAGGTCCACTACATCGACACTGCAAATTACGAGCCTGAGGACACTGCAAAGTTCGAGTACAAATGGCAGTGGGCATACCGTGAGAAATTCGAGAAAGCAGGCATCACTGCGCTCCTCGGAAGCGGTTTTGACCCCGGTGTAACGGGCGTTTTCTGCGCTTATGCTATGAAGCACTATTTTGACGAGATCAATTACATCGATATCCTCGACTGCAATGCAGGCGACCACGGTTATCCTTTTGCAACCAACTTCAACCCCGAGATAAACATTCGTGAGGTTTCCGCAAACGGTTCTTACATTGAGGACGGCAAGTGGGTCGAAACCAAGCCGATGGAGATCAAGCGTGTTTACAATTTCCCCGAGGTCGGCGAAAAGGATATGTACCTCCTCCACCACGAAGAGCTTGAATCGCTTGCGCTCAACATCAAGGGCATCAAGAGGATCCGTTTCTTTATGACGTTCGGACAGAGCTATCTCAACCACCTCAAATGCCTTGAAGATGTCGGAATGACTTCTATCGTGCCTATCAATTACAATGGTATGGAGATAGTTCCGCTCCAGTTCCTCAAAGCAGTTCTCCCCGATCCTGCTTCGCTTGGCCCGAGAACAAAGGGCAAGACCAACATCGGCTGCATCATGCAGGGCAAAAAGGACGGCAAGCCTGTCAACTACTATGTTTACAACGTATGCGTACACGAAGAATGTTATGCGGAAGTTGGCTCTCAGGCAATTTCCTACACAACGGGCGTTCCTGCTATGATCGGCGCAATGATGGTAATGACTGGCAAGTGGCAGAAGCCTGGCGTTTACAATATCGAGGAATTCGACCCCGATCCGTTTATGGACGCACTCAACAAGTGGGGACTTCCCTGGAAGGAATCCTTCGATCCGGAACTTGTGGACTAATGCTTAATTCGTAATGCGTAATTATTTTTGTTCCGTTAGTTTGTAATGAAAAACGTAGGGGCGGATTCTATATCCGCCCGTTGCAAACTTTGGTTTTTAGGCAAATTCTCCGTAGGTGACGCTTTTCGTCCCACGCTGCGAGACATTATAATATAAAAGAAAAAGATCTGTTTTCATTGGAATTATTCCAATGAAAACAGATCTTTTTTTATTTCATAAACGTTTGGCAATCAGGAACGGAAACCTGTCCCTACAGAATTCAGGCTTTCGCAGCAAATATGCGAAACAAAATAATTACGCATTACGCATTACGAATTACGCATTATTTCAATGTAGACTTCATTGTCCGAAACATAGCTTGAATTGATATCGACCGTGTATTTCAGATAAAGGTCGCCGCCGTCTGCGGTGAGATTGTTGACTATCGACTGAGTGTAGATCCCGATAGTCATATCGCCGTAGGGCGTACCGTAATGGCAGTGGTGCTTTTTATCCTTTTCGATGATAAGGTTCGTGCCTGCTTCGCCGCTCCGCACTATTGAGGCGCTTTTGTTGCCGAATGCGGTTATTTCCGTGCGAGCGCCCTCAAAACCTGTTGCTTCGGTTTCGTCATAGGCAATTCTGAAGCCGCCGCCTTTTACTGTTGAAAAGGTTGCGCCCGTTATAAGCTCGGTCTCACTTCTTTCCCTATCTACCTGCTGAACGCCTTTTAGCGTTATTGTAACATCTTTTTTCATACTTGACCTCTTGGAAAAAGCCGCCGATCGTAGCTTTTGGCATCGGCGGCTTCGTTTTTTATGCGAGCGAGATAAGTTCCTCTGTTTCGACTTTCCCGACATTTTCCTTTATTTTTTCACCGAGGAAGCTTTCAGCGTTTTCCCTGAACATTTCGGTGCTGTCCGATGAATAGAATACCGTTTCGCCTCCGGTTTCACGCTCTGCGAGCATATCATGTCTTGTGAGGTATGCGCAGGCGAACTTTGCGGCTTCTCTGCCCGAGGATATAAGCTCAACATTTTCGCCCATATAGTCGGCTATAACGTCCTGCAATATCGGATAGTGCGTACAGCCGAGGATAAGCGTATCTACGCCCTCACGTTTGAGCGGTTCGAGATACTGCTCTGCGACAAGCTGTGCGACCTTGTTGTTTCTGTCCGCAAAGCCGTTTTCAACGAGCGGCACGAACAGCGGACAAGCCGCACCGACTACCGTGAGTGACGGTTTTATCGTGCGGATAGCCTTTGCATAAGCGCCCGATCTTATCGTTGCGGCTGTTCCGATAACGCCTATCTTTCCGTTCCTCGTTTTGGCGCAGGCGGTCTGCACCGTCGGCAGGAGGACCCCCGTGAACGGTATGCCATCGGCATCTTTTTTATCCATTCCCACGACAGACGAGACCGTACCGCAGGCGGCGATTATCATTTTGACATCGTGCTTTTTCATAAAGGCGATATCCTGCATCGCATATTCCATTATGGCTTCACGGCTTCTCGAACCGTAAGGAAGGCGTGCCGTATCGCCGAAGTAGATGATGTTCTCATTCGGCATAAGACTGCGCAGTTCCTTATAGCAGGTCAGACCGCCCATTCCCGAATCGAAAACTCCGATCGCTGAATTATTCATTTAAAGCAACTCTCTTTGCAAATTAGTTATCCATAGCCGACTCGATAAGTCTGTTGAGAAGCTCGGGCTGTGAGATACCCATATTCTCCATAAGCTTCGGGTACATACTGATAGGTGTGAATCCGGGGAGGGTGTTTATCTCGTTGAGAATGACAGTTCCGTCCTTTTTGAGGAAGAAGTCTATTCTTGAAAGTCCCGAACAGCCGATTGCCCTGAACGCTTTGAGAGCCGTTTCACGAATTTCGTTTTCGGACTCGGCAGGGATATCCGCAGGAATGTTTATTCCCGATGTGCCTAAGATATATTTTGCGTCATAATCGTAGAAATCATTGCAGGAAATAATTTCGCCCACTCTTGAAGCGAAAGGCTTATCTGTGCCGAAAACAGCACATTCAAGCTCTCTGCCCTCGATGAATTCTTCGACAATGACTTTTTTATCGTGTGAAAATGCGAGCTTTATCGCATCTTTGAGCTGCTCGAACGAGCCTGCCTTGTTTACGCCGACCGAAGAACCGCTGTTGCAGGGCTTGACGAAGAGCGGAAAATCGAGTTCATTGATGATATTTTCGCAGATCTCATCGAGCTGACCGAGATCGGACTGGCGGACAACGGCGTGTCTTGCCATGTGAATGCCTGCGGCTTCGAGAATAGTGTGCGTAACGGCTTTATCCATACAATCGGCGGAGGCAATGACCTTACAGCCGACATAAGGTATTCCCGAAAGCTCGAGAAGTCCCTGAATACAGCCGTCCTCGCCGTGCTGACCGTGGAGTGCAGGGAAAACAACGTCTATTTTCGTTATCGAATATGTACCGTCAACGATCTTTACGATGCCCTTGTACATCGGGTCGGGAAGAATTACCGCAGGAACGCAGTCGGGGTTGGATTCCCAGTTGCCCGAGGTTATCATATTAACATCGCCTGGGTAGAAGAGCCAGCGGCCTTTTTTGGTGATGCCGATAGGAATGACCTCGTATTTATCGGCAGGGATAGCATTTATGATGTTAGTCGCAGAGATCAGCGAAATATCGTGTTCGTTTGAAACTCCGCCGAAGAGTACGGCAACCTTGATTCTGGACATTTTTTACCACTCCTATGGTTTTTGTCACAAAGACGGCAAAAAGCCGCTTTTTGCACAAATATTATATCACATTTTTGGTGCTAAAGTCAAGCATTTTTCAAACTTTGCGGCAATGTTTGGGCAAAATTTCCTTGCCAAAAGCTTATACGGAAATATAATCAGCCGCAGCATAGCCCGTCATACCGCCGTAGCTGACAACATACCAGTTGCCCGTCTGACCGAGAACAGTCACCTCCGCACGGTTCGGGATAACTCCGACAACACGGGCGTTGGTGTTCGGCAGACTTCTGATATTGAGGTTCGAGCCGTCCGTCGTGACCGTTCCCGTCCGTGCAGGCGCAGCTTCAACAAAAGGTATGCCGAAGTAGTCGCAGAGCGCTTGGACGAGGCTTCGTGCGATAGACCGGGTGTTCGATTTTATCCATTCCGCATCCTCGGGATTGTCGTGATATCCAAGCTCGCAAAGTACCGCAACCGCCCGTGTCTGCGTAACTTCTCCGAGCGAGGTCGTGGGGAGCGTGTTGACCTTTGAGGGGTTCGGATAGATATTTTTGAGGTTGTTGACGATGATATCCGCAAGCCGTTCACTCTGTGCCGAATAGGGAGAGTAGTAGATATCGATGCCCGAAAGTATGCCTGAGAAGCGACCTCCGCCTGCGTTCGAGTGGAGCGCAAGGTGGACGTCATAATAGCGTGAATTTGAGTCTGCGATAGCGCCTCTGACATCACGGTCGGGGTCGTTGCGGCTGTAGGTTATGCCCGAAGAGCGCAGGTAGGGTTCCATAGCATCGGCGATAAGGTTCATCTGCTGCTCCTCGTTTCCGCCGTTGACATATTGGTTCCACTGCTGCGTTGACGGGCTCAGAAATACACTTGGCATAAAAAATATCTCCTTACATAGACTTGATAGCTTTGTTCAAGTTTATGCGGGGAGATGATTTTTTAGAAGTATCTGCAAGATAACAGATCATTCATCTTTTTTGCTTTTTGATGCGTTGCTTGCCGAATCGATTATTTTGGGAACTTCTCTGCATACAGCGGCAGCTCCGAAAAGGAGTGAGGCAATTCCCACCAAAGCTCCCAAAAGCGGATTAACGGCAGCTGCGCCTTTTGCCGCATCTGTTATAGCAGAAGTTATCGATCTTGTTTCCATACCTTCATCTCCTATTATAGAATATGTATTTTGGAAAGTTATATCTCAAAATACTCAATACTGTTAAGTTCAAAATCACGGCAGTAATGAGATGCGTTAACATTGTCAAGACGATGTTTTATGCAGTTTCCTTTGCTGTTGCTGAACTCCCAGTAATTCGGCTGTCTTGATCTGCATGCTTTTTCTCCGTCCCAGTAACGGCAGAAAACACATTTTTTAGCGTTTTTGATATTTTCTTTCATCATAAAAAATCTCCTTTTTACTTGTTTATTACCCATTTTTACCGCAGGACTGACATATTCCTACGGTCTGACTTTTGTATTTGACCTTGGAACTGCCCGAATGTTTTGGAACAAGCAGCCATAAATTGCAAGTGCAAATAATCAGCATCAATCTTCCGAAAGAATAGAGAGGACTGCTTCCCGAATGACTTGATTTACCTGAAATCTGCTCTGACTGAATAAGCACGTTTTCCGAACCTCAAGATGGACATATCATGATTTTTATCTCCTTTTGTGTCTAATTAGACGTATTTTTGTATATTATAATCTAATTAAGCACAAAAGTCAATATTTTTCGTGAAAATGTGTTAAAATAAACAAAAGTGGGGTGCAATTTATGGTAAAATATAACAGAATTAAAGATCTTCGTGAGGACAGTGACAAGACCCAGCAGGAGATCGCAGATTACCTCGGAACATCATCACAGCATTACGGAAAATATGAGCTTGGGCGTGCGGAGATACCGTTTGACCGTGCGATCATGCTTGCAAAATATTACGATGTCAGCCTTGATTACATTGCAGGACTTACGAACAGCAAAAAAGGACTTGCGGCGAGTATTTCCGAAAACCAGCTGGAAATGATCCGGCTTATGGAGAAACTTTCTATACAGGAAATGCAGAACATTTTAGACATTATGCAAGCTTTACTCGATGATTTGAAAAATGATAAAAAGAGCAGATAAGCCCAAAACTTACCTGCTCTTTTGCTATGCCTTTGTTATTGATCGGTTTCCCGGACACTCCCATTCCTCACGCATCATAAAATGAAACAACTTGCAAACATATTATTTACAAATGCAGGAATAAACATTGATTCCTGCGGCTGAAAAGTCGGACGAGCGATCTTTTATTTGATGTGAAAATCCGCTTATCCGCTTGATTTCTTTGCCCATTTAGTTTTTACCACATTCTGCGGAATACTATAGTGAATTTTAGTGTATTTTGACAAATATGCAATTTACTATTGACAATCCTGCAAAACAGTGATAGAATATATTACAGAAAACAACGAATATGGGCACGGATAAAAGAAAACTTTCAAAAAACGAATGTGATGAGGGATCATATTCCGGATTTTATCCGTGCATTGCGAAAGGATTGATATAAATGTGTACAATAATGGGTTTCTGCGGCGAAGGCTGCGGAATGGAAAGTGTCACAAGAGGACTCGAAGAAACCGTTTCAAGAGGTCCTGACGACTGCCGTATTATCGATTTAAGGCACGGCGTACTCGGCTTTCAGCGTCTTTCAATCATGGGACTTACTCCCGAGGGAATGCAGCCGTTTGAACTTGACGGCAGCTATGTTGTCTGCAACGGCGAGATCTACGGATTCAGAAAACTCCGTGAAGAACTCATTTCAAAGGGATATACATTTAAAAGCGGCAGCGACTGTGAGATACTTCTTCCTATGTATAAAGAGTACGGCACGGATATGTTTGCGATGCTCGATGCCGAATATGCCTGCATAATTTATGACGGCAGCAGGAACGGGTTCATCGCCGCAAGAGATCCTATCGGCATACGTCCGCTTTATTACGGCTATACCGATGACGGCGTTATCGTGTTCGCAAGCGAGCCGAAAAACCTTGTAAAGATCTGCGGAAAAATAATGCCGTTCCCTCCGGGACACTATTATAAAGACGGAAAATTCGTATGCTACTGCGATATCACAGCCGTTGACAAGGTAGTCCATGACGATCTCGATACAGTCTGCAAAAATATCCACGATAAGCTTGTCAAAGGCGTTGAAAAGCGACTTGACTCCGATGCAAAGGTCGGTTTCCTGCTCTCGGGCGGACTTGATTCCTCGCTCGTCTGCGCAATTGCACAGAAAGAAAGCAAGACGCCTATCAGGACATTCGCCATCGGTATGAACACGGACGCTATCGACCTTAAATATGCAAAGCAGGTCGCTGATTACATCGGAAGTGACCATACGGAAGTGATTATAACAAAGGACGATGTGCTTAACGCACTCGACAGCGTAATAAAACTCCTCGGCACATTTGATATCACAACTATCAGAGCAAGTATGGGAATGTACCTCCTCTGCAAGGCTATCCACGAGCAGACAGATATAAGAGTTCTCCTCACAGGTGAGATCTCCGATGAGCTTTTCGGCTATAAGTATACCGACTTCGCACCGTCCGCAGAGGCTTTCCAGCAGGAGTCCGTAAAGAGAGTGCATGAACTTCATATGTATGACGTTCTCCGTGCAGACAGATGCATCTCCGTAAACTCACTCGAAGCAAGAGTACCGTTCGGTGACCTCGATTTTGTAAAATACGTTATGTCGATCGATCCCGAAATGAAGCTTAATAAGTACAATAAGGGCAAATATCTCCTCCGTCATGCATTTGAGGGCGATTATCTTCCGCATGATATCCTCTATAGAGAGAAAGCGGCATTTTCCGATGCTGTCGGACATTCAATGGTCGATTACCTGAAGGAATATGCAAACGAGCATTATACCGATGCGGAGTTTGAGGAGAGATGCGCAAAATATACCCACGCAAGACCGTTCACAAAGGAATCGCTCCTTTATCGTGAGATCTTCGAGAAATACTATCCGAACAACAGCGAAATGATCGTTGATTTCTGGATGCCGAACAAGGAATGGGAAGGCTGCAACGTAAACGATCCGTCCGCAAGAGTGCTTTCCAACTACGGACAGAGCGGCGTGTAATGTCTGAAAGGTCACCTCTAAAAACTATACAAAAATCGGGCATGGTTCTGTATATAAGGATCATGTCCGATTTTTTAGAGGTGACCTATAGTTTTATTGAAGCGAAAAGCTTTGCTGTCAAACTTTTTTCGCAAAAGGTCAATTAAAATTAATAAATTATTCTTGACAAATAAATAAAGCGGGTTTATAATAAAATTGTTAAGTAAACAGAAAATGCGTTGACGGGGACGGGAACGGCTCGGTTTCATTCAGAGAGGCGGCATTTTGGTGAAAGCCGCTTGAAAAAGACCGTATCCATATCACCTCCGAGCGGCAGGGCTGAAGCGTTTCGCCAAGGTTCTGACGGGTTCTCCCGTTACAGAGATGCGAGTGGCTGCGTTCTGCGGCAACAAGAGTGGTACCGTGTCGGCTTATGCTTTCACCTCTTGATGGGGTGGGAGCTTTTTTTATACTATTTATACAACATTTTAAGGAGAGATATAATATGCTTACGCTTGACAGTGTTTACAAAGCTTCACACAAGCTCAGAGAAGTAGTCCGCAAGACTGACCTTATCTATGCGCCGAAGCTCAAACCCGGCTGCAATGTTTACCTCAAGACCGAGAACTTACAGGTGACGGGTTCATTTAAGGTAAGAGGTGCTTACTACAAAATTTCACAGCTTTCCGATGAGGAAAAGGCAAAGGGCGTTATCGCCTGCAGCGCTGGTAACCATGCTCAGGGTGTTGCTCTCGCAGCTGCAAAGAACGGCATCAAGTCGATAATCTGCCTGCCCGACTCCGCACCTATCTCAAAGATCGAAGCTACACGTTCCTACGGTGCAGAGGTCTGCCTTGTCGAGGGCGTTTACGACGACGCTTACGCAAAGGCTATCAGCCTGCGTGACGAAAAGGGTTATACATTCATTCACCCGTTCGATGACGATTATGTTATCGCAGGTCAGGGTACTATCGCACTTGAACTCCTCGAACAGCTCAACGATATCGATGCAGTTGTCGTTCCTATCGGCGGCGGCGGACTTATCTCGGGCGTTGCATTCACGCTGAAGAGCCTGCGCCCCGAGATCAAGGTATACGGCGTTCAGGCAACGGGCGCACCGAGTATGTTCCAGTCGCTCGAACACGGCAAGATCGAGTGCCTTGACAGCGTTTCCACTATCGCAGACGGCATCAAGGTAAAAGAGCCGGGCGAAAATACATTCAGCTATGTCAGCAAGTATGTTGACAAGGTAGTTACCGTAAACGACGACGAGATCGCAGCAGCTATCCTCGCACTCATTGAGCAGCAGAAGCTTATTGCCGAGGGTGCAGGTGCAGTTCCCGTAGCAGCAGTAATGTTCGACAAGATACCCGACATCAAGGGAAAGAACGTTGTCTGCCTCGTTTCGGGCGGCAACATCGATGTAACTATCCTTTCAAAGGTAATAAAGAGAGGTCTTCTCACATCGGGCAGAACGGCTCAGTTCTGCATCGAGCTTATCGACAAGCCGGGTCAGCTCAAGGGCGTTTCCGACATCATCGCAGAAAAGGGCGGCAATGTTATTTCTATCCACCACGAACGTGCAAGCGAGGGTTCGGACATCAACGGCTGCTATCTGAGGATCCTTCTTGAAACAAGAAACTTCGACCACATCAACGAGATCAAGAGTGCGCTCGTAAACGCAGGCTTTAAGCTTACAAACAATTAAGCGGGCGGGGAAGCCCCGCAGCAAATTCACGCCATGCTCCACTTCGTTCCGCTTGTTTTTGTAGGAAATAAGTTATTTCCGCGCAGATAGATATATTTATTTGCGAAATGGCTTTAAATCGGGATGCCCCCACAGGCAGTTCACGCTATGCTTCACTTCGTTCCGCTTGTTTTTGTAGGAAATAAGTTATTTCCGCGCAGATAGTTTGGTTTATTCGCCAAAGACTTTTCAGCGAGTGCAACGACATGGCAAATCATTCGATAAATAATACAAATACGGAGGTAATCACAATGGAAAAAGTTTATACTAAAAATGCTCCCGATGCTATCGGTCCTTACTCTCAGGCAGTAAAGGTCGGAAACCTCGTTTTCACATCGGGTCAGATCGCTATCAATCCCGCAACTGGCAATGTTGACGCTGAGGGCATCGAAGCACAGACAAAGCAGGTCTGCGAAAATCTCAAAGCCGTTCTCACAGAAGCAGGCACATCGCTTGAAAAGGCTGTAAAGACAGTATGCTTCCTCGATGATATCAACGACTTCGCAGCATTCAACGCAGTTTACGGCGAATATTTCACCAACAAGCCTGCACGTTCCTGCGTAGAAGTTGCCAAGCTCCCAAAGGGCGTTAAGGTCGAGGTTGAGGTAATTGCGGAACTTTAAAATAAATTCGGAATTATGAATTCGGAATTCGGAATTATTTATATTAAGCAAATTCGCCACAAGTAACAATTTGTAGGGGTTGATTCCATATTCGCCCTGAAATGCCGAGAATAATAACAAAAAGGCCTGTTTTCAAAGGAATAATTCCAATGGAAACGGGTCTTCTTTTACATAAAGAATTCACTGTTTATTTACTCGTTGAAATACCGTGGTATTGCTCTCCTTTTGTTGACTTTTTTTGTGTGGAATGATATAATATAAACATAAATAATAAGGCGGTGCTGAACTCTTATGAAAAACCCGAACAGATTAAAGCTTTCAAATATCATCAAGCATATAAAAACCGTTACAAGACACCGTGCGCTCGTTTGCAGACACTGTTTCAGGGCAGGAATTTATCTTCAGGGACTTACGCATGATCTTTCAAAATTTTCGCCCGAGGAATTCTGGGTAAGCTGCCGAATGTACCAAGGCACACGCAGTCCGAACGAAGCCGAGCGTGAACTGAAAGGCTACAGCAGTGCGTGGATACACCACAAGGGCGTGAACAAGCACCATTTCGAGCATTGGACGGACTACAATCCCGTTACAAAAAAGGTCGAACCCGTAAAAATGCCGATAGAATACGTTATCGAGATGTTCTGCGACCGTGTGGCTGCGAGCAAGGTATATATGGGCAAAAACTACAATGACAACTCGCCGCTTGAATATTTTGAACGTGCAAAGGGCAGAAGAGTTATCCACCCCGAAACCTCCGACCTGCTCGAAAAGCTTCTTATAATGCTTGCCGAGAAAGGCGAGGACTACACCTTTGCATACATTCGCCGTCACATGAAGAATCTGAAGCGTTTATACAGAAAAAATAAGTGATGCTCAAAGTCAGACTTGAATAACGGTCTGATTTCTGTCGGTTGAAAAAGCTTATTATTGAAAAAAATACAAAACTAAAGTTTACGTCCACGCTTTTCAAAGGGTGGTGGGTGTCCAGAGGGCAAAGCCC
>OIYP01001320.1_pt1 | contig 12470 bp, 4 predicted proteins | sample 1588261 | NCBI WGS metagenome assembly OIYP01 (sample SAMN03283293) | human gut metagenome | biome: human-associated habitat; material: feces | host: Homo sapiens | place: Peru | collected 2012
TTTACAAGTTCGTTATTTGCATTTAACGTCAGGGTCTGATCTGCTGCAAACATGTTCGGGTCCATACCGCCCATGCCGTTCATTGCGTACATCTTCATCATATCCTGCATACGTCTGCCTTCCTCGGAGAGAGTGATGACAGAAGCAATATCAGCATTTTTCAGTTTCTCGACTTTGACAGTCAGCTTGTCATTGTTTAAGGCTTTTTTGAATACATCCGTCAGGGTATCTGTCTCAACCCTTAAGTCCTCAGCAGAAGTCTCGTCCTTTAAGGATTCTGTCACATCTGCATCGATACGCATGAATTTATAATGCTCGTTGCGCTGTTCCAACTGTGAAATGAAGGAAGTATCAATGTTGTGGTCTAAGATGACAGCGTCCATGTTCTGCTCTTTGAACATCTTGATGTACTGACCCTGTTGAAGTTTGTCAGTTACATAGTAGATCACCTTGCGCTCGTCTTTTTCCTCTGCATTTTCATTTGCAGCATCAGCGTTTTCGGATTTGATCGGATTGCCATCAGCGTCTAATACTTCAGCTTCATCTTTTTTCGCTTCGTCTTTCTTTTCTTCCTCTTTGACTAAGAGTTCCGGAAGAGTAAGATATTTGTCATCGAGATTCTTAAACAGGATGTAATCGTTCATCTTGTCACAGAATTTGGTGTCTTTTAAGCAGCCGAATTTGATAAATGGACTGATGTCATCCCAGTATTTCTCATAGTTTTCTTTATCCGTCTTGCACATGCCGATCAGTTTGTCTGCAACTTTCTTGGTGATGTACTCGGAAATTTTCTTTACAAAGCCATCATTCTGTAATGCGCTTCTGGATACGTTAAGCGGCAGATCCGGGCAGTCGATCACACCTTTTAAGAGCATTAAGAACTCAGGAATGACCTCTTTGATGTTGTCAGCGATAAATACCTGATTATTGTAAAGTTTGATAGTTCCCTCGATAGAATCATATTCCGTATTGATCTTCGGGAAGTACAGGATACCTTTTAAGTTGAATGGATAATCCATATTTAAGTGGATCCAGAACAGCGGCTCCTTGTAGTCTAAGAATACTTTACGGTAAAATGCCTTGTATTCTTCATCCGTACACTCGTTTGGATTTTTTGCCCAGAGCGGGTTTATATCGTTAAGTGGAACCGGACGTTTTACGATCTTTAATTTATCTTTTGCAGGGGAAACTTCAACGACTTCTTTTTCGCCGTTCTCATTTTCTTTTTCCTCTGTTTTTGCTTCTTCATGGATCGTCTCCACAACGGTATCAGTGTCTAATTTATCAGCAGCGTCGATCGTCTCATATTCGGTCTCGGCATTTGCTTTTTCAAGGAAGATCGGGGTAGGCATGAAAGAGCAGTACTTTTCGATGACTTCTCTTGCACGGTACTCGTTGGAGAACTCAACAGCATCTTCATTTAAGAAAAGGGTAATCTCAGTACCGACGCCTTCTTTATTGCCGTCAGCCATATCAAATTCTGTACCGCCATCGCAGGACCAGTGAACAGCTGTTGCACCGTCTTTGTAAGATAAAGTATCGATCGTTACCTGATCGGCTACCATGAATGCGGAGTAAAAACCAAGTCCGAAGTGACCGATGATCTGATCGTCGTTTGCTTTGTCCTTATATTTTTCAATAAAATCAGTTGCACCGGAAAATGCGATCTGGTTGATATATTCCTCAACTTCGTCTGCAGTCATACCAAGACCGTTATCGATGAATTTTAAGGTCTTTTCCTCCGGATTTACGACAACGTGAATTTCCGGTTTGTAGTCTGCCGGTAATGTATATTCGCCCATCATCTCAAGTTTTTTTAATTTCGTGATAGCATCACAGCCGTTACTGATCAGCTCACGGAAGAAAATATCGTGATCGGAATATAACCATTTTTTGATAATCGGAAACAGATTATCACTGTTAATTGAAAGATTTCCATGTTTCTCTGCCATATTCAAACACTCCTTTATGATCGTTATAAAATGCAGCGGAGCAGATCCGCTTCGCTGCTGCCTGAATCTAATATTATAACCGTAAATTTTAAAAGTCAATAGAAAATCAGCACTCTTTTTAAATGAGTGCTAACAAAAACGACGAAAATGCTTTAAAATCGGGAAAAACAGGATTTCTTAAAAAAATATAAATTAAGCAGATAAATGGGATTTTCATTTTGCGGGATTTGTTTTATCATGATAGAAGTAAAAATTATCATGCAGATGAAAAAGATGTTAGATGGGCAGAAATGGAGATTATTATGACACGCGACAATAACATTCCGGAAATTGATTTTGTGATCACATGGGTAGATGGCAATGATCCGGACTGGCAGAAACAGAAAATGGAGTACAGTATGCAGCCGGATCTGTCGCAGAAACAGGATGACAGAAAAGAGAGATACAGAGACTGGAATCTGCTGAGGTACTGGTTTCGTGGTGTGGAGCGTTTTGCACCATGGGTGCGCAGGATACACTTTGTTACATGGGGGCATCTGCCATCCTGGTTAAATAAAGAACATCCGAAGTTAAATATTGTAAATCATAAAGATTTTATACCGGAAAAATATCTGCCGACATTTAATTCACATGCCATTGAGTGGAATATGCACAGAATCCCAGGTCTGGCAGAGAATTTTGTATATTTTAATGATGATATGTTTCTGATAAAAAAGGTCAGACCGGAACAGTATTTTAAAAATGATCTGCCAGTGGATATGCTGGCTCTTCAGCCTGATGTGGCAAATACAAAAGATCAGGTCATGCCATATATTTACCTGAATAATACCATGCTTCTGGCAAAATATTTTGACAAACGTGAAAATATGAAAAAACAGCCGGGAGCATATTTCCATCCCGGTTATCCGTTTATGTATTTTATTTATAATATGTTAGAATTGGCGTTCCCGTTGTTTACAGGATTTTACACGGTTCATGGGCCGTCTCCTTTTAAAAAGAGTACTTTTGTGAAAATGTGGGAATTAGAACCGGAGTTGTTAAACGAGGTGTGCAGCCATAAATTCCGTCAGAAAGAGGATGTCAGCCAGTATGTGCTCAGGGAGTATCAGAAACTGACTGGCGGTTTTGTTCCCGGCAATGTAAGAAGACTCTGCCGGTATTATGATGTCTCAAATGATAACAGCAGGATTGTGGCTGATATAGGTCATCAGAAGAGTGGAAGCGTCTGTTTGAATGACAGCAATCAGGAGATTGATTTTGAGTGGGCAAAAGAAGAACTTCATATGGGATTTGCACAGATCTTGAAGGAAAAATCTGCATTTGAAAAGTAAGAGGTGAAAAAAGTGATCGTATTAAAAGCAGATAGCGAATTAAAAATGACATTTGAACGGCTGATAAAGACCATGCATGCAAATGTAAACTGGACAGGTCTTTTTGTGGCACTTGATAATTATCTCATTTTACAGGGGGAAGTGCGCTCACTGTTTTTTCATTTTGACAGCAGAAAAGTGGCGGAAAATATTGTAGATCTGCCGATCAAAGAAGATGAGATCAAAGATACCGATGAGGCAGCAGTACGGGATGTGATCAATATGATCCTGTATGCATTTGGAAAATGGGGAACGATCCAGGGACTTCGTGTGGAAAAAAATACGGAGCAGCTGAATACTCTTTTCGGGCATGTGCTTGCAGGAATCTATATTGAACCGGAATATACCACGCAGTATTTCCGTTTTTATCATGCAGGAAAGCGTATTACCTATGAAGATGTGATACAGGCGGCACTTGAGGCAAAAGAAGCAGTGCAGAAGGAAGAGGAAGCAGACGAGGAACAGGGACTCTGGCATAAAGTTGAATGGAAGATGGCGCATACTGTTTTTGAGAGAACAGAACTTTCACTGTCAGAAAGAGCAAAAGGCAGGATTGGCAATAACTTTTATAAAGTTGGTTACCGCTGCCCAAAATGCAAAGGAAATCTGCATATGATCATGTATCCGAAAGGAAAAGAGTTTCGGATTGAGACGCCTGAGGGAGTAGTCCTTTTGGCAAAAGCATGTACCTGTGCGGCGTGTCACAGATTTTATACGCCGCGCCCATGGAAACTTCTTGGAGACGGTGATATTTATCTGATGGATTTTGAGGAGGATAAAAAGGCATACGAAGATTATCTTGAGCTGATGGGGCGTAACGGCGAGCATGAGGCAAACAGCCGTTATAATGAATATGAGGACGGCAGAAAGCCGGCGGGTGTCGAGGATGAGCAACAGCCACTTGAGGAACTGTGCGAGGATCTGCCGGAATATTCAGATGCAGACTTTGAGGAATTATTAAATAAGATAGAAGAGGGATTTTTCCCGGAAAGCAGTATTGCAGCCTGCGAACCTGCCATACAGGAGGAAAAAAAGCGTCGTAAAAAGTTAAAGAGTACGCCTGCATCAGATCAGGACGAAGTCACAGATGATGGAGAAGAGCAGGATGAGAGCAAGAACCGGCACGAAGAAAAACAGCATGGAAATGAAAGCGCGGGTGAAAGTGGATGGAAGCGGAACGAGCGGGAAGAAAAGCAGGCAGATGCACGCCGGAATGAGGAGAAAAGTCTGCATGTAAATGCACGACAGAGTGAGAATGAAAGACGTGAGGGAAATATTTCACGGAATGAGAACGAAAGGCTGTATGCAGATGCACGTCAGGATGAAACCGAACGACGCCATGTGAAAGGTTCCCGATATGAGAGTGACAGCAGGCAGCCGCACGAAGCTGGGCAGATCAGCGGGGAATCGTCCGATGAAAAATATGCACAGGTAAATAATGCGGAGGCACAGAAAGTCCGCGAGACTTATCAGGCTAAATTTGGAGTCGCAGACCGTATGTCAGAGCGCCAGCTTTCCGAATTAAAACACCAGCTCATGCATGAAACAAGAATTTCGCCCGAAGAGCGGAAACAATACCTGGATATGTTAGAGGAAAAAGAACAGGACAGAAAGCTTACTGCGTTAAATAAAAAGGCAGAGAGCTGCGCAGATAAAAATTATGCCGTGATGCGCCGTGTCTATGACGAGATTGCAGAGGAAAAGCTGCCGCAGGAGAAAAAACAGAATCTGCTTTTAAATCTGAAACAGAAAATGCAGACACAGGCAGAGCGGGAAGTAGCAGCATTGGTTGAAAAAATGCCGCCTAATATGGACAGGGCACGTTACCGTGCACTTGAACAGAAATTAAAAGAATACGAAGGTGTGGATATGACTCCATACCAGGAACGTCTGGAATCACAGAAAAATCTTGCCGAACAGCAGGAAATAAAAAATATGATCCGTCAGTCGAGAAAACTTACAAGGGAAGACCTGACAGACTTAAAAGAGCGCCTGAAAGAAAAAGAGTTTGAACCGGGTCTGGTTTTACCGTACTTTGAGCAGATCGAGAACAAAATCCGCCAGATGGATGAAAATGAGATTGCAGAGATTGCCGGTGATCCGGTGCATATGTCCTTTGAGGAGGGAATGGATGCATATCAGAAGATAGCAGACGGACCTTATTTACCAGATCTGAAAGATAATGCATTAGAACTTTTAAGCAGGCGTCTTTCAAAGATCAAGACGGATGAATGTGAACAGCTGGTAAATAAACTCAAAAATGAACTGAAAGAAGCGGGTATCGCTGAAAATCAGAAACACTATTTTTATCCGGCAAGAAAAGTGCTGTTAAAACAGGCAGCACCGCAGGAAACAGAGGTTATCGATTATGCCATGGCATCCTATGCCGCAGGAAACGGTCTGTTCGAATACCCGATCTTTGTGGTGGATACATCGCGGAATAACAGTGGAAAAGAGGGAATCATTCTGACGCCGGAACATCTTTATTACAGTACTCTTATGACATCCTACCGGATCGATGTGTCATCTGTTCTGGAGATCAGTGCATCCACAGGACTTTTAAACCGTGGAGTTTATGTGACTGAAAAAAATGGAAAAAAGACGAAAATTCCGTATGCTGTGGACAATAAGCAGCTGACGGCATATGCGGGAGTGTTAAACGAATTTATACATTACCTGCAGGAAAAACCGGATTCGAGAAATATTTCTTATCTGGCGAAAGAAAAACATGATACGATCTGCTGTTTCCGCTGTGGTTATGTATATAAGGGAGGAAATGTCTGCCCGAAATGTGGATTTAAGAACAATGCTTAGAAAATATTAAGAATTATTAAAAATGCATAAAATAGCTTCTTATTTTTGAAAAGTGTGATATAATATTACCATACATATTGTTATTTAATTAACAAAATATGTGACAGTTACATAAAAATTGCACACAGTTAAGGACACATAAAATACAGTATTGTGTCAGGGGGCAGCCAGAGGATGGCAGCAGATTGGAGGAAAGATGGCAAGATTTACATTACCACGCGATTTGTATCATGGAAAAGGGGCATTAGAAGCATTAAAGACGTTTGAAGGCAAAAAGGCGATCATCTGTGTAGGCGGTGGTTCCATGAAACGTTTTGGCTTCTTAGACCGTGCAAAACAGTATCTGGAAGAAGCCGGTATGGAAGTACAGCTTTTTGAGGGAATTGAGCCGGATCCATCTGTGGAGACTGTAATGAAGGGTGCAAAAGCGATGGAGGAGTTTGAACCAGACTGGATCGTTGCGATCGGAGGAGGTTCACCGATCGATGCAGCGAAGGCAATGTGGATTAAATACGAGTATCCGGATATCACATTTGAGGATATGTGCAAAGTGTTCGGCATTCCGAAACTTCGCAAAAAAGCGCATTTCTGTGCAATTTCTTCCACTTCAGGAACTGCAACAGAGGTAACAGCATTCTCTATTATTACAGATTATCAGAAAGGTATCAAATATCCGATCGCTGATTTTGAGATCACACCGGATGTTGCGATCGTAGATCCTGAACTTGCAGAGACGATGCCGCAGAAACTTGTTGCACACACCGGAATGGATGCAATGACACATGCGATCGAGGCATATGTATCTACTGCAAACTGTGATTTCACAGACCCGCTTGCACTGCATGCGATCAAGATGATCCAGAGAGATCTGGTAGGATCTTATAACGGGGATATGGAAAAGAGGGATAACATGCACAATGCACAGTGCCTTGCAGGTATGGCATTTTCCAATGCACTGCTTGGTATCGTTCATTCCATGGCACACAAGACGGGTGCAGCATTTGCAGATTACGGTGCACATATCATCCACGGTGCAGCAAATGCAATGTATCTGCCAAAAGTTATCGCATTCAATGCAAAAGATGAGACGGCAAAGAAACGCTATGGTGAGATCGCTGATTTTATGGGACTTGGCGGAGATTCTTTAGATGAGAAAGTTGATCTGCTGATCAGATATCTGCGCGGCATGAATGATGACTTAAAGATTCCGCACTGCATCAAAAATTATGGCGCAGACAGTTATCCGGTGGAGCAGGGATTTGTGCCGGAAGAGGTATTCTTAGAGAGACTGCCGGAAATCGCAGCCAATGCCATCTTAGATGCTTGTACCGGATCGAATCCGCGTCAGCCGAGCCAGGAGGAGATGGAGAAACTGCTGAAGTGCTGCTACTATGATACGGAAGTAGATTTCTAGGATTTTTAGAATCTGAGAATAAAAAGGAAAAGAAAAAGACAGACGGATTTTCCGGTTGGGAGGGAATGATCCGTCTGTTTTTATGTGGAGAAGAGAAATATTTTTGAAGTATGTCCAGACAGGCAGTCTGCTGATACATGATAGAAATGATTTCACAAACGATTGGAAAATAGTCGTGTTGCGATTATAATATAGATATGGTAGTGGAATACTGCGATACAAATGAAGGAGGAGTTTTGGTTTATGAAAGGAAAGATGAAAAAGGCTTTTACAGCATTGCTGACGGCAATTATCTTGATCGGTGGGATGCCGGTAAATATGCAGGCGAATGTGATTGCAGAGGCAGAAAAAATGGAATCGGCATCAGAGAAAGTGAATGAAAAATATGCGGATACGGAAGAACTCAATATTATGAATAGTGAACGTCAGGAGACACAGGCAAGCCAGAATGACGAGAAAGAGGAACAGGAGAGGACGGAGCAGCCGGAGTCGGAAGCACCAGAACAGCCAGATACAGATGCGGAACAGGAAGAAACAGCACAGACGGAAATTGAAGAGAAAACAGAAGAAAAAGAAGAACGGACAGAGAAAGAGAAAGAATCGACTGAAATCGAGAAAACAGAATTTGTAGTGCAGACAGAAACTGCACAGACGAAGCCAGAGGAACGGGAAGAGACTTCAGACAATGAAACAGTGGAGTCTGCCAAAGATTTTTATTATGCACAGGATTTTCCAGAAGGTTTAAAAGTAACATTGTCGGCAGACAAGGGTATCGTACCGGATGAGGCAAAGGTAAATATTGAGCTGGTGGAAAACGAAAGACTGGATTATCTGAAAGCGGAAATAAAAGAAAAAATGGAAGCGCTTGCGGAAGAAGAAGCACAGGAAGATGAGCGTTCTATTTTTAACATGTATTCAGATTTAAAAGTTTCTGTAGAAGATACATATGCACTGGATATTAAAATAACCTATACGGATGAAGCGGGAAATATATGTATCTATGAACCAAAGAAAGATCAGAGTATACAGGTAGCACTTGAACAGACTGGTTTTTCCGATATCGCAGGGGATGAAATGAGCGAGGTAAATCTGTTCTACACATCAGACATTTCCCAAAATGAATACCGCAGTGCTAGTGCACAGGGAGCGGAAGAAAATACGGATATAGAACTGTTAGATGATAACCTTGATGTTGAAGGGGGAAGTATTTGTTTTCAGGCGGAGCATTTTTCCGTGTATGTGTTGTCTATTGTTAAATATGCGGGGAACGCAAGTGAAAATCAAATTGCAGCGGAGCAGAAAGCATGGAATCTGATTAATAAATATGCGGATCCGGATTATTTTTTGAAAGATCCTAAAAGGGATACGATGACTGATTCGCAATATGAAGAATTAAGACAGGAAGCATTGAAAGTAGTAAACGACTGTGCAACACAGTATGAAAAAATTAAAGCAATTACAGCGTTTGTGGCAGATAGGATATATTATGACTGCAGGTACTACAATGAGACTTTTATAAATCCATATGATGTATATACACAAAAGAGAACAGTGTGTTCTGGTTATGCGCGACTTATGAGAACTTTGTTAATATCAATTGGGATACCATGTGCAGATTTGTATGGAAATGAGCATGAGTATAATGCTATTTATGACAGTGATAATCAGAAGTGGATTTTTGCAGATGCTACATGGTGTAGCTGGAATATGTATACGGAAGGAGGAGAGTGGCAGTATAATGGATATTCATTTTCGCGTTTTGATTTGACGCCAGAGCAAATAGCGGAACTTTCTAATCATGAAGTGTATGGTGTTGATGGATTATTAAAGAATGGATTATACTATAGTTTGATTACACCGGATGATGCCAATACATGGAGTAATGGAGAATGGAGTCTTAGTTTATCAGGTGTAAAAAAAGCAACAAAAATTAAATGTGAGAATGGGTTCGAAGGTTTAAAGGTAATGCAAGTAAAAAAACTTGCGTTCTGGCAATGTAGTACATTAAAGGAGGTTGACCTTTCACAAACAGAAATAGCAAAAATAGAAACTGGTACATTTTATAAATGTAGTTCACTCAGAATGATAAAACTTTCAAAAAAAACAACGAGTATCGACAAAGGTGCGTTTTGGGGATGCGAAAATCTAAAATATGTGATAACAAATCTTAAAAGAGCTGAAATTGATCCAGACGCATTTGAGTATTATTTTGAAATTATTGTAAGCCCATATGTTTATAACATCAAATTTGACGGCAATAGAGCAACAAAAGGAAAAATGAGTACGAAAGTATGTGTAGCGAATCAGAAGGAAAAACTTTCAAAAAATAAATTTGAAAAGAAAGGCTGTACGTTTGCAGGCTGGAATACGCAGGCAGATGGAAAGGGAAAACAGTATGATGAAAATGCATATGTAAAAAATATAGCAGAGGCAGATCAAACCATAACTTTATATGCACAGTGGAAGGTGGTAAAATATCAGATTAAATATAATTTGAACGATGGAAAAAACAATAAGAAAAACCCAAAAACATATACAGTTGATTCAAATACTGTGAAATTGGCAAAACCGTCAAGAAAAGGATATGTGTTTAAAGGATGGTATCGTGATAAAAAATTCAAGAAAAAGGTGACGGCAATAGAAAATGGCAGTGCCGGAAATGTAACGTTATATGCAAAGTGGGCAAAGGAAAAGTACACTATTACTTATAATTTGAATGGTGGAAAAAATAATAAGAAAAATCCGAAAACGTATACCGTTACTTCAAAGACAATAAAATTTTTGAAGCCGTCGAAAAAGGGATATGTGTTTAAGGGATGGTACCGTGATAAAAAATGTACCAAAAAGGTAACCTCAATTAAAAAAGGCAGTACCGGGAAAATGACGCTGTATGCGAAGTGGAAAAAGAAATAAATACTTACAAAATGTTCCACATCACGAAACAAAGTTTTACATTGTGAAAATGTAACAAAAAAACAGGGATAAATAGCAAAAAAAATGTTGCTATTTAGACAAAATATGATAGAATGAATATGTGCGTTTTAGAAATGCACATGACATGGCTTGATTATGGAAACAAATACAGTGTCCATAATTACATAGTAATATAATTTAGGAGGAATTATCAAAATGGCAAACAAATGGGTGTATATGTTTAGCGAAGGCGACATGACCATGCGTAACCTGCTTGGCGGTAAAGGTGCCAACCTTGCAGAGATGACAAGCATCGGACTTCCTGTACCACAGGGATTCACAATCACAACAGAGGCTTGTACACAGTACTATGAAGATGGTCGTAAGATCAACGACGAGATCATGGCTCAGGCTATGGAAGGCGTTAAGAAAATGGAAGAGATCAACGGAAAGAAATTCGGCGATCTTGAGAATCCATTATTAGTATCTGTTCGTTCAGGAGCAAGAGCTTCCATGCCAGGTATGATGGATACCATCTTGAACCTTGGTTTAAATGACGAAGTAGTTGCTGCTATGATCAAAGGTAATCCGGATCCTGCATTCGAGCGTTTCGTATATGACTCATATAGACGTTTCATTCAGATGTTCTCAGATGTAGTTATGGAAGTTGGTAAAAAATACTTCGAGCAGCTCATCGATAAGATGAAAGAAGAAAGAGGCGTTAAATTCGATATCGACCTCACAGCAGCTGACTTAAAAGAGTTAGCAGAGCAGTTCAAGGCTGAGTACAAGAATCAGTTAGGAACAGATTTCCCTTCAGATCCTGTTGAGCAGTTAAAACTTGCTATCGAGGCTGTATTCCGTTCATGGGACAACCCACGTGCGAACGTATATCGTCGTGATAACGATATCCCATATTCCTGGGGTACTGCAGTTAACGTAATGCCTATGGTATTCGGTAACTTAAATAACGAATCTGGTACAGGTGTTGCATTTACACGTGATCCTGCAACTGGTGAGAACAAACTGATGGGTGAGTTCTTAATCAATGCACAGGGTGAGGACGTAGTTGCCGGTGTTCGTACACCTATGCCGATCGCTCAGATGGAGAAAGAGTTCCCGGAGGCATATGCAGACTTCCTTAAAGTTTGTGAGACTCTTGAGAATCACTATCATGATATGCAGGATATGGAGTTCACCGTTGAGAACAAGAAGTTATACATGCTTCAGTGCCGTAACGGTAAGAGAACAGCTCCGGCTGCACTTAAGATCGCTTGTGATTTAGTAGACGAGGGACATAAGACTCCGGAAGAGGCAGTCGCTATGATCGATCCTCGTAACCTTGATACATTACTTCATCCACAGTTTGATGCTGCTGCATTAAAAGCTGCTACACCGATAGGAAAAGGACTTGGTGCTTCTCCGGGTGCTGCCTGCGGTAAGATCGTATTCACAGCAGAGGATGCTGAAGAGTGGAATGCAAGAGGAGAGAAAGTCGTATTAGTGCGTCTTGAAACTTCTCCGGAAGATATTACTGGTATGAAAGCTTCCCAGGGTATCTTAACAGTTCGTGGTGGTATGACATCTCACGCAGCCGTAGTTGCACGTGGTATGGGTACCTGCTGTGTATCCGGATGTGGCGATATCGCTATGGACGAAGAGAATAAGAAATTCACATTAGCTGGCAAAGAGTTCCATGAGGGAGATTATATCTCTATCGATGGTACAACCGGTAACATTTACGATGGAGCTATCAAGACAGTTGACGCTACGATCGCTGGTGAGTTCGGACGTGTTATGGCATGGGCTGATCAGTTCAGAACTCTTAAGGTTCGTACAAATGCAGATACTCCTGCAGATGCTAAGAAAGCTCGTGAGCTTGGTGCAGAAGGTATCGGTCTCTGCCGTACAGAGCATATGTTCTTCGAGGAAGACAGAATCGCTGCTTTCCGTGAAATGATCTGCTCCGATACAGTAGAAGAGAGAGAAGCTGCATTAGAGAAGATC
>OIYP01001321.1_pt1 | contig 12461 bp, 8 predicted proteins | sample 1588261 | NCBI WGS metagenome assembly OIYP01 (sample SAMN03283293) | human gut metagenome | biome: human-associated habitat; material: feces | host: Homo sapiens | place: Peru | collected 2012
TCGTTTGCATTTACTTTGCATTCGGATTGATTCGCCCTAGGGCGATGACGTCTGTTTTTGTGGGTTAAAATAATAGCGTTTGCTGTTTATTCGATAAACGTTCAGGAAACTTGGCGGTGGAAAGAATGTATACATGAATAAATGTGCGAGCGCCTGCGATATACGTGGGCGTTCGACTTGTCTGTATACATAGGTTTCCGCCAAGTACCTCTGAACGTGGATGAGTTGAACTGTCCACGTTCTTGCGTTTGGGTATTTGGTGGAGTCTTCGTTTTAAAGAATAGCATGCTACGCATTAAAACTATATTTAAGCTTTAATGCTATGGCAAAATCATTGATTGAAGAACTACCTCGCATTGCAAGCGAAGGTAGGCAAGAGGCTCAGCGCATCATCGAGCGATTGAGCAGTGGCACACGCATTGGATTGCAAACCAATGAGCTGGTGTTGCCTCGCAAGGATGTCTCCGGATTCTTCCGTGGGCAAGTTCCCAATATCCCTAATGCATTCAATGCCGCCCAGGATGGGGGGAGTTGGATGAACCGTCTGGTGTATGGTGATAATCTCCTGACCATGCAGGCGCTGCTAGCCGGAGACCCTCAGACGGGCTTGCCTTCATTAAGAGGCAAAGTGGATTTGATCTACATCGACCCGCCGTTTGATTCTAAGGCGGATTATAGGACGAAGGTTACGTTGCCAGGAGTGAAAATTCAACAGAAGCCAACGGTAGTAGAACAATTTGCCTATGCTGATACTTGGGAAGAAGGAACAATCTCTTATCTGAAAATGATTTACCCAAGATTGGTTCTGATGAAAGAATTGCTTTCTGAAAGGGGAAGTATCTTTGTTCATATTGATTGGCATGTTGGGGCTTATGTGAAACTGCTTCTTGATGAGATTTTTGGAAAGGAGAACTTTTCAAGTGAAATTATATGGAAACGAACAACATCACATGCACAAAAGCAGAGTTTTGGTGTTATTCACGATACAATTTACTATTATCATAAGAATAGTTACGATTATATATGGACAGCTCAGTTTTTGCCTCATTCTGAAGAACATATCAATAAATATTATTCTAATCAAGATTCTGATGGAAGAAGATATGCATTGGGTGATTTAACAGCACCAGGAGAAGGTCCTGCTCGATATTTTTGGGGACAGAAGTTGACTCCACCACCAGGAACTCATTGGAGATATTCGCAAGAGAATATAGACAAATTATGTGAAGAAGGACTCATTGTTATGACAGCTAATAATAGGCCGAGGTTTAAACGATATTTAGATTCTCTTAAAGGTAGTATAATTAGTGGACTCTGGGATGATATACCTCCTGTAAATTCCCAAGCAAAAGAAAGAATTGACTACGCCACACAAAAACCCGAAGCCCTCCTCGAACGTATCATCAAGGCATCTTCCAACGAAGGCGACCTCGTCTGTGATTTCTTCGGTGGCAGCGGCACCACAGCAGCGGTTGCCGAAAAACTGGGTCGTCGCTGGATTACCTGCGACATCGGCAAGCCGGCAGCCCTCGTCATGCGCAAGCGCTTTATCGACCAGGAAGTAAATCCGTTCCTCTATCAGAGCATCGGCGACTATCAGAAAGAGGCTTTCCATAACAACAAGAAACTCCGCCGAGTGGGCGATCTCTCTCAGGTAGTCTTAGGCCTCTTCGGTGCCTTACCATTCTCTCCAGAGCAGGTGAGCGACAGAAACTTCGGTTACGTAAAGGGCACCCGAAACCTGGTGATGGTGGATAGCCCTAACCGCCTGACCACTGCTGCTACCGTTCGCCGTGCCGTGGAAGCCAAGGCTTCTCTGCTCGGCGGCGACTGGGATAAAGTCATCGTGCTTGGCTGGAACTTCGCCTTCGACATCTCGCAAGCCATCGAGAAATATAAGAACAGCAATGTAGAGGTGCTGGTGATTCCGCCCGATCTGCTCGACAAGCTATCCAAGAAAGGTTTCAAGAAGCTCATTGCCGACAAAACCGTCCGCTTCTCTTCTTTGCAGTATCTGGTGGTGAACCCTGTGGAGGTAACCGTGAACGGCAATGGCGAGGATGAACTCGACATCAGTCTCAACAACTATGTGCTGCTTTCGCCAGATAATATTCCGCTGGACGATAAAGACAAGGAGAAGCTGCAGCAGGTGATGGAGCAGGCCCCTCTCTCGCTGATAGAATATTGGAGCATCGACCCTGATTATGACGGCGATACCTTCCGCAGCACCTGGCAGGATTATCGTGAGAACGTGGATAACGACAGCGACCCGCTGCACTGCGTATATTCCACCCGAATTGCCATGCCGCATAAGGACGAGCGAAAAGTCTGCGTCAAGGCGGTGGATGTGTTCGGATTCGAGAGTCAGGTTATCCTGGATGTGAAGTGTTAGTGTTAAGAACGAATAGGAGATTACGACTATGGCTATCAATTCAAGTAATATATCTTTGGAATTGGCGCATCGGCTCACCGATGTGGTCAATGCCGCCTGGAAGAGTGGGGAGATGCTGGAGAAGGTGACCCCAACCACCGCCTCGCTCTTAAACTATTGGTTTGGAGAGGGTTTCTGTAACGAGCGTGTGAGAAATTTCCATGAGGGTCAGCGACAGGCTATCCTCAACATCATCTATCTGCACGAAGTGATGGGAGAAAACTGCGTGATGGATGCCTATCAGGGCATCATTCCGGAACTGATGGATAGGGCCGACCTGACTCAGCTTGCCAAGCCTAAATATCAGATGCCTAAGTATGCAGTGAAGATGGCAACGGGCACGGGAAAGACGTGGGTGATGCATGCCTTGATAATCTGGCAGATGCTGAATGCCCGGCACGAGGATGTGGAGAGCGGACGATTTACGCAGAAGTTCCTGGTTGTGGCTCCGGGTCTGATTGTTTACGACCGTCTGCTGGATGCCTTCTGCGGCAGAAAGAAGCGCGATGAGGAATATCGTGACCCTCAGACCAACGACTACTACATGAACCAGGAGGTGTTCATCCCCGAGCGTTATCGTGACGAGGTGTTTTCGTTCATACAGAACAATGTGGTGACCAAGGAAGATGGCATCGGCAGGAAGACCACCGGCGAGGGACTGATTGCCCTGACCAACTGGCATCTGTTTGAAAATCAGATGGAAGAGAAGGAACAGGATGAGGATGTGGATGATTCCAGCACGGTGACACCTGCTGAAATCATCAGCGACCTGTTGCCTATCCGTCCGGGCAAGTCGGCGGGTAATGACCTCGGCATGCTCGACCGCCGTGCCCTGGGTGGCACCGAACTGGAATATCTGGCAGGTTTAAAGGATTTGATGGTAATCAATGATGAGGCTCATCATATTCACGAAATCAAGCGTAATGGTGAAACAGAGGAGGTGGAATGGCAAAGAGGCTTGAATGCCATCAGTGCCACCAAGGGCACCCGTTTCATACAGGTGGATTTCTCGGCTACTCCTTTTGATATGAAGGGAACGGGAGAGAAGCAGGTGAAACTCTTCTTTCCACATATCATTGTTGACTTCGACTTGCCGATGGCGATGAAGCAGGGACTGGTGAAGCTGCTACTGCTCGACCGCCGCCAGGAACTTACCGACCTGGAGAACTTGGATTACAATGCTGAGCGGGATGAGCTGGGAAAGGTAGTTGGGCTGAGCGAAGGTCAGCGCATGATGCTCCGTGCCGGATTGACCAAGCTGAATAGGCTGGAAGAAGAATTCCTGAAGAATGATGCGGCTAAGAATCCGAAGATGCTCATCGTCTGCCAGGACACCACGGTATCTCCCTTCGTAGAAGAGTTTCTGAAGTCGGAAGGTCTGGAAGATGAAGACATCGTTACCATCGACAGCAACAAGCAGGGCGAGGTGAAGGATGAGGAATGGCAGGAAATCAAGAAGAAGCTCTTCGATATAGATAGGTATAAGAGTCCGAAGGTGGTTATCTCGGTACTGATGCTCCGTGAGGGCTTCGACGTCAACAACATCTGTGTGCTCGTACCGCTGCGTTCTTCGCAGGCGCCAATCCTGCTGGAGCAGTTGGTGGGCAGAGGCTTGCGACTGATGTGGCGAGAGTCTGATTATATTGATATCAAGCGTGAAGACCGCCTGAGGGTGTTGAAGAATCATCAGCCTCCCCGCACCTATATCGACACCTTGTCTATCGTAGAGCATCCGGCTTTCATCAAGTTCTATGATGATTTGCAGGATCAGGGCTTGGTAGCTGTGGATGAAGGCGATGTGGGTGCCGGAGGTGCCACTGGAGATATTCTGACCGTAGGACTTCGTGAGGATTACGAAAAGTATGATTTCCAATGGCCGGTTATTCTGCATGATTCCTTAGAAGAGTTGGAAGATGCAGAAATAGATTTAGATGATTTACAGCCATTCACGATGTATCCGCTGTCTTTGCTCCGTAAGTTCCTGGCAAAGGAGGGGGAGACCTTCGTATCGCAGGAATCTTTGACAAAGACAACCTTTGGCAAGTATAAGGTGACGGCCAATCTCTTTAATGCTAATGGATATAATGAATATCTACAGAAGTTGCTGAAGGTAGTAACGTTGCGCTTTGAGAACTGTCGCCGTCAGGGTTTCCCTACCATTCAGATCAATGGGGCTCAAACGGTGCAGGTGATGGACTGGTACATCCGTAAGAGGCTTTTCACCATGTCTTTCGACCCGTTCCAGGGAAGCGACTGGAAGATATTACTGGCGAAGGATGGCATCGTGACGAAGCATATCGTAGAGCAGTTTGCAGTGGCAATCTATAAAATGCAGAACCGCCTGACTACGGTAGATGCTGAGGTGAGCCATACAGATTTCTCTTCGCTCAAAGCCATCAAGATGAGAGAGTCTTATTCCATGGAGGTACAGAAGTGCATCTATCCCCGACTAGGTTATCCATCTCATGGTGGAGGTTTGGAAAAGGCATTCATTGACTTTCTGAATAGGGATGCCGAGGTAGAAAGATTTCTGAAGATTAATGAGAGTGGCCATTCCTTCGCCATCATCTTCTATGTAAGGAAGGATGGCTTGATGGCAACGTATCATCCAGATTTCATCGTGGCTACAGCTGATAAAGTTTATCTGATAGAAACCAAGGGCGACGATAAGGTAGATGACGTGAACGTACGTCAGAAACAGACGGCAACCATCAAGTGGATAAAGAAAATCAACGCGTTGGAGTCTAAGGATAGAATGAACCGCACCTGGGAGTATGTTTTAATAGGCGAGAGCGTGTTCTACTCGTTGAGTGGAAGTGGCGCTACGATTACTGATATCTGCAACCAGTGTAAGGTATCGTATTCTGTGGCAACAGGTAATCTGTTTGATATGTAAGAGTATTTGCTGTAATAATGATAAAGAAAGCCGGCTTTTTCGCAAGAGGAGGCTGGCTTTGTTGTTCTTTGCGTGGAAAGATTATCCGCATAATCCATTAAATTTCAGCGTTCTCTGCCATTTTCTTGTAGATTTTCTTGCGGTTTCCAATCTTTCTTCGTATTTTTGCACCAATAAGTAACGTGGAACTTTAAAAGCGAAAGAAATATGGAGGAAAAGAAATATCATATCGATGAATCTAAGGTAGCAGGGGATAAGGTCTGTGAGCCATCGTCAGCTTATCGTTCGGCAGCATCATCTGCAGCATCAGTATCATGGGATGAGGCTTACGACACCGATTCCTATCCTATGGGGCGCTCGCTGGAGCAGGTGATGGAGCATTGCGAGAGCATTTTGGATAAGTTGGATAATCCTAATTATGGAGAGCCAATTTCCGTTTTGGATGCTGAGATAGAAAAGATGATTGCAGAATGGAAATAAAAACTGATGCCCTTTTCAAGAAGGAGATAAAAAAGTGTATTGAGTATGCCTTGCAAGAGTTTGGATTAAAAACTGCGCGTAAGTGGCAAACACAATATAAGGAAATTAAGCGTTTATTAGAATTTATGCCTAAGCGTTATCCTATAGTAGCTCATTTCCGTAATGAAACAATGGAGTTTCGTGGTGCCATCATCATGAAGAACTTCAAGATTATCTATTTCTATAATGAAGCGAAAGATATCATCTGGCTGGTGGATCTCTGGGATTTGCGCCAAGATCCTCGTAAGCTGAACATGCGAGCCAGGAGGATAGAAAGAAAGGATTATCATTAGTCTTTATGATAAACAAAAGAACCCGCCAGGTGTCCCAACGGATTTTGCATCCGGTAGGACACCTGGCGGGATGTTTGTTTGAAGTTGTATTTTACAAAGACTCATCCACTTCTTTCCAATCTATCAATCCCTTGCCTGTTTCATCGAGTTCCACGGTCAGGGCGATGACCTTGCGCTTGTCGGCCTTGAATGGTTCTGTGTAGCTCTTTTCCTTTATCTGGCTCTCGGCTGCAGAAATGCCGCCATTGTTCGATAGCTTCAGTTCCAGGACGTAGATGATGGATGGAACCTCTACAATCATATCAATTCTGCCAGTGGCTAGCATCCTTTCTACTTCCACCCTAAATCCCAAGGCTCTGAATATCGTGCTCATTATCAGCCGGTAACGCTCCTCCATATCCATACTCGCCATCTTCTTGTTGCTGTATGGAACATCGGCGATTAAAGCCTTTAATGCCTTCTTGGCTTCAGCGGTGTTGCCGTCCTGCATCATTTTTCTGAGGAAGCTCTGCGCAGAAACCACTTCCGAATTCGACTTCATGGTCAAGGCTGGAACCACTACGCTGTATAATGCCTTGCGAACTTCAAAGTTAGGGAAGCCCAGGATGTAAACGCCATCGTCGTAACCCTTGATGGTGAGATACCCCGACTGATAGAGGAAGAGTTCGGCTCCGCCATTCACCACATCCGATGTTTCCAGGGTGTCGCGCTCGATGAAGCTATGGTCAAAATATTCCATCTTCATCTCCATGTCATCCACGAACTTTGGCAATAGGGAAGTGGCCCCTGATGAAGCCCAGTAATTTCTCAATTCCCTATCATCCAGGGCATTGATGAGGCTGAACGGATTGAAAATATCCACCATATTTTTGCGGCAGAAATGATATCCGTCGTAATAGGCAGTGAGCTGCTTCAGGGTCTCCTCAGGAGTCCATCCGTTTTCTTCTCCCATCGCCTCAATCTCAGGTATGAAGTTGTCGGCAGCTTCCTGTTTCGAAATGCCGCAGATAGTGGCGTAGGGTGCATCAAAACTGATGTTGCTCAGGTTGTTGAGCACGGAGAAGAGGGAGATTTGTGTAAACTTGGTGATGCCCGTGATGAAGACGAAACGCTCGTGTTCGTCTTCTTTTTTCAAGACGGCAAACACGGACTTGTAGATGGCTGTGCAGGCATCATGCTGAGGAGACTTCCAGGAATGCTGCAATGGAGAATCATACTCGTCGATGAGGATAACCGCCTGTTTCCCGGTCTTTTGAAACATCGTTTCGATGATGTTCTGGAAACGTACGGCAAGGGAAACCTCCGGACGTACCGCAACTTCATACTTCTGTTCGAGTTTATAGAAGGCATCGTCGAGATAGGAGTTGAGTTCTTCGGGGGTAGCTCCTCCGCAACTCATGTCGAGTCGAATTACGGGATAGCAGGTCCAGTCTTTCTCTAGCTTCATCACCTTCAATCCTTTGAAGAGTTCCTTTTTCCCCTCGAAGTAAGCCTGGAGTGTATCCACGAGAATCGACTTGCCAAAGCGGCGTGGGCGGCTCAGGTAATTATACGTTTTATTTCTGTTGGCAAGTTGCCAGATGATATCTGTCTTGTCAACATATAGGTATCCTTCCTTTCTAATTTTTTCAAAAGACTGGATACCTACGGGCAATCTTCTATCGTTCATTTCTGTCATAATCTAATCTCCTATGTTTTCAGGATAGCTTTTTGTGAGCTATTCGCCTTGCTACAAATTCTATTTGCAAAGATACGATGAATATTTTGATTTTGCAAGAAAAATGGAGGATAATATAAAAAAGGTGGCGAATCTTTTTGTTATCTTTGATTTTTGCAGCATCTGGATTGATTCGCATAATCCTTTAAATTTCAGTGTCCTCTGCCATTTTCTTTCAGATTTTCTTGCGAGTTCCAATCTTTCTTCGTATCTTTGCCGTGCCAGTTATTCATTTAAACAAGGAGCAATATGATGGTACATCGAGATAAGATATTATGTTTTTTGGTTTTATTCTGCTGCTTCTTTGCATATACTCCTCTGCAAGCCCAGCAGCCACGCAAGAAGGTGGGACTCGTGTTGGGTGGAGGTGGTGCCAAGGGCGCGGCTGAAGTAGGTGTGCTCAAGGTGCTGGAAGAGGCTGATATTCCTGTAGATTATATTGCCGGAACCAGTATCGGTGCCATCGTGGGCGGACTCTATGCCATCGGCTACGATGCTGCGGATATTGATAGCCTCTACCGTAACCAGAACTGGCTTTTCCTTTTGAGCGACCAGGTGAAACGTGAATCGGAGACTTTTCTTTCTAAAGAAGAAAGGGAGAAATATATCGTTCATATTCCTCTTTCCAAAGAGAGGAAGGTCTCGTTGCCAACCGGTTATGTGAAGGGACAGAATATCTTTAACCTTTTCTCTAAACTTACCGTGGGGTATCATCAGGTGGATGATTTCTCCAACCTACCCATCCCTTTCCGTTGCGTGGCGGTAGATCTGGTAGAAGGCAAGGAGGTGGTGTTTTCATCGGGCTCGTTGCCATTGGCGATGCGTGCCAGCATGTCGATACCGGGCGTGTTTGCTCCGGTAGAATGGAAAGGGAAGATGCTGGTGGATGGCGGCGCCTTGAACAATCTGCCGGTTGATGTGGCAAAGGAAATGGGAGCGGATGTGATTATCTGTGTAGATTTGAGTACCGGTTGGAAGAAGAAGGAAGAGCTGAAATCGGCTTCTTCTGTTGTAGAACAGCTCATAAGTATGATGGGGCAGAACAAATACCGGAAGAATATGGCTGAAGCCGATCTTTATATCAATCCTTCTCTGAAAGGTTATTCGGCAGCCAGTTTCCAATCTGAAGCCATTGATACCATGATACTGCGGGGAGAACAGGCTGCCCGCCAGAAATGGGATGAGCTGATGGCTCTGAGAAAGTATATCTATGCTGATGCTTGTGATTCTGTTGCCTCTGATGATACATTACAGGATAAACGCCTCAAACTGCAGAAACCTTCTCAGACGGAAACTTATCATATAGGAAGCATCCGGATAGAAGGCATCAGCGGAGAGGAGGAAAAGTGGATTAGAAAGAAAATTGCTTTACGGGAGAATTCGGAAGTCAGTCCTGAGGAGATAGATGGCACACTTGCCATGCTCAGAGGACTGAATATCTTTTCGCGTGTAGAATACAGACAGTCTAACGAGGAACCTTATGACCTGGTATTCATGCTGGAACCCAACGAATCGAGAAGAATCAGTGTAGGTGCACGTTTTGATACGCAGGATTTGGCGAGCGTCATAGCTCAGATATCCAATAACCAGCAGTTTTCTACCCGTCATCATTATGCCTTTACAGGACGCATTTCCCGTAATCCCTATCTGGAAATGAAATATGCCTATGGCAACCTTTTCGGAGCGAAAATTGGCATTTCCTATCGTATGGCTCATTATGATTTCGACCTTTATGCGGACAAGCATAAGTTGGATGCCCTGGAGTTTCTTTCGCATTCTTTCGCTGGATTCTATACCCGCGATATCGGTAATTTCAGATTGAAATCGGGGGTACAGTTTGATTATTACCATTATCATTCTGATATGTTCGAACGCGACGGAAGCATCCAGTCACGTTCGTCAGACCATTTCCTGAATTACTTTGCATCTGTTGTGATGGATACTTACGACCGCCGCTATTTCCCGACCCGTGGCAGCCGCATTCTGGTTCAGGGCATTCTGCATACGAATGACGGAATACATTATGCTGATGGTAATCCTTTCGGTGAAGCTGTTTTTCAAGGAGAATGTGCCGTACGTCTCAATTCCAGATTCTATCTGCTTCCTAAGCTCAAGAGCCGCTTCTTGTTTGGCAGTTCCGTACCAGCCATTTATCAGAATTATGCAGGTGGAGTAGCTGACGGTTACTATCTGCCTTGGCAGATGGCATGGGAGAGTGCGCAGCATGTTCATCTGCTGGAGCGCAATGTGGTGACAGGTCAGCTTGGTTTCCGCTATCGGGTGAAAGGAAAGTTCTATCTTACCGTTCTGGGAGAGTATGGCAAGGAAGCCCGCAAGTTTTCCCATATTCTTATCGGTGATGATTTGTGGGGAGGAGCCTTGAGAGCATCCTATGATTTCGTATTGGGTCCGGTAAGCATTCAGGCTAATTATTCTAGCTTGGGTAAGAATGTAGGATTCTATATCAATGCAGGATTCTTGTTCTGATTTCCTTAATTGCTGCCCATATAATAAATAAGGTGGGGTTTCTCTTTGCCGAACAAGAATAAATCATTACCTTTGCAGCTGTTTAGAAAACATATAGCATATAGAATGTATTTTGCAATTTTGAATTTTAGAATATATTAAATAAAAAGAGAGAATCAGATGAAACTGAGATTTTTGAAATTGCTGCTGCTCTTCATCCTGCCATTGCAGATGCTGGCGGCAGAACTGGGCGTGGCTGGTAAGCAACTGGCTGCTTTGCCTGGAGTAAGTAACGTGGAAACGCTGAAAAGTACGCATTTCCCGGAAAAGTATGTGTTCTTTATCAAGCAACAGCTCGATGCCAAGGATGCATCCAAGGGCTATTTCGAACAGAGGGTGGTGCTCTGTCATAGAGGATTCGACCGTCCTACCGTGCTCGTGACAGAAGGATATAATGCCAACTATGCGCTGCGCGAAGGATATATTGAAGAACTTTCCAAACTCTTCGATACGAATATCATTACCGTAGAGTATCGCTATTTCGACAAGTCGATGCCTAGTCCTTGCAACTGGGATTATCTTACCGTTGAGAATTCGCTCTATGATCTGCATCATGTAAACCAGACCCTGCATGCGATGTACAAGGGAAAATGGATTGCTACCGGCATCAGCAAGGGTGGACAGACTACGATGTTCTACCGTTCTTACTTCCCTGATGATGTAGATATTTCTGTGCCATACGTAGCTCCGCTCAACAAGAGTGTGGAGGATGGACGACATGAGAAGTTCCTGCAATATCAGGTATCAACCAAGGAAAACCGACAGAAGGTGCTCGATTTCCAGTTGCTCCTCTTCAAGCGAAAGGCTGCGTTGCTGCCAATGTTCGAGAAATATTGCAACGATAAGAAATATGTATTCAATGCTCCGCTGGCAGAGATTTTTGATTACTCTGTATTCGAATACGCCTTTGCTTTCTGGCAGTGGGGAGAAGACATCAACAAGATTCCTGCAAGAGAGGCAGATGACAAGACGGTGTTTGATTACTGGATCAACATGTGTGAACCTGACTATTTCACCAACTATAATGCCACAGCCTCGTTTGATGTGCAGGCAGCCCGGGAGTTGGGTTATTACGGCTATTATACCAAACCATTCAAGAAATATCTCAGTATCAAGACAGCTAAGGGCTATCTGAAGAAACTGATGGTGCCAAAGGGGGCAGAAAACGTGAAGTTCTCGCCAGCACTCTATAATCATACGGTAGAGTTCCTGACCAAGAATGATCCGAAGATGGTTTATATTTATGGCGATATCGACCCATGGGGAGCTTCGGGCATTTATGGCTTGCCTTTCACCAAGAACAAGAAGAACCTGCATGTTTATATGTGTCATGGCGGTTCGCACAAAACTCGCATCTTGTCGTTCACAGAGCCTACAAGGCAGGAAATCATCAGTCTGATAGGTGGTTGGCTGAAGGAATAATGCTTTCATCAACCAACCATGATGGATAAAATGAAAGATTTTTTCAAAAAATATCCATAAAAGTTTGGTGGTTTCAGAAAAATGTATTACCTTTGCACTCGCTTTTGAAAACAAAGCTTTTAGCAGAGGCACCCTTAGCTCAGTTGGTAGAGCAACTGACTCTTAATCAGTGGGTCTAGGGTTCGAATCCCTAAGGGTGTACAAAAAACTCCGAAGAATCAATCTTGGTTCTCCGGAGTTTTTTTTGTATCTATGCCCGGCATGGAGTAACTCTGTTTTTTATCGTATCTTTGCAACCGATGAATAGAACAGACTTGACGCAAGGTAGCATTTGGGGGAATATCACGACCTTTCTGTTACCTTATATTCTGGCTTATTTCCTACAGATTCTCTATGGTTTGGCCGATCTTTTCGTGATAGGTAGATATTGTGGTGTAGATAGTACTACGGCTGTATCTAATGGTGCGCAGGTAATTTTCCCAGAGGTGGCAGTGAGTATCTTTACCGATGATCCTGTTGTTGTAGAAAAAGGCGCCGTTTATCTGCAGGGATATATTTATGATTGTCTTTTTGCCGGCATCCACTTCTGCTTCTCAGGCTTATGAAGCGTATGAAACCATCGGCGGCCTCTTTGCTGAGGTTACCAATGACACTCTC
>OIYP01001323.1_pt1 | contig 12448 bp, 6 predicted proteins | sample 1588261 | NCBI WGS metagenome assembly OIYP01 (sample SAMN03283293) | human gut metagenome | biome: human-associated habitat; material: feces | host: Homo sapiens | place: Peru | collected 2012
CGATACCGCCGCACTGAGGAACATCAGCGCCATCACGAAGATATACTGCGCCACGGCATCCGAATACCGCCTCAGGAACCATCGTGCCATCCTCGGCAGCAGCATCAGTCCGCCTGCCACAAACAGGAATATCTTCAGCAGGAACAGACACCAGAATCCCACTCCGGCGCCGCTGCCGAACGAGCCCACTATGGCTGCCAGCACCACCAGCGCCAGCGTCAGGGCTATCATCGAAGCCCCCACACACAGTGTCACGCTGACATGTCGCTGCAGTCCGTATTTGCAAACGATAGGGTAGGCGATGAGCGTGTTTGATGCCATGATGCTGCTGATGAGCAGCGTTGCCGTGGGGTTATAGTTGAGCAGCGAGCTGCTCGCCCAGTAGGTCAGTGCGAAAGGCAGCAGGAAGGTGAGCAGTCCGAACAGTGCCACCTTCTTGCCGTTGCTCTTCAGTCCCTCGATGTCCATCTCCAGTCCGGCGAGAAACATGATATAGTATAGTCCCACCTTTCCGAAGAGTTCGAAGCTGCTGTCGCGCTCCAGAATGTTCAGACCGTATTTGCCCACTACCACACCTGCGAGCACCATTCCCACGATGTGTGGAATGCGCAGTTTCCCCATCACGATAGGTGCCGCGAGGATTATGAAGAGCACGACGAAGAAAATCATCGTCGGGTCTGTAATAGGCAGGTAATTGGAAATATCCGGTATCATAATGCACTAAATTTAATGCAAAGGTGCAAAAAAAATGTTAGAATTGGCGAGATGTACATCGAAAGTTGTAATTTTGCAATAATAATTAAGATAAACGTGCGATTATTAAACACAAATCAAATTAAAAAGTAGATATGAAAGTAGCAATAGTAGGCGCAAGCGGTGCCGTGGGACAGGAGTTCCTGCGTATCCTTGCTGAGAGAGATTTCCCTATGGACGACCTCGTGTTGTTCGGTTCTGAGCGTTCGGCAGGCAGAAAATACACCTTCAAGGGCAAGGAATATGAGGTGAAGCTTCTTCAGCACAACGATGACTTCAAGGATATCGACATCGCCTTCACCTCGGCCGGCGGCGGCACATCAGAAGAGTTTGCCGGCACCATAACGAAATACGGTTGCGTGATGATCGACAATTCCAGTGCCTTCCGCATGTGCGACGACGTGCCTCTGGTAGTGCCTGAAGTGAATGCCGAGGATGCCCTGAAGCGTCCGCGCGGCATTATCGCCAACCCAAACTGCACCACGATAATGATGGTGGTGGTGCTGAACCCCATCGACAAGCTGAGCCACATCAGGAAGATACACATCGCCTCATACCAGAGCGCTTCGGGAGCAGGAGCGGCTGCCATGGCGGAGCTGGAGCAGCAATACAGGGACATTCTGGAGACGGGCAGCACCACACACGTGGAGAAATTCCCTCATCAGCTTGCCTACAACGTGATTCCGCAGATAGACAAGATGACTCCCAACGACTACACCAAGGAGGAGATGAAGATGTATAACGAGACACGCAAGATAATGCACTCCGATGTACGCACGAGTGCTACCTGTGTGCGCGTGTCGTCATTGCGCTCACATTCAGAGAGCGTGTGGTTCGAGACCGAGCGTCCGCTCACCGTGGAGGAAATCCGCCAGGCTCTGAAGGCGGCGCCGGGAGTGACCCTCGAAGACGACCCTCAGAACTATGTATATCCGATGCCTCTGGAGAGTGCCGGCCACGACGATGTGTATGTGGGCCGCGTGCGCAAGGATCTTGCCGACGACAACGGCAACACGCTGTGGCTAACCGGCGACCAGATTCGCAAGGGTGCCGCACTGAACGCCGTTCAGATTGCCGAATATCTCATCAAGGTGGGCGACGTGAAGTAACGGGCGCGCCCTGCTTGCAGAAACAACTGATTCTGAAAAGGAATTGAAATGAAAGACATATTGCGACTTTCCGATCTCACGATCGGATATGGCAAGACGACAAACAGGCGAGTGGTGATGCAGGGTATTGAAGCTGCCCTGCATCCCGGTCGCCTCACTTGTCTTATTGGCGACAACGGAGTGGGAAAGTCCACCCTGCTGCGCACCATCTCCGCCTTCCAGCCTAAGCTCGGCGGAGAGATAATGCTCGGCGAGAGAGAGATTGACTCGTTCACCCGTCAGGAACTGGCGAGGCTCATCGGAGTGGTGCTCACGGAGCGGCCGCAGGTGCAGAACCTCACCGTGTTTCAGATGGCTGCCATGGGGCGCAGCCCGTACACGGGATTCTTCGGACGCCTCAGCGACGACGACAGGCGCATAGTGGGCGAGAGCCTGCGTATGGTGGGCATAGAGCATCTTGCCGGACGCATGGCAGGCACACTGAGCGACGGTGAGCGACAGAAGATGATGACGGCGAAGGCGCTGGCGCAGCAGACCAGCGTGGTGTTTCTCGACGAGCCTACGGCTTTTCTCGACTATGGCAGCAAGGTGGAGACACTGCAGATGCTCCGTTCGCTGTGTCATGACAACGGCAAGACGATACTCCTCTCCACACACGACCTCGAACTGGCGCTGCAGATTGCCGACGACCTGTGGGTGATGACTCATGAGCGGCTCATCACCGGACCTACCGCCGCCCTCGCCGCCGACGGCACCCTGTCGCGGTTTATCGACAAGCGCGGCATCCGCTTCGATCCCACCACGATGACGATACGTGTGGTGGCGGAATAGCTTACCCTTTTTTTTATTTGTTTTACTGAAACTGAAAGCCTGACTGTGGCAAATGGTCAGGCTAAGAATCCCTTAACGGTAATTGACTGATTGGGGTAGGAAAATAGATGCGAAATCTGCCCAATTTCGCTATATATTCCTTGTTTTTTAACATCACACTATTCGATTAGTCAATTTTTTTCATTACCTTTGCCGGCACAATTTGGTACGAAGACAATTTCGATATTTTACTGATGAGGAAAGAGAAGACTCCTCGTTCAGACTACTAAGAAGTATATAAAAATTAATTTACAAACAAAATTCAGTTATCTGTTTATGAAGAAAGAAGAGCAATCTTTTGGCTGCGGCATATCCATGTCGCAGAAAGGTCGTGCCCTGTCTGGATGGATTCTGCGTATCGTCCCTCTCTTCGCTATGCTTTTCGCCACAGTGGCGGCAAAGGCGGCGGGCGACGGCGATGGCGTGAAGTTCAATCCGGGGGTGAGGTATTCGCAGTGGGCGATAAACTCCAGGGCGCATGATTTTTATGCCAATTCCACAGCCTTCGGTCTGGCGAAGTATAAAGCCGACGGAACCAGTGTGGAGATTAAGCGTAATGACACGAAGAAGAAACTGGACTATGTCCCGGGTCTCGTTGCAAAGTCGATGATAGAGGCAGCCGACTATTATCAGAATTTCGATTGGTCGAAGCCTTGGTTTGCCAGCGTAAAGGAGTATGGCGATGCTTATTATAATAGCGTGCCAAACGGTGGCGGCAGCCTCGACGACCTCAACGCCGTGAAGCTCTACATCGGAATCTATAACTACAAGAATGCATCGGCAACAGATAAGGAAAATGCCCAAACGGCTATCGGCAGGGCAACGGAAGGTCTTATAGCCCACAACAAGAACAATAGCATCCAGTCTGGCACTCTCGCCGGCGACGCAGTAGTGGGAGGATGGTTCCACAAGGAAGCCTACAACAACCAGATGTGGCTCGACGGCGCATATATGGGTTCGGCACTGCTCGCTCAGATAGTGAATTTCAATGGCGCCGGCTCAAACGTGTTCGGCAGCGCTGACAAAGATTGGGAGATGGTGGTCAAACAGCTCAATATCGTGTGGAACATGTGCTGGAATTCTACAGACAAGCTGATGTATCACGCCTTTGAGGCGAATGCAGGAACGGGAACGTCTAAGTCGCATGCCGACACATGGGCAGGACTGAACGGCACGACGAAGCCATACACCTTTCATTCGGCTGCCTATTGGGGACGTGCCAACGCATGGTATATCTTCGCTCTCGTGGATGCCCTCGAAGCGATGGGTAAGGCAGGAAGGACTTCTGACGCCAACTACACCTCTCTGAGAAACCATCTGCAAGACCTCGCCGCTGGCATCGTAGCGCGTCAGACAAGCGATGGCGGATGGTATCAGCTGCTCGACAAAACAGATTCTTTCGAGGCAACCAGCTACAACAGCAACTGGTCTGGCAAACCATCGAGCGCTACCAACTATATCGAGACCTCTGCCACGGCAATCTTCTCTGCGGCTTTGTTTAAGGCGGCGCGTCTCGGACTGATTGACGCCAAATACAAGGAGAACGCCAAGAAGGCTTTCGAATGTCTGGTGAACAACTACACATATCTGAAAGACGGAAGTCTGGAGATATGGGGCAGCTGCCGGTCGGCAGGACTCGGCGGCGGCACGGATGGAATTTATGCCGAAGGCGGCAAGAAATTCCGTGACGGATCAAACGAATATTATCTGCTGGGCTATGATGTGCCGATGGTGAAAAAAAAAGAGGGACTCACCGAGGGCAAGGTGCTCGGCGGTTTCATTATGGCGGCAACGGAATATGAGCGCGCTTATCAGAACCAGGACAATGCCTCGCAGATACTCTTCTCTTACGACCTGAAGCCTGCTTACGACCTGACGCAGTCGGGCGCTACGGCTCCCAAAGTGGAGGTGTGTGGCACGGGTGCTGACCAGGCGAAATACCAGTGGTATGACGCCAATACTGATGCTGCCGTAAAGGGAGCCACAGAGGCTCAGTTCATTCCTCAAACCACAGGCAACTATTACTGCAAGGCTACAGTGGACAACACGAGCATACAGACGAGTGCGACGAATATCAAGGTTAATTCCAACTCTTCTGCCGACAAGCAGAAATTCACCGTCACTGCTACGGCAGTGAACGGAACAGTGGAAATCAAGGACGGCGCCGACAATGTGGTGACCTCCGGAACACAGGTGGAGGAGGGCACCAAGCTGATCTTCACCGCTAAGGCAAACACTGGATATGTGTTTGACAGCTGGACGGCAACCGGTGGTGAGGCATCCGACAATGTATATACCATCAGTTCCATCGCTGCCGACGTCAACGTGAAGGCTAATTTCAAAAAGGAAAATACTGGAGGTGGCGATACCGGAGGGGAAACGACGACGGAGACGGTATTTTCGATGGTGACCACGGCTGAAAGTGATGTCAGCGTAGCTAGTGGAGATACCAAAACTTTGGACGGCAATGCAGATAAAACTGGAGGAAGCGCAGAATTATATAATGGTAAGAGTTCGGCAACTGTTATGATTTCCAAGACTGAAGGTGTGAAGCTTAATGGCAGCCGCAATTCATATATGAAAGTCACTCTCAACAAGCCGCTTGCCAAAGGAGATGTAATCGCAGCGCCGGATTGTGGTTCTTCCTTCTATGTTACCTCGGCTGATACTAAAACTACAGATGCACCCGAGGTGAATGCTACTGGCTATACTATTCCAGAGAATAGTGATTTGATTGGAAAGACCGTGATTTATTTCTGGAGCGGAAAAGGCAAGTCTATCACCATCACCCGCAAGACCACTACTCAGACGACCTCTCCTCTGGTTATTGCCGTGGAAAACGTGGAGATGAATGTCACCGACGAAGAGACTCTGCAACCGGAAGTGAGAGTGTATGGCATTGGTGACAAACTGCTTACTCTCGGCACAGACTATAAACTGTCTTTCTCTACCGATAACGACAATGTGACCATCAATGACAAAGGTGTTTTCACGGCGGCTGGAAGCCAGTTCAATTATACTGAAGGCGTCACCCACGTCACCGTTACGGCTACACCGTCGGAAAAGCTTGCCGGACAATATACCAAAGCAACAGAGGACTTCACGTTCACCGTGAGGAAGGGCAAGATGAAGCCCGAGTTCATGTCTGCTTTCAATGCTACAACCATCAAGGTGGCAAAGGGCACGAAGAAGACCATCGAGGTGCCTCTCAATTATGGAGGAGAGAACGTGAGCGGATATTTCGATGTGAAATACTCTTGCTCTCCTTCGTTAAAGCTGACAAACTCGAATAACACGATGGCATGCACCTTCAGCACAGTAGGTACATACACTATAACGGTCAGCGCCACTCCTAAAATCATCAATCAAGGCACCGACGATGAGTTCAACTATGCTGATGAGTATGACGCTCCGGATAATGTGACATTCACTGTTGAAGTGAGCGGTTCTTATACCGTTCCTACAGTCATTCTCAATCCCTCTACAGACAAGACTATCTATGTGGGCGATGTGGTGGATGCTCCGGCCGTAAGCGTTACTGATGCATCGGACACGGCAATCGACAACTACACCATGGAGTGGACATCCTTTGCACCCGACGTTTGTAAGGTGGATGCCACAACGGGCAAGATCGAAGGCGTGAGCGCCGGCGACAAGGTGAAGATACAGCTGAGAGTGAGTGGAGACAGTTTTGAGGATGTGTTCAAGTATGTCCTCGTTTCTGTGGACGACCCAGCGAAATATCGCGTGAAGGCTCCTAAATCGGGAGTGACATACAGTCCGATGACACCGTTCTTCAATGGGGACAATACCCTCGCCGTGACTCTCGGCGGATGGAGCTTCACCGACCGCGACACGGCTCCCGTGTCGAAAGAGGGACTCACCTATGGCGATAAAAACAAATGGGCTGATGACTCTTCTAAGGCAACCTGGGTTATCAAGGGCTTCGACTATTATCTCCCCGGTCTCACATGCCAGAATGCTCGTCAGGAAGACGGTGCCTGTCCGTTGCCAAGCGAGACTCAGTGGTATGACGGCAAACTGCAGAAGGTAAAGGGCGGCACGGTAGATCCGATGTTCTATGTGCCATGCTCGGGAGCATATCTCACGGTGGAGCCAAAGACCAACGGTAAGGTGAGCGTCAGCGTGTTCCAGAATGGAGTGTTCGACAAGTCGGGCGGCGTTTACGCATACCGTCCGCAGCGTCGTGTGTTCGTATTGGACGAGGCTGGAAAGGTGGTGGCATCTGAGGCGACAATCAGTGCTACAGGAGGCAAGCTCTCTGTGGCAGACAAGAACGCAACGGGCGACCTGAAGGATCCGTACAAGATAACAAACTATCCTTGTAATATCACAGGACTGGCGAGTGGTCCTTCTACCACTGGCGGCGGCAAAAAAAATAGCAATCCTTCGCCTACCATTGAAGACGTGAAGAATCATTTCCGCGGCATGACTTCGTTTGAGATGACTGCCACGGGATTTCAGAACAACGTGTATGAGAGCAACATCGACAACAAGGTTACATGGGGCAGTTATGCCACACCAAACAATGGTGCCGACGACAATGTGAAGGGTTCTCACGGATGGTCGGTGCTCGTGGATGCGGCTGTGACTTACACCTTCGATGTGAAGGCTGGCAAGACATATTATATATATAACTATGGTTCGAAACTCGGTTTCTATGGATTCTCATTTGATGAGGCTAAGGGACAGACGGTGAAGAACTATGAATTTGATGAGGCTGCTGCAAACACCATCGAACTCACCAAGCCTGGCGAACTCGCCACGGCGAAGGTGAACCGCAAAATGACGGCTGGCGTGTGGACAACATGCGTGTTGCCGTTCAGTCTGAACAAGCAGCAGGTGGATGCCATATTCGGAAATACTTACGACAGGGAAACTCCCAACGGAACGCAGATTCTGTATTTCGACCGTGTGGACGGAACGAAGGCTATTTTCGTGCGCCATGCCTACAACAATATCGTGGCTGGCAAACCATTCCTCATCAAACCGACAAAGGATGTCGCCTCTATCAATACGGCAGAGGTGAAAGGCTATCCTTACGTGACGATAGAGAACAGTCAGCCGGCAGAATGGTGCAAGGGCAACGGATATGTATGGATGTCGAGCTACAGCAACGACCTGACAGTGCAGGCGGGCGACTGCTTCATCAGCAACAATGACGGTTCGTTCAAGAACTTCGTTGGCGAATCGGGCACGCTGAAGGGCTTCCGCGGTTATCTCAAGCATATCGGCACCAACGGAGTGTCTGAGCCAAAGAAACTCACCGTGGGCATGGGCAGCAATGTGACAAGCGACGAGACTTCGGCAATCGACGGTATCTTGATCGACGGCGACATGCCGGCAGACAGCGTCACCGCAGCAGACGGTAAGGTGTATAACCTCAACGGACAGGTTGTGGCAACCTCATACCGACAGTTCCAGACATTGCCCGGCGGCGTGTATGTGGTTAACGGAAAGAAAGTAGTAAAGTAAGCAAGTACCTGAATATTTGTAGCAAACAAGTTTTGAATACTTGTAGTAAGCAGGTTTCACAATACTTGTCGCAGTCAAGTTCAGACAGCTTGTAGAAACTAATAATAAATGTAACAATGAACAAGAAAACATATATCACCCCACAGACCACGCTTGTGAAATGTCATATCGAGGGCGTGATGCAGCAATTGTCAAAGACTGTTAGAGACCAAACGGGCAACACCACTCCACCCACAATACAAGACGGCGGCAACGGTGGGAAAGATGATTTGAGCAAGGAGAACTCTGGTCTCCTTTGGGACTATTAGTCCCGCTTCTTTTTCTTTTTGTCGGCATCATGTCGGGATAGGGTAGCTCACAGCTCCCTATCCGCATGATGTCCATGCAAGTCGCCATGACAGAACGGCATAATCTCCGTTAGTGTATCAGACGATGTAATGTCAGTTTATACATCAGACGTTGTAATGTCAGTTTATCCATCAGACGGTGTAATGTCTTTGACTCTAAAATAAATAGCGCAATAAATTTTGTCAGGTGGAAAAAATACCGTACCTTTGCACCGCAAAATTGCGCTTGTGGCGAAATTGGTAGACGCGCCAGACTTAGGATCTGGTGGTTCCGGCCGTGTAGGTTCGAGTCCTATCAGGCGCACAGTTTCCATTTTGTATCGGAGCCGCTACATACCAGCCCTTGCCTGTGTGTAGCGGCTCCAACCGTATAAAATCTCCAGTCTATGGACAATCACGAGGCCCTACTGGCACAACAGATCATCGCATACACCGATACCAACCTCTTCCTCACCGGAAAGGCCGGGACGGGAAAGACCACGTTCCTGCGACGCCTGAAGGAGCACGCGCCGAAACGCATGGTCGTCGTCGCACCCACCGGCATCGCCGCCATCAACGCCGGCGGGGCCACCATACATTCGTTCTTCCAGCTCTCGTTAGGCACCTACTTCCCCGACGCGCGGCAGAAAAGTGTCTTCCGCTTCAACAGGCAGAAATCCGCACTCATCGCCAGCCTCGACCTCGTGGTCATCGATGAGATATCGATGGTGCGCGCCGACCTGCTCGACAGTGTCGACGCCGTGCTCCGCCGTTTCCGTGACCGCCAGCGCCCCTTCGGCGGCGTACAGCTCCTGATGATCGGCGACCTGCAGCAGTTGGCCCCCATCGCCACCGAAGCGGAATGGGAGCAGCTCAGCCACTACTACGACACGCCCTATTTCTTCAGCAGCAGGGCCCTGAAGCAGGCCGGCTACACGGCCATCGAACTGACCCACGTCTACCGCCAGAGCGACGAGCGCTTCATCGGCCTGCTCAACCAGGTGCGTGAGGGCCGCGTTGACCCAGCCAGCCTCGCCGCACTCAACAGCCGCTGCATACCGGGCTTCGTGCCCAAGCGCGAAGACGGCTATGTCCGCCTCGTCACCCACAACGCCCAGGCACAGCGCGTCAACACGGCAGAGATGGACAAGATCGGCACGCCGGCATTCCGCTTTGCGGCCAAGATAGAAGGCAATTTCCCCGAAAGCAACTTCCCCACTGAGCGGGAACTGGAACTGAAGCGCGGCGCCCAGGTCATGTTTGTCAAGAACAGCCCCGACAAGCACTACTTCAACGGTATGCTCGGTGAGGTCAGCGACATCGACAGCAAGGGGTTCACCGTCGTTCCACACGGCCAGGACGCCAGCAAGGGCATCAGGCTGGAGCGCGACGAATGGACGAATGTCCGCTACACGCTCAACCCTGAGACCAAGGCGATCGAGGAGGCCGTCGAGGGCCGGTTCATACAGTTTCCCGTGCGCCCAGCCTGGGCCATCACCGTCCACAAGAGCCAAGGCCTCACCTTCGACCACGCCATCGTCGACATCCACCATGCCTTCGCCCACGGCCAAGCCTACGTGGCCCTGAGCCGCTGCCGCACGCTTGAGGGGCTGGTGCTCTCCTCTCCCATACCGCCCCAAGCCATCATCTGCGACGACAGTGTGACGCGCTACACCGAGCAAATCCGTGCCATGAAGCCCACCGACGCCGACATCGCTGCCATGAAACGCCACTTCTTCGCCGAGACGCTGGCCGGCCTGTTCGACTTCAGACAGGCGCAGGGACTTCTCCGCGACTTGTTCCACCACCTCGCCACGTACTACAGCACGCTCTATCCCGACGTGGTCGACACCATCGGTGAGGTGGAAAGGCAATTTGCGACCGACGCCGTCGGTGTCGGTGCCAAGTACCAGTCACAGCTCACTGCGGCCATCGATGCCTCACCTGCCCTCTCTGCCGCCGCAGCCATCGACCCGCAATCGGCCCTCGGCCAGCGGCTGACGAAGGCCTGCGGCTATTTCGACAGCTGCTGCCGGCAGTTGCTGCGGCACATCGCTGAGCTGCGTGTCCCGACTGACAACAAGACAGCGGCACAGCGCACCGCCACGCTCACCGGTGAGCTCGCCGGAGCGCTGCGGCTGAAGCTCATCCTGCTCAGCCATGTCGCGACGGCGGGCTTCGAACTGGGCAGTTACATGCAGGCACGCGCCGAAGCCGGCATCGGCGACGCCGCCGCCAAAGAGGCCAAGGGCACGAAGAAGACAGGCGCCAGCCACAGCCGCGAGCGCATCGTCGTGCCGAAGGACATTCTCCATCCGGCGCTCTATGAGGCCCTGGTCAGCTGGCGCTACGCACAAGCCAAGACCGAGCAGCGGCCAGCCTATGCCATCCTGCAACAGAGGGCCCTGCTCGGCATTGCCAACCTGCTGCCCGACACCCCTGAACGGCTCAGCCAGATTCCCTACTTCGGCCAGCACGGCCTGGAGAGATACGGTGAGACCCTGCTCGGCATGGTGCGCCGCTACATGGCCGAGCACGGCGCCGAACGCCCCCAGATCGTGACTGAGCCCGTCACGCCTGCCGACAAGGCCGGGAAGCAGCCGTCGCACGCTGTGTCGCTCGCCCTCTTCAGCAGCGGCAAGAGCATTGCCGAAATCGCCAAAGAGCGTACCCTCTCGCCGATCACCATCTTTGGCCACCTGGCCCACTACGTGCGTGAAGGCCAGCTCTCGCCATCGGCCATCATCTCGCCGGAGCACTTCGACCGCATACGGGCCTATCTCCAGGCACACGGCAACACGGTGCCACCCTACGCCGAGACGGCCGAGGCCTTGGGCAGTGCCGACATCAGCTACGGCGCCGTCAAGCTCGTTCACGACCTGATAGCGGACGGAAGATAGGGCCGCGCCGCTCGGGGCGTCCGCCCACTTCGGGATAATTATAACGGAAACCGGCGCCAGAGGGCATCTTTTTCATATCTGGCAGGGCGGCAGTCGCAAAAAAATCATTACCTTTGAACTTCCTTTGGCAGGCCGGCGGCGCCCACCTTCGCAGCCCGACCTGAACAGACTGGAAATCAATATCATCAAACGCATACACTCCATGAAAAAGAACCGCAAGACCCGCGCCGGGCGCTACGCCGCCCTGGCACTTGCCCTGCCCCTATCGGTGACAGCCGTCGAGGCGGCCAACGCGGACAAGGCGCCGGCCGCCATCGTGCAGCGCCAGGCACCGGCAACCGCCGCTGTCAAGGAAGTGCGGCAACTCAACCCGACGACGGTCGAGGTCATCTATGCCGACGGCAAGATGCTGACACTCGACTTCTACGGCGCCAACATCATCCGCCTCTTCCGCGACGACCCCGCCGTCACCGCCGTGGCGCTGCCCGCCTTCCGCTACCAGTGCTTTGCCATCCTTCTGCAGCCGGTGATCGTGGTGACCAACATGACCTTCCAGAGCGTGGGCAAGGCCGGGCGCGCCACCTTTCTGGCCTGCTGCCGGCAGGGCGTGTGCTTCATCCCGCTGATCCTCGTATTGCCCCGGGTGCTGGGTCTTGTGGGCGTGGAGCTCTGCCAGCCCATTGCGGACGCACTCACCTTCTTTATCTCGCTGCCCTTCCTGCTGGCCTTTCTGCGGCAGCTGGAGCAGATGGACAAGGCAGAAGCGTCCCATGCCCCAGTGCATCTGTAATGTAATTGTAACCGTTTTTAGCCGCATTTTTCTGCAAGACCTGCAATGAAAAATGCGGTTATTTCGTATTCTGAGTGAACGGTAAAATTTTCCTCCCTGTTTTTTGCAAAGGAGTGTTTTTTATGAAGCGTGTTGTCTTGCGTATCGGCTGCGGGGCGGTCTGCGCAGCCCTTGCCCTTATTTTAGGCTGCGGCTGTGCCCTGC
>OIYP01001326.1_pt1 | contig 12436 bp, 18 predicted proteins | sample 1588261 | NCBI WGS metagenome assembly OIYP01 (sample SAMN03283293) | human gut metagenome | biome: human-associated habitat; material: feces | host: Homo sapiens | place: Peru | collected 2012
TGTGTAACAGCGTTGAACCGCTCCTGCAATTCCTGTAACTGCTGTAATGCCTTCGCCATATCGAAGTCAAGCGAGGTGATGTGCTGTACCTGTGAAGTAACTCCGTCTGCCATTTTGAACACCCTTTCTGTTTATAGATATCTCATATTTGCATTGAAATACTTGTGTATCAATTGCATTTTTCGACTGAACATTTTTCACAATAAACAGCCGTTCCGTAAAGGTCGAGATCAGCATTCCTTATCTCTTCAACAATATCTACGGGGATTTCAGCACCGCAGACAGAGCAGCGAGTATATACATTTTCATCTGTAATTTCAATATTCATCTCCGTACCTTCTGCAAGTTTGGATTTTACATAAAACATTTTATACCTCCTGTTTTTCACGCTCTTTTGCAATTTGGTTAATTGCCTCAAAAATAGGCTTCTTCTCATCTTTTGTCAGTTCAAAGCGCAGTTTTCTTGTCATTGTCGGCTCTGATATTCCTATAGCTGCCGCAATTTGATACAGAAAAACACCTGCGTTCTTTGCCGCTGTTCTTACATCTGAATTGCTCATTTATTACCCTCCTATAAAATTATTCTTGACAAATCATCATCGCTATGGTATGATAATGATGATGAATGTTGATAATCTTATTATATATCAACATTCATTTAACGTCAAGTGTTTGTTGATAATATTTAGCAATATCAACAAACTTGCAATATGTGATAGGAGAATAGAAATGGAAACAACAGATGTATTTGCAGAGCGGTTTAAAAAGTTAAGATTAGAAAAGAAATTAAGCCTACAAAAAATTGCACAAGATCTAAACGTCACCGCTCAAAGCCTAAGTCTCTACGAAAAAGGGCAAAGAACCATAAATATTGATCTTCTCAAACGAACAGCTGAATATTTTAAGGTTTCTTCTGATTATTTAATAGGTATTTCAGATGTTGCAACTGTTGATACTAATGTAAAATCAATTTGTGAATATACAGGGCTTACAGAAGAAAACATTAAACTGCTTAACACACTTAAAGAATTAAAAGAACTAGAAAAAAGACTCATAAAATATAATGATGATGACATTGAAGCTATTGATATCATTTCATTTTTGATTGATAATTTAAATACGCTGCCAAGTATTATGCTTAACATAGCTAGTGCTGCAGAAGTTGATGAAAATGCTGAACCCGACTGGTACACAGGTACTAATTATGATTATGGTAATCCTATTATTTTGAGTGGCTATGATAAAAAAGTTTTTTATATGCAAAAAATTGAGTCAGAAATCAATTTAGTTATTAAGAGAATAGTTAACAAAATCGCTCCAAAAGAATTTATTAACCCAAAATCAGATTTAAATATTAATCTTGAAATTCCTAGTACAGATGGTTCTTCTTTAGAATCATTGGCAAATGCCAAAATAACAGGAATATCCTATCACCTGGAAAGAGGGGCTAACAAAAATGCCAAACATAACCCCAAGAAAGAATAAGAACGGTGAAATAATCTCATATCGAATAAGAGTGGCGGCAGGTTATTCAGCTTCGGGGGAAAAGATAAAGCCTTATGAATTGACTTGGAAACCTGCTCCGGGAATGACTGCAAAGCAAATCGAAAAAGAACTTAACCGTCAGACAACCTTATTTGAAGAACAATGCAAGCAGGGTCTGTGCGGTGACGGAAAGCAAAAGTTTGAAGATTATGCGGACTATGTTATAAAGCTTAAAGTAAGCAACGGTGTATTAAGACACAATACAGAAGTACGTTACCGTGAACTGCTCCGCCGCATAAATGCAGGTATAGGTCATATCAGAATAGCCGATCTGCGGCCTAAACATCTTAACGACCTATATCAGCAGCTTGCACAAGACGGATTAAGGCATCAAGCCTCAAAAGCTGTAATAAGACCGAATATAAATATCGACAAACTTATTGCTGATATGGGATATACGAACAAGGAAGTATTCTGCAAAGACAATCTCACAATGTCGTACAGTACATTCAACCTTGCTATCAAAGGAAGGTTGGTTTCACAGAACACCTCCGAAAAGATCGCATCTGCTTTTAATATGTCCGCAGATGATATGTTCAGCATTCAAAGAAATATGAAGCCGCTTTCCAATAAAACGATCAGAGAACATCACAGGGTTATTCATTCGGTGCTTGAAATGGCTGTAAAAGAGAACCTCATTCCTTACAATCCTGCAGCACGGGCACTTCCGCCAAAAAGTATAGCCCCGAAAGCAGATTATCTTGAAATTGAGCAGGTCACTCATATTATGAACCTTTTGGAAGATGAACCTCTAAAATGGAGAACCATTGTAAACCTGCTTATTGTCGCAGGGTTGAGAAGAGGTGAAATTCTTGGCTTGCGTTGGTCTTGTGTAAATTGGGAATTTAATCAAATACACATTGAACGCTGTATATACTATCAGCCTGACATCGGTGTATATTCCGATGTTCCAAAAACGGAAAAGTCAATCAGATTTATAAAGCTCCCTGTTCAGATCATGACCCTTTTAAGAGAATACAAGACTTTGTATTACGATGATCTTATAGCTAAATCAGGCAGCAAATGGAATGACCGGATTTCTTTACCGGACGGAAACGGTAAAATGCAGGTATTTGACAATGATTTTCTGTTTGTAAGCGAGGATTTTAATAATTTAGGATATCCGCTCCACCCTGATTCTATTTCACAATGGCTTGATTCTTTTGCAAAGCGCAATGACCTGCCGCACCTGCACCCACACCAATTCAGACATACAGCAGCAAGCCTCTTGTATTTCAACGGTATGGACACCATATCCATTTCGGGATATTTAGGTCACGCCCAGCCAAGCACAACGCAGAATATATATGCTCATGTGCTTGAAGAAGCCAATACAAGAATAGCCGACACCCTCGGAGATGTTCTGTTCACCTCAAAAATCAAAAAAGAAGATCCCGAACAAAAAGATAATAAAAATATTGCAGGATAAAAAATAAAGCAGTTTCCAAGCGAACGGAAACTGCTTTTATATTTATTATTTTTGCGTGATTTTATGTGTTATTTTCAATCGTTAGTGCCCTAATAGTGCCCTAAAGGCTTATTATAAACAAAAACAATAGCCGTCTGAAATCAATCAAACGGCTATTCTACGTTGGTTGCGGAGGCTGGATTTGAACCAACGACCTTCGGGTTATGAGGTGCGTAATTTCACTTTAATGTATTTTTATGGTCTTCAATAAGCCCCGATTTTACGTCATTTTTCGGTTTTACCTTTTTATGCGCTGTTATCTGATATGGCGCACAAAAATATAAATGGCGCACAAATAGCGCACAAAAAGCCGCCCTTCAAAAAGGCGGTTTTTGTGATTATCAAAGTAAGTATTCATTGTTTAATGTGTAAGCTGTGCAACAAGCCGCTGATTCGCCTTTGCTTGGTCTGCAAGGCTGTTCTGACCGCCGAAATAATTATACTGTACAATTGGCTGACTTACATTTGATGCAGCTTTTAACCGTAAAAATAAAAAACGGCAGCAAAACACAATTAAAATCACGTTTCGCAGCCGTTTATTATATTATATTACATTTTGTGAGGTAAAAACAAGGCTGTACGAACTATATTCTGTTTATCAGCCTGCTATTCTCTTTGTCTAATTTCTCATTATTTTCCCACTTCGTCAATCTTCTTTTGCTTTATTTCCAAGATACGATCGCCGCCCTTTGACAGCATTTCATTAGCTGACTTTAAAGCCGTTTCAATAGCTCCGAACAATGCTTTCAGCGTGTTCACCCCGTTTTTTACAGTATCATCGTATTCAAACGCCGCCTTTGCAATGGCAATTGCTTGATCTATATACCACCCTGCCATTACATATTCGTTGTTTACAGCGTCCATTGCCTTGCTGTATGCGTTATACTCTCCAATACGTTCACGGCAGTATGCCATTAATTCTTCTCTGTCGTACTTGCCTTTAAAAAGAGTAAGACCGCATTCAACTGCATATCTTGTCGCCGCATCTGCATTGCGATAAAGCTGTATAAATTCTTGTTCTTCTTTTGACATTTTCTCGTTTAACATAATGATTTTCCTTTCTTGTATTGACATTTTGGAGCAAATCGGATATAATAGCAGTTGCTATCATACGTATTTAGCTTTTAAGCAGCCTTTACATTACAACGTTTCGCAGCGTCAATGAGAAGGCTGCTTTTCTTATACCTCAATCGCAAGTGCAGCACCATAGCTGACCCACGGGTTAAAACCGCCAGTAATATTGAATGCCTTTGTCTTGGGTTCTTCGCCTTTGTCGAATAGCGGTGCTACAACGCTTGCTACGGCTTTCGGCAAATATCCGATGAAGAATACCTTGCGAGTGCTTGAAGCGGCATAAACGGCTATTGCGTTGCCGTCAAAGCTGTTGTGCGGCTCTCTTTTGAGCTGCACGCTTATTTCGGACGGCTTGAACGCTGAAAGCTTCTCCAGTTCAGATTGACGGCGGCTTGTGCCTTTGACCTTTACACGAAGTGCAGAAGCCTTTGCTATAACCCAAGCTTTAAGCATTGCGGTTCGGCGGCTCATTCCCTGCTTGACAAGGCGGTTTGCTATTGTCATAACTTTGGACTTGATAACATTCATTCTGACCTGCTCCCTTCGTTGGTATTTGGTTTAGTCCCTCTTTGTTCCGATCACGATAACCGCAACAAGCAGAACAATTTCGATAATGTTAAAAATAATGCTTATCATAACTTGACAAATGGCTTTGTGTGTGGTATCTTATATGCAGGGAGTTTTGCGCTCCCTGCACTCTCACTCGATTAGTTCATTGATTAATTCAATGATTGTTTTAATGAGTTCGAGTAAAGCTTGGATAATCAGTAGCTTTGCAATTGTGGCTGATTTATCCGAGCTTTTTTTCTTGTCCTTTTGTTTCGCCATTGTCTTTTCCTCCTTTCTGTGATTATATTATAGCATACTTGTGCATGTATGTCTATTGCTATTTTATACAAATATACTTGTGCATGTATGTGCATAATTCATACTTGTGTATGTATTATTTGTGTGATATAATATAAACAAGGTGGTGATACTATGGGAAAAACGTCAGCAGCAGTAAAAAACAAATATGCCGCTAAAGCGTATGATCGTATTCAATTGGTAGTAAAGAAAGGCAAAAAAGCCGAGATCAAAGCCTATGCGGAAGAACAAGGCTATTCGCTGAACAGCTTTATAAATGAAGCTATTGACGAGAAAATGAAGAAACCTGCTCCCGATAAGGCAGAAAGCGAGGAACAGACCGAATGAATATAATATACTATCCCGATGAAAACAGCGTAAGAGCCGCTACGAAGCAGGACGAACCACTGCTTGTTCTTGTATCGTTTGACGGTGAACGGCTTATAGTCAGTCAGATAGATGAAGCTGTCGAACATCATATACTTTTGCGCAAGGCTGGGTTCTCCGATACGGATATAGACAAGTATTTCCGCCTTGTGGTCGATAAGTCGGGCGCAGATTGGACGTTCGTTTGTCCGCCCGATTACAGCAGCGTAACACGCAAGGACAAACGTATTGAAGAATTCTTCAAAGACGGTATGAGGATCATTCCGAAAGCACTTCAACAGCTCGGTTATGATGTTCCCGTTGAGATACCCAAGCGTTACAGACGGCATTTTGATATGATGGGAGATTAAAAACAGCCGAGCAGGTCGGACATGTAGCACACCTGCTCGGCTGTTTTGTTATGTGATGTGTAAAATACGCAGGAACAGGGCAGGAATGCGCCCAATTCATTTTTCAGCTTTATTCGATAAATTTACTTTATGAATCGCAAAACGCCTTAAAATGGCATTTAAATTGCAAATAGAGTATATGCAATAAATGTTATTTTTTCGGAGTTCGCTCGGAGTGCATTCTTGCTTCACTCTTTGTTCGCTCTCTGTTCGCTCTTTGTTCAGCCTTGCCGTGATCTGTAAGTCAGCCTTTGTGACGTTTCGGCTTGTATTCTATCCCCTTTTCCTGCATAATCTCGATAATTTCAGCTTTTGTAATGTTTCTGTTTTTTGCCCTCTGCAATGCCTTATTGCCTTTAATGCGGCAGCCGTCCTGCACCGCCTTTATTGCTTCGTCAATAATACATTCTTCGTGATAATGTCGGGAGGACATACGTCCCGATAATGAGTATGTGGGTTCAACAACCTTTCCGCAAACCCTGCATAATGTCGGGTGCGCCGCTTTTCGCCGTTCGTACCGCCTTTTTTGCCGTCTTCTTTCGCTTTCCGTCATTTTTCCACCGCCCTTTATAGCTTGACAAATCATTGTAAAAATTCAAAATTCTCTTAAATATTAAAATCGAAATCAATATCAAGTCCCCCGAAATCAAGTTTCGCCAGTTCTTCCCCGATAATATCCAAGTCCGATTCCGATATATCAATAAGATCAGCAAGGCTGTTTTTATCGTGCCGTGATCTTGCAGGTGCTTTCCGTTCTTCGACTGCTTCTCGACTTTCGGCTTTCGGGATAGTCTTTTTACTGTTCGCCATTTTTACCTCACAATCGACAATCTTTGTTTCTGCCTTTACTGATATGAATTGCATATTCTTTAGCTTTCTGCTTTATTCTGCCGCCAAGTGCTTCGCTTATATTGATTATGTTATCAATTGACAACTCCGAAGAAATTACTGTCACAAGGTTTTTTCTGTACCGATAATCGATAATTTCAAGCGCAAGGTTTATATCTGCATTTGTTACACCCGAACTGCTGCAAGTTTTGAAAAGATCGTCAATATACAACAATGGAACTTGTTTTAAGGCTGTGATCTCACTTTCAATCTTTTCATCATCTGCTAAAAACCGCTTGAACCTCTTGGCGTCGTCAATCCAAGCGAACAAGCTCGCTTCCTTCTGTTGACGACGTACACGATCAAGAACCGCCGCTGAACATAAATGCGTTTTACCTGCTCCGCTTTGACCACCTATAAACAGCCACTTATCACCGCCGTTTACTGCAAATGATATTACCGTGTCTAAAATTTGCTTTTGCCATTCATCAGTTGTCACAAAGCTTTCAAAATTGAAATTCGCCAATCCACTTTGTTTGAATAGCTGTATAGTTTTTCGTATAGCACTACATTTATCACAGTTTTTTGTGATTATTTCGCCGCCGTCGTTTACAACGTATATGTAACCCCTATTAAGGCATATTGGGCAGTTGTGTCCGTCCGCTGCGTTAAGGTTGCCTGCAAAGCTGTTAAGGCTCTCACAGCGTTTTTGTGCTTGTTCTTCTTTAGAAAGTAACTGCGTATTTCGACTTTTCGTCAGCTGCAACGCTTGATTGTATATTTCCGTCCCGTTCATTTGTTTCATTGTCCTTTCTTATCCAGCTTTTTATTGTAAGATAATGATTATTATATTTCTTGCCTTTTTGCTCTACATATTCATCGACTTTTTGAATATACAGAGCAGTTGTACTTTCGCCGTATTCGTTTATAAGCTTTTCATACTGTTCTTCGGTAAGTTTAACGTGATTATATTCACCGAAAGACTTTTTATAGGGTGTGGGCGGTGTCCTCTCTCTTATTTGCTTTGCTTTTGCTTTGCTCTGCTTTGCTTTGCTGGGCGCAGTAGTCACTATATCAGATACTATGGTAGTATCTACCCCAGTATCTATATTTTCAGCTGAATTTGCCTTATATCCTCCCTTTGAACCGTTTAATCTTCTCTCAATTGTTGGTTCAATCATATTCGCAAAAACCTGCACCATTTGGCTTTCAAAGTTCGGAAAAGGTGTACCGTTTCGCTGCCGTTCTATCAAAGCCAATAAAAGAGTTTTTACTTCTTCTCCCGATAAAATTTCTAAAGCAGGAAGCCAGTCATACATAAACAAAAAGCCGTTTCCTAAATTTGCTTTTTTGTTATTGCTCATTGTACTACACCGCCTTAAAGCTTAACGGGAACGGGTTTTATACCGCCGTGCGAAACGGTTTCTTCGGTAGGCGTCAATGTATTGCTATTAAGGTATTCTATAAGCTTATCGACATTCACAAGGTAACGTTTGCCCGACCTTACAGCGACGATCTCCCCGTTTAATACCTTTTGACGAACCCAATGTTTAGGCAGTCCGAGAAGTACCGCTGTTTCGTCAATAGTTTTCATTGTTGGTATATTTGTATATATTGTGCAATTTGGCACAAATGTTCTATTGATTTCTTCCATTTTTACCTCCTTGTTGACCTGCTCAAAATGTGATATAATGTTTATGCAGGTATTTTCACTTGCGTTGTGGCTTTCCGCTGTGTTCCTCGCCAAAGGGCAGCGGAGAGCCTTTTTATTTTGCGTTGGTTTCATTGGCTTTGATTTTCTCAATAGCGTCAAATATAGGCTGTTTTTCCTGTTCCGAAAGTTCAAAACGCATTTTTCTTGTCATTGTCGGCTCTGATATCCCTATAGCCGCCGCAATTTGATACAGAAAAACACCTGCGTTCTTTGCCGCTGTTCTTACATCCGAATTATTCATTTGCTTTTATCTCCTTTAACAATATTTATTGTTGACAATCCATCATCATTATGCTATAATGAATTTGTGATGATGATTTTCATAATTGCATTATATCATATATTTATTATTTGTGCCGTATATTCACAATAAAATATTATTATGAATTTCCATCTGAATATTTCATTATAACGAAAAGAGTGTGCATTATGTCGTTAACAATGGGCGAAAAGCTAAAGGATATCAGAATTCAAAGAGGTTTGACCTCTAAACAATTGTGCGAAAAAATAGAAAAAATATATGATTATAAGATATCTGTTGGAAAGTACAACGAAATGGAAATGGACGTTGAAAAAGATTTTGGCTATAAATCAATTCTGTATTTATCTAAATTCTTTAATGTGTCTGCCGATTATCTTATTGGAATATCTGACGATCCGTGTACAATTGATGATATAACACCGATTATAAAATATACGGGGTTATCTCGTGGCGCTTTGGAATTCGTCAAAGCTAATTCAAATATGCTAAACGTTTTGCTAAAAACAGATCATATTAAGCAGGTATTTTCAGATTTAAATGAAATAGCAAATATGTCACGTGAGCAAAGATACACAGATGATTGGTGGGGCAAGTATGATATTCCAAGTTTAGAAGATGACGGAGTTTTAAAAAAAGTTGATTTCTCTAATCTTGATTCGTTGATTAGTAAAGCATTAATGAAAGATATGCACTATGAAAGCAACGGTGACGCTTCTGCTTGTATAAGTATTTTGCAAGATAAAATAAACCTGCTTGAATATAACGTACAAAAAAGTATGTTTAAAATATTGGAGTATATCGAGAATTTCAGCGATAACGATCCCGAATACTTCAAAAGAAGATATCTAAAAGTGTTTGATGAAATGTCAAAAGAACTTAATGAAGATATTGAGTTATACAATGAAATGATGGAAGAGCAAGGGACTTTGAAAGGTCGCCGGGAAAGCTTGCCTGATAAAATAGCAGAATTAAAAAAATGGTTGACTATATTTGAAACGGAGGCTTTGAACAATGGCAAACATAACTCCAAGAAAGAATAAAGACGGCGTTATAACTTCCTATACGATCAGAGTATATCACGGCTACGACGGAGCAGGTAAACGCCTAAAGCCTTATACTATGAGTTGGAAACCGTCTGCAGGAATGACCGCCAAGCAGATTGAAAAGGAACTGAACCGCCAAGCTGTACAGTTTGAAGAACAATGCCGAGCAGGTTACGCCCTTGATAATAAGCAGACATTTGCAGAATATGCAGAATACGTTCTGAAATGCAAGGCAGACAGCGGAACAAAACGACGCACAATCGACCGTTACAACGCATTAATGGGACGTATAAACGCAGGTATCGGACATATAAAGCTCGCTGATCTCCGACCGCAGCACCTCAACAATTTCTATTCGCAGCTACGGCAGAAAGGAATACGGCAGAATGCTTCAACAGCAACACCGATAGTTGACTTAAAAACTTTTATGAAAGAAAAAGGCTTCACTAAAATACAGCTTTCGGAAGCGTCGGGCGTATCTTTGACAACAATTTCAACTGTATTCAAAATGCAGGATATAAGCGGCACAAGTGCTGAAAAGATATGCAAGGTATTAAAAACGCCCGTTAAGAAGCTGTTTAAAATCGAACTTGACAGCCGCCCCCTTTCCGAAAAGACAGTAAGAGAACATCACCGTTTAATTTCTTTCATACTTTCGCAGGCAGAAAAGGAAATGCTTGTTCAATACAACGCCGCCGACAAGGTTATAAACAAGCCTAAATCAGATCATAGCACCGACGTTAATTATTTTGAACTTTCCGACCTTGAACGAATAAGAGAATGCTTGAAAAAAGAGCCATTTAAATGGCACACAATAGCACACCTGCTCATTGTTACGGGTTGCCGCCGTGGAGAGATCGCAGGCTTAAAATGGAACGCTGTCGACCTTGACAAAGGCGTTCTGCATATATACAACAACCTGCTCTATTCGCAGGAAATAGGCGTGTATCAAGATACCCCCAAAACAACAACATCTGACAGATATATTAATCTTCCCGAAGAAACCGTGCAGCTTTTGAGGGAATATAAAGCATACTGGAACAACTTCCGTATTTCCTGCGGTTCTGAATGGCATAGCTTCATCAACATCAAAGACAGCAAGGGCATTGAACATTCAGAACGAGCAGATTTTCTTTTCGTGCAGGACAGCGGTGCTAATGTGGGTTACCCTATGCACCCCGACAGCATAACAGACTATTTCAAGAAGTTTTCAAAAAAATACGACCTTCCGCACATTAACCCCCACGCCTTCCGCCACACTCTCGCATCGGTCCTCTGTCAGAGCGGCGTTGATATTGTCACTATAAGCAAATGGTTAGGACATAAAAGCGTTACCACAACGATGAACATATATGAACATATACTTGAAAACGGAAGGGAGCAGGTTGTCAACTGCGTATCAGACATAATTCTCGGAAAAGGCAAAGCAGCAGATAAACAGGCATAAAAATAGCACCTGCAATTACCTCACGGCTTGTGGTGCTTATAAGCTTATTTCTTGTGTGCTTCAATCTGTTTTAATGTCAACAGCGCACAAACGGCGCACAAAACAGCATTTTTGATATAAAAAAATAGCCGTCCAACTTACGTTAAACGGCTATTCTACGTTGGTTGCGGAGGCTGGATTTGAACCAACGACCTTCGGGTTATGAGCCCGACGAGCTACCGAGCTGCTCCACTCCGCGATGTTTTTGCTTATCTCTTAACGAGATTGCTTAATTATTATAGCATAATAAACAGCGCTTGTCAACCCCTTTTTTAAAAAAATCTTGATTTTTTTATTTTAGGCAAAAATCAACGTATTTGCGTGTTTTTCAGGTTTATATACCAAACGCCGATCAAAACTATAAAACGATCTGCGTTATGTTATACTGAATTTTAAAACAAAAGTATAAAAATCAAGCAAAGCCTGCAGCCGTCAAAAACAGATTTATATGACTTTTGCGCCGGTTTTTTGCACTTTGATCAAAAAGAAGAATTAGTATTACAATAGATAGGGGACACAAAGTATATAATACTAAAAACCAATAAAATACAGAAAAAAACGCACCGAAATCCAATATAAACCTGTTAAAAACAGCTGCGAGATTATCGGCTTGATTTTCTCCGAATTTTAAATGTTGTTTTGTAAAAAAACAACTTCCGAAATGATATCGCATTGTTTGCAGATCCTTAAAGATGAAAATATTAACAATCTGTTAAAATCAGTATATGTGCTTGACTTTGCTATAAGATCATAGTATAATGTAATAATGTAAATGCGGATATGGCGGAATCGGCAGACGCGCCAGATTCAGGTTCTGGTGGTAGCAATACCGTGTGTGTTCAAGTCACATTATCCGCACCAAAGAAAACCTCGCAGCTGCGTCAGTTGCGAGGTTTCTTTATTGCTTTATCACATAAAATCAAATGCGCAAAAGGTCAGTACCATGACACTGCCACGACAAAAAACAAAAATTAAACAATTTGTTCACAAACCAAAAAGCGCATAAAAGGTCAGCTTTCATTAGTTCTGAAAATCAAACCGTGTAAACGCAATAATCGCCAAAATTCTGATATATGGTTTTTGCTCCGATTTTTTGTCTGTAGTTTTATTGTTGTTTAGTATTATGCATACCGAGAACGGTATCACTTTCCCAATGACCATATCGTGAGCGATTTTCGGCACTCGCAGGAAGTTCGCTGATCAGTGTGGTATCTGGAATTTTGCCCCTCATGTCCTGTCCCGTGCATTTCTTATGCTTCCATTTGAAACGCATGATTTTCTTTAACTGCGGCGGTAAAATATGAGTTTTTGCTCGAATTTTTGTACACTTTAATTAAAAATTATACTAAACACCATTTAAAATTTGAAAAAAATCAAGCCGATAATCTTGAATA
>OIYP01001328.1_pt1 | contig 12413 bp, 10 predicted proteins | sample 1588261 | NCBI WGS metagenome assembly OIYP01 (sample SAMN03283293) | human gut metagenome | biome: human-associated habitat; material: feces | host: Homo sapiens | place: Peru | collected 2012
TAGTTCATCATGGAGAACATGCCCTTCTTCATCTCGCCGCCGTACCAGGTGTTGACGATGACCTGCTCCTTGCTGGTGATGTTGAACATAACAGCAGTCTCGGAGTTCAGGCCCAGCTCCTTGTAGTTCTCGACCTTGGCCTTGGAAGCGTTGTAAACAACGAAATCAGGCTCAAAGTTCTCCAGCTCCTCAGCGGTGGGCTTGATGAACATGTTGGTGACGAAGTGTGCCTGCCAGGCCACTTCCACGATGAAGCGGATGGCCATGCGGGTATCCTTGTTAGCGCCGCAGAAAGCATCGACAACAAACAGGCGCTTGTTGCACAGCTCTTTCTTGGCGATATCCTTGACGGCGGCCCAGGTGGCCTCGGTCATGGGATGGTTATCGTTCTTGTACTCGTCGCTGGTCCACCACACGGTGTTCTTGGAGTTCTCGTCAACGACCAGGTACTTGTCCTTGGGGGAGCGGCCGGTGTAAACGCCAGTCATAACGTTGACAGCGCCCAGCTCGCTGACCTGACCCTTTTCGTAACCGGTCAGGTCGGCCTTGGTCTCCTCCTCGAACAACATTTCGTAAGAGGGGTTGTGCACGATCTCAGTCGTGCCGGTAATGCCATACTTGGTCAAATCCAGCTTTGCCATGATGCAGATACCTCTTTCTCTATCAGTCTGTTTTGGGCTGTGATCCAAGCGGTGTCGCCACCGCTTTTCGCGGTATGAGGAGCCCAGCCCGCTACTTCCTCACCTTAATTCTTATTATACAGATTTCCGCCGCAAAAGCAATAAAAAATTCGTTAAATTTTTAGTACACTTTGGCATTTGATGCCGAAAAAGGGCCATTTCCGGCCAAAATCGCATATTTTGTGAACAAACATTGCACAGGTTGTAAACATTAGCACTCTACGCTTGACAGTGCTAATTTCTGTGCTATACTGAGGGTGTTCGAAGGGAAAAGAACCCCGAGAGAACAAAACCAGAATCAAAAAAGTCCACCGCCTATAACAAAGTAGACGGCCGATGAGAATTGGAGGAATGACTTATGATGATGGTTCCGTATATGTTCAACGATGATTTGATGGATGATCTGTTTAACGATAATTGGGAGCGTGACTTTGATCGTGCGATGCACACGATGCAGCCCCGCAGCATGTTTGGCAAGCGCAGCGCCAATGTGATGAAGACCGATGTGCGCGAGACGAAGGACGGCTATGACGTGTTTGTTGACCTGCCCGGCTTCAAGAAAGAGGACGTAAAGCTCGACTTGCAGAACGGCTACCTGACCATCACCGCCAACCGCAGTGAGAACTTGGACGAGAAGGATAACGAGGGCCGCTACATTCGCCAGGAACGCTGCACCGGCAGTTGCGCCCGCAGCTTCTACGTCGGCGAGGAACTCAAGCCCACTGATGTCGCCGCCAAGTTCGAGAACGGCATCCTGGAGCTAAAGCTCCCCAAAGCCGAAAAGCAGCTGCCCGAGAAGCCCAACACGCTGATTGAGATCCAGTAACCGCTTTTGGCCGCAGACCTGACCTGATATAAAATGCGCCGCAGAGCAGAAATGCCCTGCGGCGCATTTTATTTTGACTTTTTCCAGCTTGTACCGTATAGTGGTAATAGAAAAAGTCCCCTGCCGGTTGACCTTTTGGCCCCGCAGAAATGGTATCCTTACACCAGAACGAAACCACTGGACAACGCAAGGAGGAAACCATTATGTTAGGTGCTATTTTTGGCGATATCGTCGGCTCGGTCTATGAGTTCAACAACACACACGACCCGGACTTTCCGCTGCTGACTCGCTGGTCACATCCCACGGACGACAGCATTATGTCACTGGCGGTTGCGAAAGCGCTAATCGAAACCGCCGGGCAAAGCGATGCCGTGATTGGCGCCGCGTTGGTACACAGCATGCAAACGTTGGGGCGGCAATACCCAAATTGTGGCTACGGCGGCATGTTCCGCCAGTGGCTGCGCAGCACTGATCCGCAGCCGTATAACAGCTTTGGCAACGGCAGCGCCATGCGCGTGGCCGCAGCTGGCTGGCTGTATCCCACATTGGACAGCACCCTGCACGCAGCCCGGCTGACCGCCGAGGTCACCCACAACCATCCCGAGGGCATCAAAGGAGCCGAAGCCATTGCCGCAGCCGTTTTTCTGGCACGAACCGGCGCCGACAAGGCCATGATCCGCACCTATATTTCCGATACGTTCGGGTACGATCTAAACCGCACGCTGGATGAAATTCGCTCCAGCTATGCGTTTTACGAAACCTGCCAGAGGTCCGTACCGGAAGCGATCCTTGCGTTTCTGGAGGGCCGCAGCTATGAGGATGTGATCCGCAAGGCCGTAACGCTGGGCGGCGACAGCGACACGATTGCCTGCATGGCCGGTGCCATCGCCGAAGCCTATTACCCTATGCCGCATCAGTACCGTGAGGAAGCCCTGCTGCGGCTGGACGCGCCCTTGCAGCACATCGCCGCACAGTACCACCATTATTACCGCAGCCACTGCCGCACTCTATAATAAGGAAAAAGAGGAACCACCATGCCCTTTTGCATCATCCGAAACGACATTACCAAAGTGACCGCCGATGCCATTGTGAACACTGCCAACCCACAGGCCCGCATCGGCGGCGGAACCGACAGTGCAATCTACCAGGCCGCCGGGGCCGACGCCCTGCTGGCTGAACGCCGCAAATTGGGCGATATTCCCGTAGGGCAGGCAGCGGCCACCTCGGCTTTTGGGCTGCGGGCCAAGTACATCATCCATACAGTAGGCCCGGTGTGGCAGGGTGGAATACACGGTGAGGAAGCCGCATTGCGTTCCTGCTATGAGCAAAGCCTGTATCTGGCCCGCAAGCTTGGCTGCGAAAGTGTGGCGTTCCCGCTGATTTCCACCGGCGTATACAATTTCCCGCGCGATAAAGCCATGCGCATTGCCACAGCTGCAATCTACGAGTTTTTGATGGAGCAGGAAATGCTGGTAGAACTGGTGGTTTTTGACCGCAGCGCCTACGAGCTTTCAGGACGACTGTTTCCAAACGTACAAAGCTACATCGACGAACAGTACGCAGCCGACCAGGCCGCACAAGAATACCGCCGCATGCGGGAAGAGCGCTTCTCCCGCGCGGGGGCTGCTCCCACCCTTTCCGGGGCGTTGCACTGCACGCAGAGCACGTTTCAGGAATATCTGCTGGAGCTGATCCGGCAGCGGAATCTGAAAAATTCTGACGTTTACCATGGTGCCAACCTAAGCAAGCAGCACTTTTCAAAGATGCTATCCAACAAAAATTACAAACCGACTAAAAATACTGTATGTGCCCTTGCCCTGGCGCTGCATCTGGATCGCGCCGGTGCGGACGCTCTTCTGGCCAAGGCCGGGTTGCTGCTGGCCGACAACATTCGGTTTGATCTGGCGGTGCGGTATTTTCTGGACAATCAGATGTATAACATCGTGGAGGACAACATTGCCCTGTACGAAAACGGGCTGGAGCTACTGGGCACCCAAAATTGAAAAAATCGAAAGGAAATTTTATGAACCATACCACGCAGGAAACCATTGTTGAAGATGCCGCCATCCTTTGCGACCGGGGGCTGCAAGCGTATATGGAGCAGGATTATAAGACCGCCATCCCTTACTATCAAGCGTCTGCCCAGTTGGGCAGCTCAGCCGCCATGTGCAACCTGGGGTATTGCTACTATTACGGCCGCGGCGTACAGCGCGATAAGGAGATGGCCCGCTACTATTGGGAAACCTCCGCCGTGTTGGGCGAAGCCGCTTCCACCTACAAGCTGGGTGACATGCACCGCAACGGCGATATTGAAGCAGATGAATCCGTTGCCTGGCTGTATTACTGCCGCGCCTGGCGGCTTACCCGTCACGAGAAGGACATCCTGAACTACCCCAACATCTGCCTGCGGCTGGCCCAATACGGCGAGGGCCGCCTGACCTACGCGCAGCGCGCTTTCTTCGCCTCCGAAGCCGCCCACTGGTTCGAGAAGCGTATCCGCATGGGCGACCCCTACTCGGATGATGGCTTTGCACAGGCGCGGGAACTGTACGAGAAGCTGGCCCCGCAGGCACTATAAAAACGCTGCGGCTAAATATCTGCCAGGTCATTTTTTCTGCAAAAAGCAGCCATTGTTCTTATATAAAAACAAAAGCCGCGCAGTGCGGCTTTTGTTTTATGCTTTCGGGAAAGTCACCTTAATGGTCGTGCCGCTGCCGACCTGGCTTTGCAGGTCGATGCGGGCATGGTGTAAAAGGGCAATGTGCTTGACGATGGCAAGGCCCAGGCCGGTGCCGCCGGTGGCCTTGCTGCGGCTTTTATCCACGCGGTAGAACCGCTCAAACACGCGGGCCTGGCTGTCCTGCGGGATGCCGATGCCGTTGTCCTCGACTTGCAGCCACGGGCCGTCCGGGCCGGTGCCGCAGCGCAGCTCCACATGGCCGCCGGGCTGATTGTAGCGGATGGCATTGTCGCACAGGTTGGTGGCAAGCTCGGTCAGCAGGTCCTTGCTGCCCTGCACGGTGGCGGGCTGGGCGTTGTATTGCAGCGTCACGTAGGCCTTGCGAGCGTTGACCGTCATGTTCTGCGCGGTCTCTTTGATCAGCGCAGCCAGGTCGACCGGCACCATCTCGACCGGCTTTTCGCGGCTTTGGCTGGCCTGGGTGCTGTCCAGCTCACTCAGCTGCAAGATATCGCTGACCAGCGCGATCATGCGCTGCGCTTCCTTATGGATGCGCGCCGCAAAAGTGGGCACGTCAGCAGACTTTGCCATGCCGGTCTCGATCAGCTCGGCATAGCCGGAGATGCTCGTCAGCGGGGTTTTCAGTTCGTGGCTGACATTGGCAGTAAACTCGCGGCGCATCGTCTCGTTGTCCTCGCGCAGTTTGCGGTCGGTCTGGATCGTGCGCGCCAGCGGGATCAGTTCTTCGTAGGGGACGTCAGCCTCGATGGTATCGAGGTTTTCGGCCAGATGATTGATGGGCTGCACCAGGCGGCGGGTCAGCCACCAGGCCAACACGGCCGTTGCCAGCAGAATAAGCACCACCGCGCAGCACAGCAGCGGCAGTGTGTCGGCACTCAGGCCCCAGAGGGTGGCGACATCCTCGCCTACGCGCAGCACCTGTACCCCGTCGGAGGTGTCGATGCGGCGGGCATAGTAGTGGGTTTCCTCCTGCATGGTCTGGCTTTCACGGGTCACACTGGCACTGCCGTCGGCCAGCGCCGCAATGACCTCGGGACGGTCGGCATGGCTGGGCAGTGCGGCAAGGTCTGCTCCGGCTTCGCTGTCAAACAGCACGGTGCCGTCGCCGTCGATAAGGGTAAATCGCAGGGCTGCGTCATTCTCGGGCAGCAGGTCGGCCAGCGTCGCAGCATCGTGGCTGGCCTGGGCCTTGTACCCGGCGGCGACACTGTCGCACACCTGGCCCAAGTAAGCATCCACCCGCCCGGTGTAGCTGCGCTGGAACAGCAGCGTGGCCGCCGCCAACGTTGCCAGCATGCAGAGCAGCCCCACAATGACCAGCCCGCGGCGGTAGCGGCGGGTCATGCTCAGCGGGCGCTTTTCTTTTTGCTGTTCGTCAGTCATCGGTGCCCTCCGTGCTTAGCTTGTAGCCCACCTTGCGCACGGTGCGGATGGCCTCACCGGCTGCGCCCAGTTTCTGGCGCAGCGTCCGCACGTGCATGTCGATGGTGCGGGATTCCAGCAGGTCGTCGGTGTCCCAGACTTCTTTCATGATGCGCTCGCGCGCCAGCACCTGGTCGGGATGCTCCAAAAACAGGTGCAGCAGGGCGTACTCCTTAAAGGTAAGCTCGACGGGCACGCCGTCGGCCTTGACCGTGCGGGCCACATCGTCGATGACGATGCCGCCGAATTGCAGCAGCTTGGGCGCGGGGGCCGGGGCCGCAGCCGCCGCGCGGCGCAGCACCGCCTTTACGCGGGAAATAAACTCCATAATGCCGAACGGCTTGCACAGGTAATCATCCGCTCCGTGGTCCAGCCCTTTGACGACGTCGATCTCGCTGGTTTTGGCCGTGACCATAATGACCGGCAGCGTGCGGGTAGCGGGGTCGTCCCGCAGCTTGGACAGGATCTGATAGCCGTCCTCGTCAGGCAGCATCACGTCCAGAATGACCAGCTCGGGCCGGGCCTGGTGCAGCGCCGCCCAAAAGCTGGCGCCGTCCTCGCAGCCGGTGGCCTCGTAACCGTTGGTTTGCAGGGCATACTGTTCCAGTTCGCGGATGCTGGCATCATCTTCGACAATGTAGATCATACAAGTTCCCCTCTCTTACAAAAACAGGGACCGGGCCATGCGCCCAGCCCCTGTCGGTTATGCGTTTTCTTCCGCGTTGCCGGGGGCCGAAACAGGCTGCATTTCGGCGTAGGTCTCCGGCGGGAAGGTGTAGCGGCCGCGATATTTCTCGTACCGCTGTTCAAATTTCACGCTGCCGCCATGTTTGACGGTAGCCAGGTATTCATGGGTATCAAACTTATCGGCGGCGACCTCGATCATCGCAACGGCGATGTTGGAGCAGTGGTCGGCGATACGCTCGTAGTTGGTCAGCAGATCATCCAGCACAAAGCCGTACTCGATGGTGCAGACACCGGCCTGCAAGCGGGCAATGTGGCGGGTCTTGACCTCGCGCACGAGACCGTCCACGACCTGCTCAAGCGGTTCGATCTTGCCAGCGGCGTAGACATCACCTTTCTGGAACGCATCGACCGTGCGGTTGACGATATCCTGCACGGCGGCTTCGAGCACGCCGAGGTCGCCGAGGGCTTCCTCGCTGAACTGGATGGACTTGTCGCGAATCTCCTCGGCCGTTTTAATAAGGTTGACGGCGTGGTCGGAAACGCGCTCGAAATCGCCGATGGTGTGCAGCAGGGTGTTGACCGTGCGGTTATCCTCGGTCGAAAGGTGCTTGGCGCTGAGTTTGACAAGGTAGGTGCCCAGCACGTCCTCGTAATGGTCGACGGCATCTTCCTTGCGCTCGACCTCGTCGGCGATGGCGTCGTTCCATTTATGGGTGGTGGACATAGCTTGCAGCAGGGCGGTGCGGCAGATCTCGGCCATATCGCCGCCGGTGAGCATGGCGCGGGCCACGGCCACGGACGGGGTGGTGAGCAGACGTTCGTCAAGCAGGGAGTTTTCCTGCTGCTTGTCGGCGGGGGAGTCGGGCACGGTCATGATGGCCAGCTTTTCCAGTGCACGGTTGAACGGCAGCAGAATGGCCGTTGTAACGACGTTGAAAATCGTATGAACGATGGCGATACCGAAGGTATTGGCCGTGGCGTTAAAGAAGCTGAAGCCGATCAGTGCATGCAGGCCGTAGAACCCGCACAGGAAGATGACGGTGCCGATGACGTTGAAATAGAGATGAACGAACGCCGTACGCTTGGCGTTTTTGTTTGCACCGGCCGAGGAGATCAGAGCCGTGACGGTGGTGCCGATGTTCTGGCCCATGATGATAGGAACGGCGGCGGAGTAGGTGACAGCACCCGTGCTGGTCAGTGCCTGCAAGATACCGACAGCCGCCGACGAAGATTGCAGCACAGCCGTAAGCACCGCACCGGCAATTACGCCAAGGATGGGGTTGGTAAAGCTGAGGAACAGATTCATGAACCAGGGCTCGTCCGCCAAGGGGGACATCGCGCCCGACATGGTGTTCATGCCAGCCATCAGGATGGCGAAGCCCAGCAGGATCTTGCCGATGCCGCGCTTGCGGTCCTTGCCGATCATATAAAGCCAGATGCCGATAAAGCCGAGGATGGGGCTCCACGCATTGGGGTTGAACATTTGGGTCAGGAAGCTGTCGCCCTCCAGGCCGGACAGCGAGAGCAGCCAGCCGGTGACGGTGGTGCCGATGTTGGCACCCATAATGACGCCGATGGCCTGGTGCAGTTCCATCAGGCCCGAGTTGACAAAGCCGACCGCCATAACGGTGGTAGCGCCGCTGGACTGAATGACGGCGGTGACAGCCACGCCCAGCAGCAACGCCCGGATGGGGCTGGAAGTCATCGTGGAGAGGATACCCTGCAATTTGCTGCCAGCGGTCTGCTCCAGCGCCTTGCCCATCAGGTCCATGCCGTACAGGAACATGGCGATGCCGCCCATCAGGGTGAATACATTAAAAATGGTCATCGGATTACACGTCCATTCTCTTTATTTCTCTATACCATTATGTATTATAACTTGGTTAGGGGGTACTTCACCAGCAGAGATGCGTAAAGGTTTTGTAAAGTTTGTGTAAAGTGAGGTGGTTTTAGGGGAAAGTTGGCGGCTGCGCAAAGTTGCAGTAAAGGCAACGTGCCCTGGGGGCAAGATTCATCCCTACAGGACCGATGGTTAAGGGAGCGTAGTGGGCGGCGTCCCCGACGCCCCGGTGGTTGCGCGTATATTGCGGGCGGATATGGAATCCGCCCCTACGGCCTGCACGTAAATAGGTGCCTGCCTGTGCGGGCCGATGACAAGCATCGGCCCCTACAGAGTGGGTAGTAGAGTGAAATTTGGCCCCGGAGGGGTCAATCGGAGAAGAAGTAAAAAGCGTTAAGAAACGTGCAGCACTCCTGCACGTTTTAGCTTTTTGCTTCTTCGACCACAACTTTGGGGTTCCTAGGGGCGAGCAGCCCCTAGGCCGGGCCTCCCGCGCTATCGGAAGTAGCGGGCACTTTTTCGGTTCCTTTTGGGTGTCCAAAAGGAACACCTGGCGGAAGAATCCCATTAAATTCAAGCGCGCCGCCGCAAGGTGGCGGCAAGCGGAGGCGGCAACCCAACAATCAAAAGCTGGTAAAATTTTCCATTTTGTCGCCCGCTTTCGGCATCATCAGCACCCGCGTGCACATACAATAGTCCCGTAAAGTTTTTAAAACCACGGAGGGACCTGTTTTATGCTGCAAACGCTCGAACGTAATGTACAAACCTTTGATGCCCGGGTGCTGTCCGCTGCGGGGGCAGCGGCCCTGGCGGAGCTTACCGGCCCGGCGGGGCTGCCGTTTCTGCCGCCGGATCGCCAGCGTGCCGCGCTGGAAAACGGCCAGATCATTGCCGATTACGCCGGCCAGCCGGACTTGCAGGCAGCTGCCGCGTTGATGCCCCTGTACGATGATGCACCCCTGCCCACCAGCCTGCGGGCGGCAGGCTACGGGGCCGACGGCCAGGGCGCGGTGCTGACGCCGCCGGTACTGAACGAAAATTACACCCAGCTTCGCCACTTTTTGCGTATGGCCCTGCGCTGGGCGACCGAGCGCTACGCCAGTTACCACATCTGGGCCGTGCAGCCGCTTGCCACCGACGACCTGCCTGCCTGCGAGGACCTCTGCGCGCAGTATCTTTCGGCGGGGCTTACCCTGCGCGGGCTGCGGCCGATGGTCGGCACCGGGGGGATGCTCATCTTCTCGGCCCGGGGGCTGCCGCACTGGCGCGAACCGTTCCGCCGCCTGCACCTCGACGACCCGGCGCTGCCCCGCGTGCTGGAACGCGGGTACGCTGCGGCGGATTTCGGCTGGGGCAAACAGGGCATGGAACTGCTGCTGCGCGCCAGCGGCTGAGTGGAAAAGTTCACAAATCCACGGTATACTAAGGGCAGTAACCACAAGGAGGGCTGCCCCTATGTCCCAGATGACCAAACGCGCGCTGGTTGCCTCGCTGAAAGAATTGATGGCCGACAAGCCGCTGGATAAAATCACCGTCACGGACCTGACTGAGCATTGCGGCGTCAACCGCATGACCTTTTACTACCACTTTAAGGATATCTACGACCTCGTCGAGTGGGCCTGCGTCGAGGAAGCCACCCGCGCCCTGGCCGGTAAAAAAACCTACGATACCTGGCAGCAGGGCTTTTTGCAGATCCTGCAAAGCCTGCAGAAGGACAAGGTGTTTTACATCAACGTCTACCACTCCATCAGCCGCGAGTACATTGAGCAATACCTGTATAAGCTGACCTATGATCTGATGATCGGCGTGGTGGAAGAACGCGCGGCGGGCATGTCGGTGCGGGGCGAGGATAAGGAGTTCATCGCGCATTTTTATAAGTACGCCTTTGTGGGCTTAACGCTCGAATGGATCCGCAGCGGCATGAAAGCGGACCCCGCCGCCATCGTTGAGCGGGTCTCCACCGTGACGCACGGCGGCATCACCAAAGCGCTGGAAGCGTGCCGCATCGGACAATAGAAAATAGATTGTATGACTTATAACGCACGTATTTTCAGGACAAAATACGTGCGTTTTTTGCAATTAGAAGTCGATTCTGTTTGGAATAGTGCAAAATTTATAATTCGAGTGCCTTAAAATTGTACAAAATAAGAATTGAAAAGAGAATGTACTTTTTATAATATTATAATGTAATATAGAAACAGGGGTGGAGGGACCCCACAAAATTTTATCGGATAGGAGAGAATTATCATGTACTCCCAAACTATGGCGGCACGATTTGACTGCAAAAAGCTGCTTCGTTTTGCACTGGCCACGCTGTGCCTGCTGGCACTGGCCATGTTTATGCCGGTAGCCGCACGGGCGGAAGAGAATACCGAAGCATTAGAAGCATTAAAAGAAACAGAGAAATGGAGCGCCCAAAAAGACAATACCACCTATGCGACGTTTGAACGCAATGGTAGAGCGAAGGAAACAGACCGCAAACAGGGCCGAGTAACGATTGAAGTATATGTGATGAAGCCCGGAAAGGCTGCCTACGGAGATAGCAGCCAAGAGGGTACAGATTACGATAAATATACTACTAGTGAGTTTTACTACCAGTATAATGCCAATGTAGACGGCGGACTGGTGTTTAACGAGAATAGCAAAACATTTGGCAAGTTGACTCCAACCGACGGCGATCCAAATGGAAACGGAAAGGGCGGCTATGGCAGTCTGGACCTGAAAGTAACTGCTGGTGAAGGCTATACGATTTACCGCGTGGATTATAACGTCTGCTACTCTTCCGAAGGCCCGACTAAGACCGGCTGGAAAACGCAAGAATTTAAAGAAAAAGAGAATGTGGACGGCCCGACGCGTTACTGCTACCTTGATAACATTCAAGATAACACGACAGCCAAGGTGTATCTGATGCCTGCGTATACGGTTCAGTACAAGGTCGTTGATAAAGATGGTAATAATGCGGATGCGAGTACTTATAGCGTTGCCACTGGTAGTCTGAACGCTGTAACCGGCGTGCTGCCTTACAAGGAAAATCTTGACAATGTTGACGCGTGTGCGGTGCTGCAGGGAATTGGCAGCTATAAGAAAGATGATGGCTCCATCGCACCGTACCACCGCTGGTGCAGCAAAGAAAATGAAGAAGCAGCAGTCGCGCTTGTAAAAAAACAACTGGAATATGAAGCCAACACGTCTGTCACCCTGCCGAAGTTGACGGCCGCAGATGGTTATAACGTCAGCGCTTGGACGCATAACGATAAAGAGTACAGCGGTACGCTTGATTTAAGCACCCTCAGTGCAGAGGACTTTGCAGCACTGGCAAATGATAAAGAGAACCCCTTGACCATCACCCTGACCGCTGTGGTTACAGCCAAAAAGCCCGAAAGCACCGATGATTCCGGCAACGGCGGCAACACCGACGGCGGGAAGGAAAGCACCCCCACGCCTACCCCGGAAACTACCCCGACATCGACCCCCTCCGTCACTACGGTCACGGCGGTAGCGCCTACGGCTACCCCTACCGCAACCCCGGCCCCCACGGCAGAGCCTACCGCAACACCTGCCCCGGCGGCTGTTTCGGCACACATTCCCCAAACCAGCGACGATATGCCCTATACGCTGCTGGTCGTTACGGCCTTGGCCAGCCTGTGCGCAGCCGGCGCTATGTTTAAGAAGCGCCGCAGCAAATAAGGTCATAGATCCTTCATAATCTATACAATCCATCCCCGGTGATAAGTTTTTTATCACCGGGGATTTTTTGCTGATTGTAGGGGGATCTCCGACTGGATATACTATAAGCATCCCAAGCAGCAAACCCCAAAAACAAACGCAGCAAGGAACCCTAAGGAGGTTTTTGTATGTATTATTCCAGCGGTAACTACGAAGCTTTTGCTACCCCCAAAAAGCCCGAGGGCGTTGACGCCAAGTCCGCCTACATCATTGGCAGCGGCCTGGCGGCCCTGTCTGCCGCGTGCTACCTTGTGCGCGACGGCCAGATGAAAGGCGAGCACGTCCACGTGCTGGAAAAGGACCCCATCCCCGGCGGTGCCTGCGACGGCTACAAATATCAGGACGTCGGCTACGTCATGCGCGGCGGCCGCGAGATGGACAACCACTTCGAGTGCATGTGGGATCTGTTCCGCTCCATCCCGTCCATCGAGGATGAGAACCACACCGTGCTCGACGAGTACTACTGGCTGAACAAGGCTGACCCCAACTACAGCCTGTGCCGCGCCACCGTCAACTGCGGTCAGGATGCCC
>OIYP01001329.1_pt1 | contig 12406 bp, 13 predicted proteins | sample 1588261 | NCBI WGS metagenome assembly OIYP01 (sample SAMN03283293) | human gut metagenome | biome: human-associated habitat; material: feces | host: Homo sapiens | place: Peru | collected 2012
ACCCCGGTAAGCGAAATGTTCTTCGTTACCTGGTATAAGGCGCTGGTCAACTTCACGAGTGTAGATAACTGGGCGAAGACTGGTATTATCTCCATCATCATGGCGCTGCTGCTCGTGCTGCTTTATCTCTTCGGTCCGCACATCCTGATGCGCAAAATCGGTTTCTTTGGCGGTATCGGCTTCTTCCTCGTCTTCCTGCTGAGCAATCTCTTTGCCTATCAGCAGAAGCAGGCGCTTGACAACCGCAAGGGTGCCATCATCATCTCACCTTCCGTGAACATCAAGAAGACGCCTGCCAAGACCAGTACCGATCAGTTTGTTCTCCACGAGGGTACCCGTGTAGATATCATCGACAAAGGTATGACCGACTGGCGTGGCATCCGCGTAGGAGATGGAAGAGAAGGATGGATCGAGACCAAGCATCTCGAGGAAATCTAGGAGAATGAAGTGGATAGAGCGTCAGACACTGATATCATTCTACATTCAACATTAAATATAAAACAATAAGTAAATGGATTTTAGTTCGATACAAGATATTGACTTTCAGATACTGCAGTGGTTCAACGGCAGTAACAATGTGATTCTCGACCAGTTGGTGATGGCACTTACTTCGGGTTTCACCTGGATACCGCTCTATCTTGTACTCTTTATCATCGTGATGCGCAATAATGAGACAGTCGGGCAGATTGGTCTTATTGTAGGCTGCGCATTCCTGTGCATCCTTTTTGCCGATGGCATTGCCGAGGGAATCATCAAACCGCTTGCGGCCAGATGGCGACCTTCCAACGATCCGCTGGTAAAATATTCCGTACAGGTAGTGGATAATCTTCGTCTGAAGGACTACAGTTTCTGTTCGGCGCATGCAGCCAATACCATGGCGATAGCCGTGTTCTTCTCGCTGCTTGTAAGGAGCAGGATGCTCACCTTCACCCTGGTAGCATGGTCGCTGGTGAACTGCTGGACCCGCCTCTATCTGGGCGTTCATTATCCGCTGGACATTGTTTGCGGCATGCTGCTGGGCATGGTGGTTGGTACGCTGGTATATCTTTTCTTCCATCGTATGTACCGACGTATGTCACCGGAAATCAAGTATGTTTCGAATCAATATACCAGTACGGGATATGATTGCGATGACATCGATATGATTATGACTGTTCTGATGCTCACTCTCGTATATGTCATCCTGCGTGCCGTCGTTCTGATGACGGGGCTGTAATCAGGCAGTGAGCCTTCTTGGGGACATCACTATTTTCAAAAATAAAAAGTTCAATTTTCAAAGAAAGTAATGGATACAAAACATATTAAGATAAGTGATTATAATTACGATTTGCCAGATGAGCGCATCGCCAAGTTTCCTATCTCACAGCGCGACCACAGTAAACTGCTGGTCTATAAGCATGGTGAGGTAAGCGATGATGTATTCTTCCATCTTCCCGACTATCTGCCAAAGGGTGCCATGATGGTATTCAATAATACCAAGGTAATCCAGGCGCGCATGCATTTCCGCAAGGAGACGGGAGCCCTCATCGAGGTGTTCCTGATGGAACCTGCTGCACCTACCGACTATGAGCTGATGTTCCAGACTTCAGGTCACTGCTCATGGCTCTGTATGATTGGTAACCTGAAGAAATGGAAAGAGGGAAGCCTGAAGCGCGACTTCGAGATCAAGGGTCATCAGCTTACCCTCTCTGCTACCATGCGCCGTGGAGATGCGCTCAGCACAGAGGCGGCTGAAATGGTGGCTAAAGGTGGCGGCACCAACTACTGGGTGGATTTCGACTGGGACAACGAGCATGTTTCCTTTGCCGAGATTCTTGAAGCAGTGGGAGAGTTGCCTATCCCTCCTTATCTGAACCGCAAGACAGAAGAAAGTGACAAGACCACTTATCAGACCGTATATTCCAAGATCAAGGGTAGTGTGGCTGCCCCAACAGCCGGTCTGCATTTCACCGATGCGGTGCTCCAGGATCTGGATGCGCATGGCATCGACCGTGAAGAGGTAACCCTTCATGTAGGAGCGGGAACCTTCAAGCCGGTGAAGAGTCTTGAGATAGAAGGTCATCAGATGCATACCGAATATATCGTGGTTCATCGTCGCAGTCTGGAGAAGCTCATCAAGCACGAGTGCCAGGTCATCGCCGTGGGAACCACCAGTGTGCGCACCATCGAGAGTCTCTACTATATGGGCGTGCATCTCATCAAGCATCCTGAGGCAAGTGAAGAGGACCTGCATGTAAAACAGTGGGATCCATACGAGCTGTCGGCAGATGGCAATCTGGTGGAAGACATCACTCCGGTGCAGGCTATCCAGGCAATCGTCGATTATCTCGACCGCAACGGATTGGAAGCCCTTCACTCCAGCACGCAGATCATCATCGCTCCCGGTTATACCTATAAGATTGTGAAGATGCTGGTAACCAATTTCCATCAGCCTCAGAGCACCCTGCTTCTTCTGGTGAGTGCCTTCCTGCATGGTGATTGGAAGAAGGTATATGATTATGCCCTCTCTCACGATTTCCGCTTCCTGAGCTACGGCGATTCCTCCCTGCTCATTCCGTAACTTGATTTAAAAGTTATAAATGAAAATGTAATGTCGCCCTGAAAGGGCAAAAGCTTCAATAATATAAAAAAACAAATAGATGATTTCAGTAGAAGGACTGAAAGTAGAGTTTGGCGTAAAGCCACTTTTCAATGATGTAAGCTTCGTAATCAACGACCGCGACCGCATTGCCCTGGTAGGCAAGAACGGTGCCGGCAAATCTACGATGCTGAAGATTCTCTGTGGCTTGCAGAAGCCAACCTCCGGCGTAGTGGCTATCCCTAACGAAACCACCATCGGCTATCTGCCTCAGGTGATGAAACTGCAGGATGATACCACCGTGAAGCAGGAAACCCGCAAGGCTTTCGCCCACAATACCGAGATGAAGGAACGCCTCGACAAGATGCAGCAGGAAATGGCCGACCGCACCGACTACGAGAGCGAGAGCTATGCCCAGCTCGTGGAGAAATTCACCCAGGAACATGATCGCTATATGATGATGGGCGGTGAAAACTACGAGGCGGAAATAGAGCGAACCCTGAGCGGACTCGGTTTCACCCGCGAGGATTTCGACCGTCCTACCCGGGAGTTCTCCGGTGGATGGCGTATGCGTATCGAGCTGGCAAAGATCCTGCTCCAGAAGCCGGATGTGCTTCTCCTCGATGAGCCTACCAACCATCTTGATATCGAGAGTATCCAGTGGCTGGAGCAGTTCCTGGCGCAGAGTGCCAAGGCGGTGGTGCTGGTAAGTCACGACCGTGCCTTTATCAACAATGTAACCAACCGCACCCTGGAGATTACCTGTGGCAGGGTAGAGAATTACAAGGTGAAATACGATGAGTATGTGGTTCTTCGTGCCGAGCGCCGCGAGCAGCAGCTCCGTGCCTATGAGAACCAGCAGAAAGAAATAGCCGATATCAAGGATTTCATCGAGCGTTTCCGCTATAAGCCAACCAAGGCTGTACAGGTGCAGAGCCGCATCAAGCAATTGGAGAAAATCGTTCCTATCGAGGTGGATGAGGTGGATACCAAGCAGATGCATCTCAAGTTCCCTCCTTGTCTCCGTAGCGGCGATTATCCGGTCATCTGCGATGAGGTGAGAAAGGATTATGGCGATCATACCGTCTTCGACCATGTGAACCTTACTATCAAGCGTGGCGAGAAAGTGGCGTTCGTAGGTAAGAACGGCGAGGGTAAATCTACTCTGGTGAAGTGTATCATGGGCGAGATTCCTTTTACGGGCACTCTCAAGATAGGTCATAACGTGCAGATTGGTTATTTTGCACAGAACCAGGCACAGCTCCTCGACGAGAAGCTTACCATCTTCCAGACCATCGACAATGTGGCTACCGGCGAGATGCGCCTCAAGGTGAACGATCTGATGGGTGCCTTTATGTTTGGTGGCGAAACTTCCGAGAAATATGTCAAGGTGTTGAGTGGAGGAGAGCGCAGTCGTCTGGCGATGATCAAGCTCCTGCTCGAACCGGTGAATCTCCTGATTCTCGATGAGCCTACCAACCATCTCGATATGCAGTCGAAGGATGTGTTGAAGGAAGCCATCAAGGCATTTGACGGCACCGCCATCATCGTGAGCCACGACCGTGAGTTCCTCGACGGACTGGTAGATAAGGTATATGAGTTTGCCGGTGGAAAGGTTCGTGAGCATCTGGGCGGTATCTACGATTATCTCCGTGCCCACAATGCCGAGAGCATCAGTCAGGCGCTGGCGAATCAGTCAGGAATGGCATCTGCCGGTTCTCCATCGGGTTCCGCTTCATCCTCTTCCTCTTCTTCAACCTCATTCTCTTCCTCTTCTTCCTCTTCTTCCTCTTCCGAGGCATCCTCCGGAAAGCTCAGCTATGCCGAGCACAAGGAACAGCAGAAGAAGATTCGCAAGGCTGAGAAGGCAGTGAAGGAATGCGAGACGAAGATTGAAAAGCTCGAAACCCGCAAGGCAGAGATTGATGCCCTCCTGATGAAGCCTGAGAATGCTACGAATATGGAACTCGTTACCGAATATACCGAGCTGATGAAGAGCCTGGATGAGGAAAACGAGAACTGGATGATGCTCTCCGAAGAGCTGGAGGAAATCAAGAATTCATAGTTAAAACAATAATAAATAACGAGAAAATGAAAATGAAGTACATCCTTCCGATGATGATGCTCGCAGCCATGCCTTTGGCTGCTGATGCTCAGAATAAGTCGGGACTTGTCTTGAGCAATCTTGACAAGACAGCAAAGCCTGCTGATGATTTCTATCAGTTTGCTACCGGTGGCTGGCAGAAGAACAATCCGCTGCCTGCTGCCTACAGCCGTTATGGTAGTTTCGATCAGTTGGCTGAGAACAACAACAAGCGTATCAACTCTATCCTTGATGAACTCAAGAAGAAGACCTACAAGGCTGGAACCATCGAACAGAAGCTTTCCGACTTCTATAAGTTGGCGCTCGACATCGACCGCCGCAATAAGGAGGGCATTGCTCCCGTAAAGCCTCTCCTCGACGAGATTGCTGCTGCCAAGACCAAGGCTGAGCTCCAGAACTTGCAGGTGAAGTATGCCATGCAGGGCTTGGGCGTAGGTTTCGGTACCGGTTTCGGTGCTGATGAGAAGAACGTAACCATGAACATCTACAATGTGATGCAGGGTGGCTTGACTCTCGGTTCCAAGGATTACTACCTCAACAACGATGCTGCTACCGTAGCCATCCGTGAGGCATTCAAGACCTACGTGGCAAAGATGTTCCAGCTCTATGGCTTCTCTGCTGCCGATGCTGCCAAGAAGGCACAGAAGGTATTCCTCCACGAGACCAGTCTTGCTACTATCTCCAAGAGCCGTACCGAACTCCGTGACCCACAGGCTAACTACAACAAGATGAGCCTGAAGCAGTTTAAGGAGAATTATCCAAACATTCCTCTTGAGGCATTGGCTAACGGCGAGGGCATCAAGAGCGAATATATCCAGGAGATGATTGTGGGTCAGCCTGCATTCATGGCTGGTTACGACAAGATTACTGCTGCTGAGGATGCTGAGACCTTGAAGGCATTGATGGAGTGGAGTGTCATCGGCAGTTCTTCTGCTTATCTCACCGATGAGATCCGTGAGGCAAACTTCGATTTCTTCGGCAAGACCATGAGTGGCAGAAAGGAAGACCATCCATTGTGGAAGCGTGCTACCTCTCAGGTAGATGCTCAGATGGGTGAGGCGCTCGGCAGAATCTACTGCAAGAAGTTCTTCCCAGAGTCATCCAAGAAGATGATGGAGACTTTGGTCAAGAATCTCCAGGTGAGTCTCGGTCAGCGTATCGATGCTCAGGAGTGGATGAGTGCAGAGACCAAGGCTGCTGCCCACAATAAGCTCGATAAGTTCTATGTCAAGATTGGTTATCCTAACCAGTGGACTGACTATCGTAAACTTACCATCGATCCATCCAAGAGTTTCTATGAGAACGTGATGGCCTGCCGTCAGTTCCGCAACAATAAGGAGATTGCTGAGAAGGCTGGTAAGTCAGTCAACAGAGATGAGTGGTATATGACTCCTCAGACTGTGAATGCATACTATAATCCTACCACCAATGAAATCTGCTTCCCAGCAGGTATCCTTCAGTATCCATTCTTTGATGCCAAGGCAGACGCGGCGTTCAACTATGGTGCTATCGGTGTAGTGATTGGTCATGAGATGACTCACGGATTTGATGATCAGGGTCGCCAGTATGATGCCAGCGGTAACCTGAAGGATTGGTGGACAGCTGCTGATGCTGAGGGCTTCAACAAGCGTGCCGATATGTATGCTGATTTCTTCAGCAACATCAAGGTATTGCCTGATCTGAATGCCAACGGTCGCTTTACATTGGGTGAGAACCTTGCCGACCACGGTGGTTTGATGGTATCTTTCAATGCATTCAAGAATGCGACAGCCAAGAAGCCGTTGAAGAACAAGGATGGCTTTACTGCTGATCAGCGTTTCTTCCTGGCTTACGCAGGTGTATGGGGGCAGAACATCACCGAGAAGGAGATTCGCAACCGTGTGAAGAACGATCCTCATGCGCTTGGCAAGTGGCGTGTAGATGGTGCTCTTCCTCACATTGATGCCTGGTATGAGGCATTCGGTGTAAAGCAGGGCGACAAGATGTTCATTCCTAAGAATGAGCGTCTGGAGCTTTGGTAAAGATCAAATATCTTATTCCGTTAGTTTTTAAAGCTTTAAAGGGATAAGAATGAAATATGAAAAAGGCTGTGTTACCATCGGGTAATGCAGCCTTTTTTCATACATTTTTATTCTTCATGAATGTTGCAGTAAACTCCTTACACTTACGCATATCCTGTTTCGATGATGCAATAGAGTAGGGACTATATTTTTCAAACATGTCAAGACCACGTCCTAGTGTAATGGTCCATCCTGTATCTGTTTTGATACATCTGTCGTGGAAGTCTCTGAACTTGTAGGTAAACTCAATGCCATAAGAAGCAAGGTCGTCCTTGATGTCATCAAGCTTGTCTATCAGATCTGGAATTTTATCTTCCTCCTCGTTAGTGATGAGATTGAGTTTCAAGTCATCCACTGGACGTGTATTGATAAGCATCAGGGCAAACTCCATGAAGTTCTTGATTTACCATGAAGCACGTATATATGGATCTTCAATGGTTATTTCCTTTGCTTCTCTCATATAAGGTGCAAATAACTTCTCATAACTTACGCCAGTTTGTCCCATTCTGAATGACATACTCTTTTCTTGTAGAACAGATATGCGTGGACGTTTGGTTTTCGGTTCTTCTGTATGATCTTCAGTCGTAGTATGTACTTCAGTCGTTGTATGTTCTACTACCTGATTGCTCACCTTTTCCAGACCTTCGTTGATGATTTCTTCATCATCACTGGCGCAATACTGTTCCAGCAGGTATTCCAACACGTAGGTAGGAACAGGCAGGCCTCCCTTCACGAGGAAAGCCAAATCCTTTCTTACCACCTTGCCTATAAAGGCATTCATTACTTTCTGTTGTAAATCCATATGCAGTATTCCTTAAAAATCTTGTTCTATCATTGTATTGTTCTTCACTGTCTCACGCACAAGTGGGTTCAGTTTGTCATCCACATCGTAGATTCTAAGCTGTAACATACTTGCATTGACAGATTTATTCAGATTGAGTGTCACTTCAAACACACGATTGTTCAAGTTCGTTGCATCAGTGCTGTTCAGTGTCACTTCCTTTTCCTGGGTTACAGGATCGTCACCATTATAAATACAGCAAACCACCTTGCGCTCCATCACGGTCATACTTACAGCTTCCGACTGTATCATCTGGAACTTCAATCGACTGCTCACCATATTCAGGTTATGGCTCATCAGCGCAACACCCACCTTTTCAGTCTTGTTTGTTCTCTTCTGCTGACTTCTTATCACAGGAATAATCATTTTCTGAAGCGAAGCACCACCATGAGCAAAGTTGTAGCCACCCGATGCAGCCAGGCGGTTGGTTCCGATAGGTACTGCAACCTGTAACGGCGTGGTACTCTTGATGGAAGATACCTTGTCAAAAGGGAATTTTACTATATCCTCAAAAGCATCGTTGCTGTCTGTGAGATAGTATCTTGTCAGCCGACTCCTTGATGCTATGCTTGTCCTTCTCCTCAAACTTCATATCATTATAGAGGAATCCATGATCAGCGGTGAGAAGCACATTTGCCACATTCCCATCAAACACCTTATATATAGTCGTCATTCCACTGCTTCATTTCATCCAGTTCGTTCTGGATGATGTTCATCCTGTCGAAGATGAAGAGCACATGAAGTTGCGGATTGCGCTCGAAGTAATTGTATATTCTATCTTGTACCATATTCTTGAATGCTTTATAAATACGGATGTTATTTGTCAAAATCTATTCCTGTCAATTTCGATAATCTGGATTTAATGGCTCCCCTATTTCTAAGAAATATGTTCATTAGTTCGTTAACAGATTTTCCTTCTTTATATAGTGTCACCAGTTTATTGTCGTCAATTTCTGTCCAAGGCTTATAAGCGTTGGGATAGACTGCCTTCTGTTGTTCCATATACGATGGATGATTTGTGTTCTGTTGTTCTATATACGATTGATGATCTGTGTTTGAACAGGAATCATTTATACCAAAAATCTCCATCAAATCCTTTATGACTCTTTCCTGGTTTTCTTGAACTGTGTCAGGAGTCCATGCATTCGGATATGTTTTGTATATTTTTTGAGAACTAGCAAAAGAACCTATATTCTTCTCGAAATATCTTTTTAGCTTCTCCTGATAATCCAAGTTACCTAAAGAAGAATTCTTTCGACGACCAATCAGGCATAAATTTCCGATTCTATGCGTATAATAGTCTCTCTGTTCTTCATTAAAATCCTTTACCCACTGACTTGTTGCTTTAGGATTTTGTGGAAGAATATGCTCAATTGATGTAGTCCCGAAATCTTTCCATTCGGACTTATCCTTGTATTTGTATTCAAGCAGCATCAGAAGTGCATAAGTATATCGTCTGCCGTATATCTCAGATTGAATGTTAGCTATGAAAACTTGTTCATTAAATGAATAATAATCATGAGCTTCCAGCACATCAGATGTATTGCATGCTTCTTCTATCAAATTAATGATATTATTCAAGTTGTCAATACGATACGATGGGGTTTTACCACATACTGCATCTGCAATATTTTTGCATGCCACCTTCTTTGTAAATTCAAGAAGTCCATCGTTTCCAAATTTTCTTCCATATGCCAAAATTACAGGAATCCAATCTGTTGAAGGCATACACTCATTGAGTGTTCTTATCAACGTACAATACTCTGAATCTTCATTGCCTGCCAAATTTATCAGTTTGTTATAATCTTCGTATGCTTTAAAAACATAGTTGAAGAATTCTTTTCCCTGTTTAATTTTCCCAGCTTTGAAAACTTGCTTGTCATATTCATCGAGCAGATTCATTTTTTGTCGCTTTTTGAGCAACATGGTTCGTACATACGCAAGGAAACGGTCAAAATCATTTCCTAAATCTTCCTGCATATTTTCCCATTCACGTGCATACTCATTCATTTCACCATCATCCTCAATTTTTTCAAGATTAGATGATTTCAATATGTCTGCATTACTTAATTTTTGACCACGGTCATTCATGACAGAAAATAGGCGAAATGCATCCTCTAATGAATCTGCTGATATATATATCATAACAACATTGTTGAGAATGAAAGTTAGAAAAGCATCTAAATCTATTTCTTCATGAGTTGTAAAATATTCATTGTAACAAACCAATGCATTACACATCCTTTGAATAGAAGTACTTTCTTTCTTATCATTGGCCTTCTTTACAATTTCATCCCAATGTTGCGTAATACTGCCAGGTGTCATTAAGTATTCCTCTATGAATTTCTTCACATTACCACGTATTTCATATGAAAGACGTATTCGCTCCGGAATCTGCTTAATCTTATTTGCCTTTTGGAATATCAAATCAACACAGGTTTCCTTGACATCGCAAGAAGAATTGGCATAGTCACGCAAAAACACAAATAAGAGGAACAGGGTAGTGATACGCTGCTGTCCATCAAGCAGATCATTGTTATTATCTTTACTTTGAATGATGTATGATCCTAAAAAGTATTCTTCTTTAGCATGCTCTATATAATTAGACGCAAAATCGTCCAACATATCATTCACATTATCGCTTTCCCAAACGTAATGTCTCTGATATGAAGGAACAGTGTACCATTCCGCGAAAACCTGAGCAATAGTTTGCTTTCCAAATCCTATTTCTTTATTTCCAGATTTCATAATTCAATTTGATTTTGGATTATTTCTTTCTAATTTCTTCTTCCAATTCATTGATGCTTGGCAATTTCTCATTGAAAGATTCTTTTAGTTTTAAAAAGGAAAAATTCAAAGGGTCATTTATGAGTTCTCTTGCTAAATCTCCAGTAGGATGAGGCATTGTTTGAGGAAAGTTGTTCACAGCTTTTCCTTGTCGTTCATATAACCCGTTATTTTTCCCTTTATCGCCAATCATATTCAGCAAAGTAGCCCTGGACCAACAGTTCTCTAATATTTTTGATGCGTAGAATATGGCTTTTTCAGGAGCATCTTCTAAGTAGTCAATAATTACTTTGTGATGACCCCATGGAATGGAAAAGATGTTCAATGGCATCGTCTGTGTTTCTGTTGGTACAGAATGCAATGGCTTAGAAATTTCCCCAGCTTGGGGAAATTTCTTAAATATTTGACTATAGAGTTTATAAAATCTTTTACAATAATATAAAGAGCCAGGTGTAAGTCCTGCTACTCCTGGTAAAGCTACACGAAGGTCTTTGCTTAGTATTTGTATGGCAGAACTGCCATATTTGCTCTCGAATTCACGTTCGCAGATGTCTCGACCTAAGCTCCAATAAAATTCTAACTTGTCGGAGTTAACATGTATTGCAGCTTTTAACTGTTGCTTTTTGAATCGTTTTTCTATATCGCTAACCCATTGTTTATAGTCTGGGTCTGTTATTGCTGACGTCATTGTCTTTTTCATATTCTTCTAATTAATTTGCTGTTGCGGATATTACACGTCGCCCACTATTTTATTTTCTGTAAAATATCACCGAACTTGGCGTAGTTCACTACCACGCCATCATCGAGGTCGAAGCTGATGGCTTGCTCGGCTACTACCTGCAGGCGCTCATGATATTCACGGCATTCGTCGAGTTGCTTCTGCAGGGCCTGCAGCTGCTTGGTCTCCTTGGTGGAGAGTTCTGCACGGCGGGCATCGAGCTTGTCGATTTCTGACTCCAGGTGTTCGATGTAAGGGAGGAGATACTTCGAGCGCACACGTTCTGCGGTGTAGGCATTCATGCGATGCATGTAGGCGATGACCTGGAAGGCGCCCTTCTTGGATGAGAACAGCCAGTAGATAGGGCGGTTCTGATACATCTCTTGTGGTCTTTCCAGAAGTCCTTTACGAAGTATTGCTCCAGCGGCTTGCCCAGGCATTTCTCCACGTAGTTCAGGTTCTCCACATGCTCCTCGTTGCATAATGCCACACGGATGAAGTCGGCAAAGCGGGTTGAGGCGTTGTCGGAGAAGCCACAGTCGTTTGGCATGAGCGGCATGATGCCGTCGTCTATTGCCCACTGTTCACCCTTGTATTCGTAAGGAGCAATCTCCTCATCGGTTGGGTTAGGGTGGTGATGTGGAGCCCCGGCTTGTCGAGGCGGTAGCGTCCGAGCATGCAGCCCACAGCATAGCTGATGAGTTGCTTGATAATGGCATCATCGTGCCATACGATATGTTGAGTGTTGTTATTGTCTGTCATAATTATATTCCTTTCTATAAGTTATTTTTCTCTTTTGCCAACTTTTTGACCTCGTTAATTTCACTAATCAAGCTGGCGTTTTGACCAACATTCATTTACTGCCTCTAATTGGTGGTATTTACGTTTGTCATCATCAGAGATAGCAATAAGTTGCTTATATTGATACCAATTCAATTGCGTCCGCAGTGTGGACGCAATTGGATAGATAGTATAAAACTGGCGACAACGTTCCAGTTGACGTACACCAAATCCGCTGCCATACTCAGGCTCAATCTCCTTGGCAAGGTTCTTTATAAGGTAGGTGCCATAGTCTGCACGTTCTTTCCCTTGTTGTTCCTTTTCTACTATACGCTGTCCTATAGCCCAGTACATTTGCACTCTGTGACCTTAAACATTTGTAATACTATCGTTGCAGTCTATCTGCATTTCGGTTATACATCTTATATATGCAAAAGTACAGTTTTTATTCGAAATAACATCATAAAAGTAGGAAAAATAGTATTGTAACTACTCAGCACCCCTATAGAAAACTTCTCGTTAATAAAGCATAAACTTG